>ODAI014469337.1_pt1 | contig 12110 bp, 10 predicted proteins | sample 1539321 | NCBI WGS metagenome assembly ODAI01 (sample SAMN02144231, study PRJEB22623) | gut metagenome | biome: sheep rumen | host: Ovis aries | place: New Zealand
AATAATTAAACTGTCTTAACGTTAATTGCTTGTGGCCCCTTGTCGCCCTCTGACACCTCATATTCTACCTCGGCGCCTTCTTTAAGCGTCTTGTACTCATCATCTGATACGATACCTGAGAAATGTACGAATATATCATTACCTTCCTCATCACAGATAAATCCATAGCCCTTCTGGTTATTAAACCATTTTACTGTACCTTTGCTCACCTTTACTTCCTCCGAAATTATAAATAAAATCTACGCTTTCACGCAAGAAAAATGCTAACACAAAACAATACAAAATTCAAGTGTTTTATAACATCTTATCAAAGACAATTCCAACAGAATTAAGAAAGTCAAACATCCATTTGTCAAAGGCGTGTTCTAAGCTCTTATCTAAGCTGAATTCCTTCATACTTGTTCCTGTTGTAATTGTAAGATTGCCATCTACAAACCGAAATATAGCTACAAGATGCATATCACTTACTGCTACAGATAACTCATTTGCCATGGCAATCTGCTCCACAATATTACAAGGCAGAGCGAATATAATCTGAAAGCTAAGAGGTGCCTTCTTGCCTTTAACAATATTGTAACACAAGTCACGAAACAGTTCATAAGGCATAAGAGAATCTCTCTCATCCATCTTATCTAACTCAACGTCACTGAAGAAATCATCTAGTCTGTGGCCATCAATATTAAATGATGCAAATGTGTTAATTGTAGCTTCCTGAAGCAGAAAAAAGTCGAATGTATTTTTTAATAGCAATTCATTCATGCATTTTCTAACTTCAATTACGTTGTACGATACCATTATTTTATAGGTTCTCCTGTAGACCTGCTTACAAGTGTAGGAGCGTTCTTCTCTTCCTGTGTCATCTCATCTAACTCATCCCATGAAGGAATTACAACTCTTTTGTCATGACGTCTTAAGATAATTCCTGCAATGAGTCCAGAGCCTAATACAAGAAGGCTGAAGCCCCAGCCAAATACAAGGTTCGCCCATCCTGAATATCCATCAGCTGCTCCATATACACCGCCAGTCATTATTAGCTCATACATATTAATTATGAATAATAATCCAAGCAAAATTGGTGTAACGAACTTAAGTGATGTAACAAACCACCACTTAGGCGCTTTGAATTTGACAGTGTTCTTGTTAACCTCTGTGAGTATCTTCTTAGAATCGAACATCCAAGCAACTGCTACACATTCTAGGACACCAATTAGAATCATATTAATCTGGTTAGTGTAGTGATCTACGATATCAAGTACTGCAAGACCTGCTCCGTTCATATAAATCAATGATATTAATGCAGCAGCTATACTTATTATAATTGTAACCTTCTTCTGCTTCCATCCAAAATATGTAGCAAGACTTACTGATACACCTTCAATAATTGAGAAGGCAGAATCAATAGCAAGCGTTACAAGACACAGATAGAATAAGAATCCGAATATGGCATTAAATACACCTGAACCTGTTAGTGACACAATAGCCTGTGGATATATCTTAAATGCTGTTGCAACACCTGATGTTGACATATCATCAAGCATTCCTACACCACCCATTGTTGTGTACATAACAATACTTGAAAGTATTGAGCAGAACACATCTGATAATGCTATTATAACAGAATCAACAGCAATATTAGTCTTATCATCAAGATAAGAACCATAAGCGAACATAATAGCCATTACAACAGACAGACTATAGAACACCTGTCCAACAGCATCTACCCATAGAGATGCATCGCCTAGCATACTCCAGTTAGGAATGAATAGCTTAGCCATTGCTGCCCCTGTGTTCGGCATTGTAAATCCCTTAATAGCCATAATAATCATAAGAATGATTGGAACAAATACTGTATATTTTACAACCTTACCCACTGAGTTGGCACCATCTCTGATACAGAAATAAATCAATGCCCATGCAACAACACCGAATATAATAACCATTAGTGGCCACTGGCTCCAGCCTGTTGTATCTCCAGTTGTCTCTATCAGTTCAAAGAACAAGTTACTTGCAGCCTGAGTATCACCTGTCATATCAGCAAATCTAAAGCTGTTACCTGCCATAAGAAGCACCCATGCAAATACGACAGCATAGTAAGTAACAATAAGGAAGGCATTAGCTGTTGCAGCCCACGCTACTGGCTTGTTCACCTTATTTAGAGATGCAAGACCTCTAAGAGCACCACCGTGAACCTTTCGTCCAATTGCAATTTCCATCATTAGAAGTGGAATACCCATAACAACTAACGCAATAAGATATGCAAAGAGGAATGCTCCGCCTCCGTGAGCTGCCATAAGTCCCGGGAATCTCCACGCATTTCCAAGACCAACAGCCGAACCTACTGCTGCTAAGATAAATGTTAATCGGCTATTCCATCTACCCTTCTGCTCCATAGTTTATATCGCCTCCATAACTAAATAATTTAATGTATTATATAAAATACATTTCATAACACAAAAGACATTTTACCACAAATACATTGTTATTATTAACGAAATTTCACATTTTTTGTGGATTAGTCTTATAAACAATAGATGCGGGTATAAATACACACTTAAGCACTTTGACAACACTAAGTTTTTAATGATATATTCTTATACGAAATATTAAGAGAAAAAGGGATATTATTATATGACTTTAAATGAGCTAAAAAGCGGAGAATCCGCAATTATTAAAACTGTAAATGGTAAGGGAGTATTAAGGCAGCATTTCTTAGATATGGGGCTTATACCGGGTGCTAGTGTAACTCTCACTAAGTTAGCTCCTCTTGGAGACCCTATGGAGCTTAGAATACATGGCTACGAATTAACCCTTCGTCTGTCTGATGCTGAGAATATAGAGATTACTGAGCCTTTATCGCCTCATGACATAACAGTTGAGTCAGATAATGCTGTGGAAAAGATACTTGAAGAGAACTCTCACCCTCTCAAGGGATATCATCCTGAAGATGAGCACCCTGGCCTTGGTGAAGGAGGTATTCATCACGACAAGTCAACGGAGCATCCTGTTGCAGATGATGTAACATTAACATTTGCCCTGGCAGGAAATCAGAACGCTGGCAAGACTACCCTATTCAACCAGTTAACAGGCTCTAACCAGCATGTTGGTAACTTCCCAGGCGTTACAGTAGACAAGAAATCAGGAGTCATAAGAGGCCACGAGAATACTGATGTTACTGACCTTCCAGGAATCTATTCCCTGTCGCCATATTCCAACGAAGAATTAGTCTCAAGGCAGTTCATATTAGAAGAACATCCTATGGGAATTATTAATATTGTAGACGCAAGCAACATAGAGCGTAATCTGTATCTTACAATGCAGCTTATGGAACTTGATATACCTATGGTGCTTGCCCTTAATATGATTGATGAGGTAAGAGGCAACGGCGGTTCCATTCGTGTCAACGAGATGGAGCATGCCCTTGGAATACCAGTTGTTCCAATTAGTGCCCTTAAGAACGAAGGTATTGATGAATTAATTGACCATGCATATCATGTGGCAAAATATCAGGAGAAGCCTCTCATAACTGACTTTTGTGATAAGAACGACAAAGGCGGCGCTGTTCACAGGTGTATCCACTCAATCATGCATACAATTGAAGATCACGCAGAGAAGGCTAACATTCCTATAAGATTTGCAGCAAGCAAAATTATTGAGGGTGATGAGATTGTTCTTAAGTCTCTTAATCTGTCTGAAAATGAGCTTGAAACAATCGAGCACTTAATCCTTCAGTTAGAAGAAGAAAGTGGATTAGACCGCTCTGCTGCCATTGCAGATATGCGCTTTAGCTTTATACAGAAATTATGCAAGGATACTGTTGTAAAGCCTAGGGAAAGCAAGGAGCATATTAAGAGTAGAAAAATCGACAGGATTCTTACTGGAAAATATACTGCAATACCATGCTTTATTCTTGTAATGGCTGCCATATTCTTCTTAACATTTAACGTAATAGGAGCATTCCTGCAGAACTTATTAGAGATGGGGATATTGTACTTAACAGATGTTGTAGACTCTCTCTTAACATCAATGAATGTTAACGAAGCCCTTCACGCACTAATTACAGAAGGAATATTCGTGGGAGTAGGCTCTGTTGTCAGCTTCGTTCCTATAATTGTTGTACTATTCTTCTTCCTGTCACTTCTTGAAGACTCAGGATATATGGCAAGAATAGCGTTTGTTATGGATAAACTACTTAGAAGAATCGGGCTCTCGGGAAAAAGTATTGTGCCAATGCTTATTGGCTTTGGATGCACTGTTCCTGCTGTTATGTCAAGCAGAACCCTGTCTTCAGAACGTGACCGTAAGATGACAATAATGCTGACACCATTTATGAGCTGTTCAGCCAAGCTTCCTATATATGGCTTTTTAGCTGACGCATTTTTCCCTGAATTCTCAGGTCTTATTATGGTGGGGGTATATTTTATTGGAATACTAATTGGAATTCTTGTTGCTAAAATTTCTAACAAATTCGCCTTCAAGGGAAGTGCTGTTCCATTCGTTATGGAGCTTCCTAATTACAGACTTCCAGGACTTAAGAATGTAGGACATTTGCTATGGGATAAGGCAAAGGATTTCCTTCAGAGAGCATTTACAGTAATACTTATTGGAACAATTATTGTATGGGTACTTCAAAGCTTCGATATACATTTTAACCTTGTAGCAGATGCCAGCGAAAGTATACTTGCTGTTATTGCCAGCGTTATCGCTCCTATATTCGCCCCAATGGGATGCGCAGATTATAGAATTATTACTTCTCTTGTGTCAGGCTTTTTGGCAAAGGAAAGTGTCGTATCAACATTTACCGTATTATTCGGACCAGGAAATGCCATTGCCGCTACAATCGGCGTTGCCAGCGGCTCAGCACTGTTAATATTCTGTCTCCTATACACTCCTTGTGTGGCTGCAATTGCTGCAATACGAAGGGAGTTAGGAAGACTGTGGGCGCTTGGTGTAGCCCTTGGCCAGTGCGTTATTGCCTGGATATTCGGCGTGTTGGTTTATCAGACAATTCTATTGTTCCTGTAATTGTTTAGACGCCTGACTTAGATGCTCAAAGCGTTGTTGTTTTTCTAATCCTTGTGTCTTCATCATCTTCTTAACCTTGATTAAGTAGTTGATGTATATAAGGTACATGGCAATCTCTACAATCTCGCTTATGGACACTACAATAACTCCTATTAATACAAGGGAAGACCTTGCAGCGAAGAAGCTAAATGTTAATCCCATAAGGATTGCTACTGTAAATACCGCAAGGACAAACTTTAATGTAAAACTGCCTCTGTCAGATATCTTGTAATCTTCATACTTATCAGCAACATTGATACATCCTTGTATCACCGCAATAATAGCCCACAAATCAAATAATCCAGCGACAATAGCAACTACCAATTCTGCCTGAACATCAATAAACACAGGCACTAAAGTACTAATCATCGAAATAACAACAATTATAGCTGCTTCTTTGAATTTCTTCTCATCTTTGCTGGCTATTATGGCACCAATCAAAACAATTATCCAGCTTACAATGGATACTGCGTTATAGAGCTCCTCTCCAAACCCGGAAAGCAGGCTAACTATTGCATAATCTGCTATTTCAAAATCACCAGATCCATTTCCAATTAAGCTTATTAGCATAGCTGGAAGGTTAAACAAAATCGTTCCGATAGCCCCAATTATCTCTCCAACAATTATTATTTTGATGCCCTTGTATGCATTAGCTAAAAACATATTAATTCTCCAATCTCTTTAGCCCATTCCATATCTACAAACAGTATAATTCATATCCAACACATATTGATATTCCACTGATTTAGACAGCTTCTTAAGCAAACCATAATTAGATGTGACAATCTTCTGGTTGGCTTCCTCGTTATTCAGATAAATACATTTACCATCGTCAATTATCATTAGAATAGCATTATCCTTCATAAAGCGAATCATAACCTGAATGTCAACCTCTTTAGAGTCGTGAGTCTTCTCAGCATAGGCTGCCATCTCTTCAACACATAGCGCCGCTCTGAAGGCATGCTTACTGTTAATCCCCTGCTCCTTGGCATAGCTTCTAATCTGTCTTGAACATTCTACCGCTTCAGCAGGATTTACTGTAAGGTAGATGTCCTTCTCATTATCGTCACGCTTCTTCTTATCTTGGCTAAGCTCAATGAAATAGCGAATAAGGTTAGCTACAAATATGATTGCGTGAGTTACAAAATACGAAAACCATACCCATTCTGGTGCAAATAATTGGACAAATATAAATGCAAACAGTGGCAATGTAGCATTTCCTATAATAGTTAAAGCAGTAGAGAACTTGTATATCTTTCTATTTGTAAAATACAATCTCAACAGCTCATTAGTTCCAAGGAAAATAAAATATATTGCATATATTCTAAGGGAAGCTATTCCACCAGCTGGAATGTCCTTTACACCATTTAAGCTGTATAACAATTCAGGGAAGAATTCAATTACAGCCATTAATAACATGGATATAAATGTGGCTGCACCTATTCCCTGTCTCATAAGAACTCTAAGTCCCTTGAAATTCTCTGCGCCGCTAAAGAGTCCACACAGCGGTCGTACAGATCCTGCTACCCCGCCAACTAACGCATTGGCTATGCTAAATGCAAATCCACAGACTCCCTTGATTGTACCGCCACTTTCTCCAAAGGCCATCAGTAACACTGCCACAATTACGTAGTTCTGAAGAGCCAGCATGGCCTGATTAGCAGAATCAGGCAATCCTAATACAAGAATCTCCTTTGCCTCTCTAAGGGATGGCTTCTCTCCTCCTGTCTTGAACAAATCCGTCTTCCATATGAGATAAACCAAGGTTGTAGTACATCTAACAACATTAGCAGCTGCCGTACCATATCCTGCACCAGCAACTCCCAAATTAAGCGGTCCTACAAAGAGCAAATCCAATAGAAGATTAACAGCTCCCTCTAATGCTGCCAAGCCCATTAAAACCTTCATCTTGCCTATAATCTGAAGCTGCAATACACCTATGGAGGATATTAGTCCAAAGGGCGAAGAAATCATAATACCAATTGCATAGCTCCACACAAGGGAGTTCATATCTGGCGATAAATGATAAGATGATATGATTAAATATACAAGTGGAATCTGAGCAAGAGATATAAAAATAGCTGTAAGTATCATAATAACTCTAAGAGTACTTCGAGTCTTATATAGTCCCTTAATATCAATCTGTCCCATTCCCTGGGATAGTCTTGCAGATGCTCCAGCTGATATCACCATTGAGATTATTCCTATAGCAACGGTGGCTGGTTGGAAAATGTTAACAGATGATAAGGCATTGCTTCCACAAAAATTACCTACAACCAAACCATCTACTGTAATTAGAAGTAATGTAGAAAGATTAGTCATTAGCATAGCCGGAAAATACTGCTTTAGTTTTCTTTTAGTCAAATCACCGTCGAATTTGAATTCGTTATCTGTACGAAAATCACTTACTGCATAGCTGTTTTCATTCATAATCTTGTATACTCCATTTTCATAAAAAATCTATTTTATTATATCAGATAAATCCGATAATTATATACAAATATGGCATTTATCTTCATATTTTATTGAGTTGTTTTGTATCACAATGTATAATATCTTTATATTTGCCAAAAAGAACTAACACTTGGAGGACTCTTACGAACAATGAAGAAAAAGAAATCACTAATTACTAAATCAATAACCAGGCTTATTCTACTTGGCGTTGTAATACTTGCAAGTATAAGCGTCGTTACAGGACTTCAATTCTATGAAATAATGGAATCCGAATATAAAGAAAGTGGCAACTCATTCATACAGGTATTATCATCAGAAATAGATGCTAACTATATCAAAGAGGTTACCGCTGCTGAGAATAAAGAACAATACATCAACCTTTCATGGCGAAATATCGATTCATATCTTCAGGAAAATGTTGCTTATGATAAGAAGTATCTTAGCATACGCGTTATTGTTCCTGATTCAGGGGATTCAGAGAAAGCACTTTGTCTATGGTCAGAGTCTGTATTTGATGAGATGAAAACACAGCCTATGACTGAGCATCCGCTGTCTGCAATAGAACAGTTAGGAATCCTGCAAAATGATTCAATCGAGTCTAACAAGGAGTCAGATGAACTATATGTTGATATTGTTAACGACAAGCTTACCGGAACATTAATTAAGCCTATAGCAGATAACGAAAACAATATTATTGCTTTCGTTGAATTAGACTTAGACCTAACAGAGATTCAACGTTCTCTTGTCCTGTTAGTTTCTGCAATTGCATTATTTATAATCTGCATACTTATCCTTGCATTAGAGGTTTATTTCTACTTCTCTAAGAGGGAGGTAATGGAGCCTATTCTTCAGCTTACAGAAGCCACATCTAATGTAGTTGACCAGTTAAAGAATGATGTGGAGCTTAAGCCTCTCAAGATAAGAACAAATGACGAGATTGAAGATCTTGCCCATTCCTTCGAGGACATGGAGAAGAACTTAAGAAATTACATTAAGGAAAATGATGAAATAACAACAGAAAGAGAGCGAATCAAGACAGAGCTTAACCTTGCTGCAAACATTCAGGCTGATATGTTAATTAAGTATTTCCCTCCTTTCCCTAACAGGAAGGACTTCAACATATATGCTTCAATGAATCCAGCCAAAGAGGTAGGCGGCGACTTCTATGACTTTTTCCTAATTGACGAAAGTCACTTAGCCCTTGTTATTGCCGATGTGTCAGGCAAGGGTGTTCCTGCTTCACTATTCATGATGCGTTCTATGTTAATGATTGAATCACTTACTACTCAGACACGGAGTCCTGCGCAGATTCTAGGAACACTTAACAGCATGATAAGTGAGAATAACGCCAGCAAAATGTTCGTAACAGTATGGCTAGCAATACTTGATCTTAAGACTGGCAAGCTTATAGCTGCTAATGCAGGTCATGAATATCCTATTATCAAAAAGCCTGGAGAGAAATTCGAGCTATACAAAGACAAGCACTGCTTCATTGTTGGTGGCAAAAAGAAAATGACATATAAGGAATATGAATTAGACTTAGAGCCTGGAACAGTTATATTCGTATATACAGATGGTGTTCCAGAGGCGAAGAATGCCGAAAATGAAATGTATGGTCTTGATGCTACTGTTGATGCTCTTAATAAAGAGCCTAATGCAGATGTTGAGACACTTGTTAAGAATGTCCAGGGAAGCGTATCAGACTTCGTGGGGGATGCCGAACAATTCGACGACCTTACTGCCCTTTGTATTGAATACTGTGGCCCTATGGATTAGGTCCTATTGATTAACTTCGTTTTACTATATATTATTATAAGTTATAAAAAAAGATTAGATACTTTTGATTCATAAAAGTATCTAATCTAACTTAATTCTTTCTAAGAATCTGTTTCGCACATCTTCTATATCTTCATCAAATGAAAATGCCATCTCCTCAAACAATTTCTTGCCAGCAATATCTAACATCTTCTCGTCTTGCGCCATCACCTTCTTGCCCTCTTGTATTCTAACTAGTCTTCTAAGATACACTGTCTTAACAATTCGTGCCAACTCCAGCGGCTCGAAGCATGCTATTTTCTCTTTGTACTTCTCACCCCGCTGTCTGTCGTTGTCCGCTTCGATAACCTCTAATTCAGTCACCTTATCAAACAGCTCCTCTAACTCTTCACGAGGCTTAACATCTCTTACACGTGCCTTCTCACTCTTAACCGGTGTAACTACCTGGCTCTTGGTATGATACACAGGAACCAGAATATAATACAACTTCTCGGAGCCTTTGCCTGCTAATGCCATCTCTTTGATTTCATCAACACAGCACACTCCATTGGTCTCGTGGACAAGGTAATCGCCTACTTTGTATTCCTTCATAAAACCACCCAATCAATACTATATATATCATCGCGATTACTATGATTATAACACTTTTTACAAGATTTTTCTAGAACTTATATCCTTCCTTTATCTTAATAAATTCTTCTTCTAACCTATGGGAAATGTTCTTCTTAATAGACAAATTGTGTCTCAGACGCTTCTCAATGTTGTTAAGATTCTTAATCTGGCGCTCCATATCATCCATATCCTTGCCATTAACGAAATCCACAACGTCGGATGTCATTATAAGCATAAGATATACATTTCCCAGAAGATATTCTTTGTAAAATGTAACATATTCATAGGAGCTATATAACATCTGGTATGTATAATAGGCTAAGTAGGCTTTGTATTTATCATGAAGCTTAGGATACTTATTTATAATCTCTTCGCATTTGTCATTGAAAAAATCATCGGCCTGGGCTGCCGTCATCTTGCCAAATATCTTGTTGTAGGACTTAGAGAAATCATACAGGGCGTCCTGAAAGCTAAACCTTCCATCCTTTAAGTCATTCATAATAATCCTGTCAATAATTGCAAATGAATAGAAGGTATATTTATATTCTTCCTTGTCTGGAACGTGTCCCATTATTGGTACAGTTTTAATATCTATATCCTGAGCCATTACATGCGAATGCAGCTTTCTATAGTAATAATATAGATTGCTCATTAGCTCAGAAATACCAGCATCACTATTAATATAATCTATAACCTTATCTCTAATGGCAAGGATATCATCGTAATGCTTCTCGTTGAACTTATGCTGTATCCATAGGGGAACTATCTCATCCCCCTCATAATCAACCATCCTAATATCGGACATATTCTCTAAAAACAGCCTTGCTGTCATGGGACACGAAAGTTCGAAGGTAACCTCTTCGTCGTCGCCTATTCTGATGCTACGCCTTGGATATATGCGACATATTTCAGGCATCAATTCTTCTCTACCCTTAAGCTGGAGGCGGCAAAGCCCCTCCTTCGTCTCATTAGCGCAGCGACCGAAGAATCTTCTGACTTCCTTGTCCTCTCCAAACGTCATAGTAGCCTTAAGCCTAAAGCCTTCAGCTCCCTCTTCCTTCTCATAGCGCTCTCTTGTCTCATTATCAATTGAGATACGCCATCCTCTGCAACAGGTATTAGGGCACTTAGTAGCCAGGCATTCAAATTGTTCGTAAAAGCTTATTACTCTTGTTCCCACTTCTTAACATACTCCCTTATATGCGAAGCAAGCGCTGACGTAGCGCTACTGATTAATGATTTGTCTAAATAGCACAGACCAAGAAGACGGTACTCCTTAGGCTCTAGTGGATATATATCAACATCTGCTGTGTTAGTCTTAATAAATAATGTTGGCATAATGGAAAGTCCTGCACCACACTGGACCATGGCAATAGTTGATTGCTCATCAAGAATATGACAGTTAGCTCTAACCTCAAGATGATGCTCGTACAAATAACTGTTAACATCCTTATTATAGCTATCCTGCTGCACAACGAAGGGCTGGTTCTCAAGCTCCTCCGGGGTAATCTTCTTAATCTTCTTATCGAAATACCCCTTAGGTGCAACACATTTTAATTCATCCTTATATAAGGCTTCGAACTCTAACCCCTCACAGGCTTTCTCAGATATTATTCCTAGATCAATTGCTCCAATCTTGGTCCACTCGCACACATCAGAATATGAACCCTGAAATAGCTGAAGCTGTATACCTGGATGAACCTCTGTAAATGTTGTAATAATATCAGACATCCACGCAAGGCACACTGTATTGGTGCAACCAATCTTCACAAAGCCTGTCTGTAATCCCTTCATCTCATCAAGCTTCTGATTAAGACCATTATTAGCCTGTATGATTTTCATAATGTATGGATAAAGCTGCTCTCCTGTTGCAGTAAGCTTCGTACCATTCTTATCTCTTACAAATACTGCAGTGCCGATTTCCTCTTCCATGGAGGATACTGCGTGGCTTATGGCTGAGGGCGTAAGATGCATAATCTTAGCTGTCTTGGCAAAGCTCCCCTGTTCTATTATCTGACTAAATATCTCATAAGTTAGTAAAGTCATAGCTCTGTTTCTCCTAGGTTTATATACGATTAAATGCTATACTCCTTATAACATATTGACGCACCGAGCAAAGCTCGGAATGCTGTCATAAGGCATCCACCATGCTACGCATGGTACCCCTTATGACATATTGACGCACCGAGCAAAGCTCGGAATGCTGT
>ODAI010963007.1_pt1 | contig 12109 bp, 15 predicted proteins | sample 1539321 | NCBI WGS metagenome assembly ODAI01 (sample SAMN02144231, study PRJEB22623) | gut metagenome | biome: sheep rumen | host: Ovis aries | place: New Zealand
ATTTTCATCTTCTATATTTTCATCAAGATTAAGATATGCCTGTTTAGCGTCTTTCATTTCAAATCTTCGTACAATAACATTGTTTGTTTTAAAATGCTTTGTCATAAAATCTCCCCTTTTTACTTACTGTTAACACTAATATATTGAATTTTATCTTATTCTGCGACAACATACACTATTATAAGAATCATTTATGACAAATAAGTGACTAAAATAATTAAATTTTAGTCACTTATTTTATTTAATATATATCCTATTCCTCTAACTGTTTGTATTGTTTGTTTTTCAGAACTTTGTGAGTCTGAGATTTTTAATCTTAATCTTTTAATATATACAGATAATGTATTGTCGTTTACATAGTTTCCATCTATGTCCCATATTTTATCTAACAGTTCTTCTCTAGTTATTACTTTATTAATATTATTCAAAAACATTAATAGAATTTTATATTCTAAACTTGTCAAATATATTTCTTTTAGATTTTTATACACTTTTGCTTTATCAGTGTCTACTTTTAATGTTCCATATTTTATTATATTTTCATATTTCTTACCTGGTGTATATCTTCTTAATACACTTTTTATTCTAGAAACTAGCTCGCTATTTCTGAGAGGTTTTGCTATATAATCATCTGCACCTATGTCAAGTCCATATACAATATTAGATTCTTCAATTCTTTCAGAAATAAAAATTACAGGCCTATCAGACATGCTTTTTATATATTTGCATATTTCAAATCCCGTTCCATCTGGTAATTGCACGTCTAATAAAAAGAGATCAAAGTCATTATTTTTTATAACTTCCATTGCTTCTCTTTTTGTATTTATAATTTGCACATTAAAATTTTCCTTTTTTAGTATGTATTCTAAGCTTTCTATTATACTACTACTATCTTCAACAACTAATATTTTTATACTATTTTCTATATGACTTAACATATTATCCCTCTCCATTTCACATTATTATGTGCTCGGTATAATGCTTTATGTTAAGTGATATTATATCAACATTCTACTCATTTTTCAATAGTTTTTTGCAATTATGTATAGTTTTTATTTATATTAAACTATTTTATTGTTTTAATTGCTTCTTCTGTAACTTTGTTTTTATCAAACTTGTTAAATACAAATATTAAAACTACTGCTACCGCAATTATTGCAATGTATATTAAACCTGCTGTTTTTAAATTTCCTGCTAAAATTTTCTCTCCAGCATATGTTGAAGAAATTATTGATGGAATTCTTGCAAGTGTAGATATTAGAATAAACTTCCATGGCTTAATTGGAAGCAATCCTGCAATGTATACAAGCAAATCTTTTGGCGTACCCGGTAATAAAAATAGAATTAGCATTATTATTTCTACTTTCTTAGGATCTTGAAACAGTTTGCTCTTTTCTATTTTTTTAACCTTTTCCTCATCGCTAAATGCATATACAAATTTTCTTCCTAAAATTCTTACCAAAAAGAAAATTGCTGTTGAAATGATTGCTGAAGAAATTAAAATAAATATTGTTCCGCCTATGCCTCCATAGCACATTCCTGCAAGAATTTCAATTGGTTCACCTGGAATTATGAATAAAAATATCTGTGCTACTTGTAAACCGAATAATAATAACATTCCTAAAAAGCCTGAATTCTGTATTCTATTTTTAAATTCTATTTTACCTTCCGTAGTTGTTAAATTTCTTATTATAGGAAAGAAATTTATTGTAGCAATTACAAATATTGCTACCACAATTATTAATATTAATATTTTTAATATATTTGCTTTTTTCTTATGATTCATTTTCTGCTCCTTTATCTGCTACTTTTCTTTATACATATATCATAACATACAAAAATCAATTTATCAATTTAAAAAGTTGCAATCTTTTGGATTCTTAAAACTCAAATACCAAGCCATTCCATTCTTGTTTTCTTCAATTGCTTTATTTCTTCTCAATAATTCATTGAAAGTTGTTGGACTCTTTGCAATAACTGGATTGCAAGGAATCCAATTTGCTGGAGTTGATGCGTCATTTCTATCAGCTATCTGTAAAGCTTGCAATGCTCTTAAAATTTCCGGAATACATCTTCCGCACATTCATAGGATAGACTAAAATAAGTCTAATTACACCTTTATCATCTATTATAAAAACATTTCTTACAGTTGCTGTAGAGCTAATGTTTGATGCAACCATTCCATATTTTCTTGCAATTTCCCCGCTTCTATCAGCAATTACCGGAAAAGGTACTTTTATGCCTGTCATACAGTAAATATTATATAGCCATGCTAAATGAGATGCATTTGAATCTATGCTTAATCCGTAATAAGCATGTGTTTAATTGTTCAAAATATGTATTTGCCTTTGAAAATGCTATAAATTCTGTTGTACATACAGGGGTATGCTCCTTAATATGGGTATCCGCCAAACTTGTCTGAAGTATGTGTGATAGGAAATATATTAACACTGCGTAGGCTTGCTGGCGGTATTGAAAAAAGCCAAAAGGAATTATGAGTTTGAGAAAGACTTAAATTTATAGATTCCTTTTGGTTCTTTTTTCAAACCTGCCAAACTGCGCGCCTCGTACTCCGTTGTTAATATATTTCCTATCACACATACTTCAGACAAGTTTGGCTACTCTACAATTTTTGGTTAATTAAATCTAGATAACCCTTATAATCTCTTCTGAATCCCTAAACATATTTGTGTTTTTTTATTACAAAATTTAAATTACTGTTGATTAATTTAAAATTCTATTTGTACTATGTCAGTAACTTAATATTAGCTTTCAAATCAAATTTTACAGTCTTGTCATGATAAATCCATACTGTATCGATTATGTATTCAAGCATTGCTCTGCTTGGTTCTTCACAATTAATTATTTCATCAAAATAGTTTATTGCCGTTTTAATGTTTTCTATTTTTTCTGTAATTAATTGTTCTTCTTGCTTTTCGATCATTTTCTTTAATTTAATTATAGTATCTAGTTTTTCTTTTTCCAATTTAGTATATGTATCTGTTATAAGTTCTCTTTGTTCTATATTGATTATCGTTGATAAGTCTTTTATTTTCTGTTGTAATAACATTTTATATTCTAAGTTGGTCTGTTCTAATTCTTGTTGTAATTTCTTTTTATTGCTTTGTTTATTCTTTTGACAATGTGAGACCCTGATTTCATTTATTTTGTTAAAATAGACCATTCTCGTTACTTTTAAAAACTCTTTAAATTGAATCCATATATCTTCTTCTGGCACTTCGTGCACCTTACATCTTTTTGGTCCATATTTTTTATAGTCGTTACATTCATAAGCTTTTTTGTTATTCTTTCTTCTAATAACCATTCCTGATGCTGCTCTACCACATTCTGCACATTTGCAAAATCCTCCAAAGAAATAGTTTCGTTTTGCTCTTCCGACTTTTTGAGCTCATAGCTACTTTTCTTTTTCTTATTTCACTTGCTAGCTTAAATGTTTCTGGTGATATTATTGCCTCGTGATGATTTTCAAAGATAAAGTGTTCGCTTTCTGGCAATTTTATTGCTTTACCTCTAATTGATAAAGTCTTCTTTTTGTGTGTTCTTAAGGTTCCGCAATATATGTCATTACCAAGAATATTTTTTATCATATAATCTGACCATAGTTTTTGAACTGGGTGTTTATAAATACGTCCTCTTTCTAAATGTTTTTTTTGATAATATACAGATGGCGTTGGATAGCTATATTTTTCATTTAGTATGTCTGTTATTTTCTTCATTCCATAGCCATCTATGTATAATTTAAAAATGAGTTGAATAACAGGCTTTATATCTTCATCTATATAAAGTTTAGTTTGGTCATCTTTATCTTTTATATATCCATAATGATTTCCCATTATAAGTCTTCCTGTTTTTTGTTTTGAATACATATGGTCTCTTGTCTTTTTAGAACAGTCTTTTACATATCTTTCATTGTACCAAGTTGTAATTCCTATTGTGTCATCTCTATCATTTAGAACATCATAACTTCCTCCCATTTCTGACACTAATATTAAATTTTTTTGCATATTTTTGAACTCATCTATTAATACTAAAACTTTGCCATTATTTCTGCCTATTCTTGAAAGATCTTTTGCTAGTACAACATCTATTTCTCCAGTATGTACTTTTTTAATCATTTTTGAGAACTCTGGTCTATCTAAAGTATAGCCTGAAAAATTGTCATCTATGTAGAAATCATCTTCCGATATTCTCCAACCCCTAGTTATTGCATAGTCTTGAAGTATTACTTTCTGTTCTTCTATGCTTGAATAATTTTCTTTGTCTTCATCTCTGCTTAATCTACAATATCCTACTACTCTCATATATATCTGCTCCTTTCGTTTCTTTTAGAAATTATTGTTTAGCTTGATATATATGTAAATTGCTGTTTTAGATATTAAACTCATTATATTACATTGCATTGTCTTTTTCCACCTCAAACATAATAATTTTTTCTAATATTTTTAAATAATCATTATATCCGCTTACAAATATAGCTACCTTGGTATTTGTGCTTTTTATTTCTTTTATTTTTTCTTGTGTTACTTCATTTTGCATTTCTTCTTTGGTGAGATATATTTGAATATATGTAATTTGATTGTATTTTGATTTCAGTACTCTCATAATGTTCCTCCGTAGTAAATATTATGTTTTTAGAATATATATATTCTTTTTTCTTCTCTACTTATAAAATTTAAAACGTATGCATTAATCCTCTATATTATGAAAATAGTAATTTCAATTTACATAGAATTGATTCCAGTATTCGTCTGGATGCTCTCTTTCTATATAATTATTTTTATTTGTTATATTTCTTTTTATAACTTTACACTTATTCACTATAGGTGATAGCTCCTTTTGACCACTTATATAGTTATTTGTAGCTATTGGAGAGAGTCGTTCACAATTATAGGTATTGGCATTTTTTACAATAGGAATAATCACTCTATTCTCTATTTCCTTGCTTACAGTTTTATAATTTAGTTTAACTTCTACATAATCTCTAGCTTTTAATTTACTTATAATCTTCGAAGTTCTTCCAGTTGATACATTTATAATGCTAGCAATATATCTATTGCTAGCAAAAAAACATTTTTCGTTTTTCACTTAAATATAGAATAACTGATAATACAAATTTTTCAGTAATAGATAAGTCCATATCAAATATTATATTCTCCGGTATCCATATTCCTTTTAATCTTGTTGTTGCCATATTTTACCTCCTTTCAATTTTTTCAGTATGTACTATTCTTTTCTTTGCATATTTCTGTAAGGGCTCGATTGCATAAAAAAGAAATATCTAATTTTGATGTGAACATTTTAGGTGTCACTTCAATTTCTAGATATCTCTTTCTAATTTTTTCATAATTAACTCGTAGAGCAAGAATAGTTGTCGGACAGACAACATTAAACAGCTTGAAGGCAGAGCCTTTAACTAGTATTACAAGCCACTAATTTATATGACATTTGTCAGACATTTTTTATTACATTTTTGCGCAAAATAAATAGTGGAATAAATGTCCCAGTGGGACTTTTACCGTAAAATCTAGTATTAATTTTGCATAACCTATCATAAAATATCTTTTAATTCCATTTTAATACCATAAAAAACTCTTCAACATCAGGTGCTGAAGAGTCCTACTATTAAACAAATTCTTAAATTCAGTGTTTATATATTGAAATTACAATTCTAATTCATTGTCTTCTATTTTATCTTTTTCTATCATAGACTTCAAAATCTCGCTAAGCATAGATATTACGAATCTTACTGGAACATCTTTTTCTACTTTACGCACTCCACCATTTTTTACTTTATAATCATATCTTAAAAATTGTAGTGTTTTTGCATTATCACCTTGTTCAATTGGTTCATTTGGATAATTTTCTCTTAATATATATCCAGCGTATGCTTGATTAATTTTCATTGCAAACTCCATAATAGAATTCTTTTTAGCTGTTTCAGTTCTTAACAATTTTGGATCTAGACTATTTCTAGATGATAATTTTGACGAAAATCTTGCTCTATCTAAAGCATCTGCGTCCTTTATTATAGCAGATACTTGTTTTATCTTTTCTAAATCTTCGGTCTCATCTACGCCATAATCTCTACATAGCTTTAACATTATTTTCTCATCTACTTCTCCTGGAATAGTATCGTTAATAACATGATAAGCAATCGCTACTTGAACAATCCCTATTTCATCTTGTGTTATTCCGTATGGATTAATTGGATTTTCTTTAAAATAGTTCCCTGCAATTTCTGCACTAAGAACTCCATGTTCACCATTATCTCTATCTTTCGTTCTACCAGAATCATGGAAAGCAGCTGAGGCTAATAAAATTCTCATTTGTCTTTCATCTAAATTCTCACTTAACGCAATAATTTGTGAAAATAACATAACTTTCTGAATATGTCCTATCTTATGTTGATACCCCAGTTCTGGAGTTAATCCTTTATAAAAATCACTTTCTGAAATTGCATTAAATGATTTGGAAAACTGGCTATTACTATCTAAAAATTGATATGGCATAAAAAATCCTCCTTATACTTTTATTTTATTTTCATTATATTTTACAAGTTGAATTGCACTATCTAAAGTTTCCGTACAACATAGTTTTCCGTGATTATCTACATATGTTAATTCATTTATTCCCGTTATTTTTTTTGAATCATTTATGTCCTTAGACAAAACTATTTCATCTTTAAATTTACATGAATCTGTCACAGTTCTAATTTCGTATCCTTCCCTTCTAGATTTATATATTACATATTTTATTTTCTTATTATCAGATAGCTGAAATGCTTTTTTGTATGGCATTTCTTTGTCAAATATTAAATAATAATCTTTACAATTTGATGCTTTATCTAAAACAACTTCTATTCCTTCTACTTCGGCTATTGCATTTTTTATATAAACCTCCCAAAAGCCATCAGCTAAGCTTAGTGCATTTACAAAAGCCTCATCTTCTGAGATATCTTCATTCCATCCGAGGATTACACAGCTTAATAAAATCTGGCGATATTTTGTTCTCTACATATTCAAATTGCATATTGTCTGCTGCATCGATATTTTGTATTAATTCCCTATCCATATATTCAAATGTTTTATCTATATATTTAACTCCTATTTTCTTCAAGTATTCCTTACCAAATTTTCTCCATAATAGACCTATAGATGAATAAAATATTCCATTATTTCTTTGACCATTTCTACTCTTTTGATGATGATCAAACTCCCCTAACCCTATATCATAAACAATTTTATCTTTTACATCTTTATTTCCTATAGTAGGAACTCTTGATAAGATCACATTATCAATTATCTTACTTAAAAAAATTGTTGATATAACATCGTCGACATGAAATCTACCTGAGTGCGTTATACAGTTTGCTTCATCTATTTGAGTGGTTAACTGTATATTTTTATATTTATTTGAACACATAGCTTACCTCCTTGGTATTCATTATACAACAATATTAAAAATTATTAAACAGTATTTTTTATCTTTCATCTTCTCCATGTTGAATATTTGATTGATTCAAAACATCTGTACTTCCATTTGTATTCTCTCTACCAATAATAAATCTTGGAAGAATTGGTGATAAATCCACACATGAAAGTTTTTCTGGTTGAATTGACTTTTTACAACAATAATTTTTCCCAGGATTAACTTTTCCTAGAATAATATCATCAAATAATAACTCCATACCTTCATCATCTAAATATTGTTCCATTTCAATATCATCATTTATCCCAACATCTTTTACTGGAACAAACATTAAACATGGTATAGTATCCTTATATTCAACCCAACATTTCTTGAAAAAATACACTATTTTCTTAGCATCTTCAACTGACATTTTTCTATCTTTTATAAGCCATATAATTGCTTCAAGTGATGTTCTGTAATCTCTGTTTGCATAACCATTTCTTCTTTCCTCTGGTATACTATCAAAATATACATAACTTTTTCCACAAAAATAGCTAAACCATTGTGGTGAATTTGCATATCCCATAGAATGAATTGGAAATCCATCAAAGAACCAACCAGTTTTATTTTCTAAAATGTCTGCCACAGCATGTCCAAGTGGGCTATATGGAGTATCAGGTGAATATTTCCTATATATTTGTTCTATGTATAATAATTCTTTCTGTTGCTGAAGAGTAGCAATATTATCCCTTAATCCTGTAGCCATTTTCATTTTTATTGATGCACTATTAGCAGCATGAAATACATATCCATTTTTCTTAAAATTTTTATATGCATATTCAATTATTTCTTTTTTTCTTAAGTCAATCTCATTTTTAGGAATTCCTAATTTTTCTGCAATTTTCTCCTTAAGAAATCTCATTTGTTCTTCCCTATTATGCAGAAACATATATTCACCAACATTTTGGGAACTTCTAAATAATATGCAATATCCGACAAATCTACAAAATTCCTTTTCTACTTTTTTTATATCCTCAGGACTCATTCCTCTACTCTGTGTACACATTTTTCTAACCACAGGATTTGCTAATCCTTCCTTAATTATCTCACCCATATAATTGGCATAGTTCTCTTTCGTTATAATATCTCCTTCATCTAATATCATATATACTCCTTTTCTATTTGCCATTTTTATACTATGAAAATATTTTTCTATTTTTAAAATAGTGGGCAATGAAAATATTTCATTGCCCAAACACACTTAATGTAAATTATTCACATATTCTTCCAACCAATTTGCCATCATAAGAGTTTGTGGATTTTTTCTCTGGGCACTCATGTCAGCATTCTTAATGTATTTATCATCTGAATTTCTGAAAGTATTATCATTGATTGCCCTTCGAACACTTCTTAATGAATAATAAACGTCATAAAAAGTCCATTTATCAACCAGTTTTGTAGGAAGTGCTCTAACATCTGAATACCCATTTAAAAACGCTGTAACATCTTCACTATTATAATTTCCATTTGACTTGAGTACGCTAAGCATCTTGTACAGATCAAGAGTAGGATCGCCAACCATAAAATTCTCAAAATCAATCAGATAATATTTTCCTTCCGTTTGACTAAAAATAATATTTGCTGGTCTGAAATCTCCATGAACATATGTAAAGTGCAACTCCCGAAATATTTTTTTGCTTTCATTTTCTACAAAAAACATACTCTCGATGAAATCTTCTTCGTAAGGTGCTAACTTTTGCCTAATTCCTACCATATCTGCCAAAATCGTAACAACCCAAGTGTTTTCATCGTTGTGACTACTAACATTCACATTATGGAAATTCCCCATCAATCTTCCAATTTCGTTTAAAATCTTCTTTGTTAAATGGGTAGTATACTCATTTAGCGCAACTCCCGCAATGTAGTTTTCAACTATTACGTTTCTTTCCGGACTTACAAACTGCACTGTTGGTACATTTATTGTAGTATTGCTCATAATCTGCAATCCTACAATACATTTTTCCATCCGCTCTCGACTAATAAAGGTCTTTACGATATGATTTTTGAATAATCTTACATCATTACTATAAGAATTAAAACACATTAAATCATTCCGTTTCTTTAAATAGTCATTGATTAAATCTAAGTAGTTCTCCATGTGATTTCCTCCTTATTGGTGTTTATAAAATATTATGTTTACATTTTATCATATTATGTAAAGTTTGTCAATCTTTTCTAATTGTTTTGATTCTCCTTATAATTTTGATTTTCCAGATTTTTGTTCATATAAAAACTACCACTTAGAGCAGCCAAAGTAATTGAGTTATGTAATCATTTAAGGATTATATAACTTAACCACTTTGACGGACCTACTGCAAAACAAATACCTAAAACAGCAACAAACCACATATATACTAAGCCTTAAAAAATATCCCTATATTACAGCCCACACAGGGGTGAAATCTCCGTGGATGTGAAAATAAAACAATCCATTTTCCTATGTAATCTGTTAGTTTTATATGTCCCATTGTTGTTTCTGCTTCAAAATCAGGAGCAATTTGTCCGAAGCTTTACATTTCCATTCATCATTATTTCATAATCCATAATTAAACCTCCAATCATTTTTCATATAATATGTTTAAATGTGTTATTTGACACTCAAGTAATTTTCTTTTACTTACTGTAACAACATAAATAAAGAAAGACACATTGCCGAGGTGAAACCAAAAAGTTCACTTCAGCAATATGTCTCTTTTTTATTTATTATCATATTTTAAGAACACATCACTAATGTAATTTTTTCTATACATATCAATCATTGCAAAATACCTTTCATGAGTTCTCCAGCCACTTTCTGTTGAACCTGAACCTGTTGTTACTAATTTTACATTTGGATATGTTTGTCTTATTAAATTATAAGATTCTGCTGGTATTCTATCACTTACCAACCACAATCTCTCCAAAAGAGGTAATTCCAAAATTCCATTTATGTCTGAGAATCTATAATTAAAGCTTATGTTTAAATCAACCAATTCCTTACATTCAGCAAGTGGTGTTGCATCTGTTATGTCATTCATAAATAATTCAAGATAATGCAAATGTTTCATATTTGCTAATGGAGAGATATCTTTTATTCTATTATCTGCTAAGATTAAAACTCTTAAATTAGGCAAATATTCGCCTAATACAGATATATCTTGTATAGCCTGATGTCCTAAATCTAATGCTTGTAGTTCTGTACAATATTTTAAAACTTGTATATCTTCTGTTGTCATTCTTCTATAATCATATTGTGTTACCAACACAGAAAATGATACAGCATCCGTTCTAACTGACCATTTGCTTAGATGAACAACCCAATCAATTCTAGTATTCGGAAACTGCTCTCTTAAATTTCCTAATTCTTCATTTGATAAGTTTGTATAACTCATATCTAATTTCTTTAGATTGGTTAATAAGATTAATGATTTTTTAAAGTCTTCTATATTAGGTATTTGTTTTCTAGATAAGTCTAGAGTTTCAATATTACAATCGACTTCTTCCCCTAATACATCAACCAACCATTGAAACTTTATGTTTGGAAACGTTTGTTGCAAAATGATTTTTTCATCTTTGCTTAAATTTTGATTATACAAATTTACTTCTTTTAAACTAGGCAACATTTTTAAATGTTTTTGAAGATTGGCATCTATCACAACATCCGATAAATCTAACGAAGTATCGCTTTCCAAAACTTTTTTTCCGTATATATTAAAATATATAGTTCCTTTAAAATTATTATTTGGAAAACTTTGTTTTATTTTCTGCTGATCTTCATATAATATGAATTGTTGCTCATGAGTCTGTATTGACACAGCGGCAGTATTATTCATAGTTTTTGATTTTTCTATTTCTTGTATAACTTCTGTAATAAAGGGTAATAAATTTTCTAACGCTAAATACATTACTATTAAAATAATTATAATTATCATCATTGAACCAAAGTTCATAGGCGTTTTATTTTTTTCCATTATTCTTTCCTTTTCATTTGTTTATTTTATGTATAGACTTTATATATCTATATGTTTACATTAGTTTATTTAAATCTTCAATAATTTGGTGCTTGTCCATTTTTCTTCCGATAAAAACAAGTTTAACCATTCTGTCTCCCACTTCATCATCCCAATCTTTTAATGCATCTGGATCATTTTTTACTATTTGTTCTAAATCTTCTTTTGGAGCTGATGCTAACCAATATCCTGTTTCTGAAACCTTAAATTGTTTTCCTGCTTGTTCAAATAAATATGACATGTCATAGTCTGATTTGAACCATACTAGACCTTTACATCTAATAACTGATTTTGGGAATGATTCGTTTATATATTTCTCAAATTTTGCAACATCAAATGGTTTTCTTGATGTATACACAAATGTTGAAATTCCATATTCTTCAGCTTCGCCCTCTTCATGGTCATGATGGTGATGATGTCCATGTTCATGCTCTTCTTCCTCATTATCATCATTTTCTAATTCTTGAATCCAACCAGCTGAGCTTGTAATTTTTTCAAAATCAAAGTTGTTTGTATCCATTATTTCTTTAACATCTACTTTAGAATAATTTGTTTCAATTATTTTTGCTGTAGGTTGTAATTTTTTTATAACTGCTTTAACTGTGTTTAATTGTTCTGTTGTTATATCA
>ODAI013449386.1_pt1 | contig 12107 bp, 8 predicted proteins | sample 1539321 | NCBI WGS metagenome assembly ODAI01 (sample SAMN02144231, study PRJEB22623) | gut metagenome | biome: sheep rumen | host: Ovis aries | place: New Zealand
AGATATAATTTTAAAGAGCGATAGAGGGAACTACGGGAGCATTGAAGTACACATAAAGTCCAGATAATATCAAATCCGCCTTTTAAGGAGGAAAAGTATGAAAGTTCAATGTATAAAGAATACAACAGGTACAAGATATCTTCTATTAGGCGATAATTATGAACCAATAGATGAAGTCACAAGATTCTTGAAGTTCCTTGATGTATGCGGAAAATCCCCAAACACTTTACGGAGTTACTCTTATCATCTTAAGCTATACTATGAGTACTTAGCATCAAAGAATATTGATGCGCTAAAACTGTTTGACAGTAAGAAGTATAAACCGGTCGACATTCTTTGCTCCTTTATGTTTTGGCTTCAATATCCAAATTCCTCAAATAGTTATTTTGATTTTCAAGGAGAGAAATGCCACCGCAGCAATTCATCAGTCAACACAATAATGAGTACGATTCTTTCATTTTACCAGTATCTTTCCAGTAACAACGAAATCTCAGAAGCATCGGTTTATAAGATACAGCGAACCAATATCCAGTATAAATCTTTTTTACATGAAATGTATCATCATAGTACAACTACTTACAAATCGCTACTAAAAAAGCCATCAGCTCCCAAGAACGTTGAAGCAATTAACAGAGATCAATACATAATACTGCTTAGAAATTGTAACTGTATCCGTGATCAACTACTGATTGCATTAATGTTTGAAGGTGGGTTACGACTTAGCGAGGCAATAGGTATTCATAAGGAAGATCTATTTGAAATCCAAGATGGTCTTATAAAAATCGTACCAAGAGAGAATAATGAAAACAATGCTCGTGTAAAGAATTATTCAGCTGGCATCATTAAAGTACCTGACTACGTCATAGAAATGATACTCTCTTATTTAACTTATACGGAATCATTTCCTTCCGATTATTTATTCCTAATATCGCAAGGAAAAAACACCGGACACCCATTAACTGCCGATACAGTTGAAAAGCTATTTGGAAGACTAAGCATCAAGACTGGATTCAAAGTTACTCCTCACATGTTGCGACATGGCTTTGCCACAGAAAAACTTGAATCTGGCTGGCAGATGGTTGATATTCAAGCTTATCTCAGACATAAGAATCTTTCTTCGACTCAGATTTATGCATCATATAGCAATGAATTAAAAAAGGAAAAAATGCGCTTATTTTTTGATAATCATTCATCCGAAATGGAGAACATCGCCAATGAAATCAAAAACTTATAATTATGCCGTAGAGAAGGCTATCTATACAGGTGAGCTCAATATAGAAGAGATAACTGCATCTTCAAGTTCTCCGGAATTCTATGAATATATTAACGAAGGAAATGTACGAAGAAAAATATACAGTTTTAGCATTAAACCTATTATAGATATTCTCCTGAGACGTCGCATATTGGAGTATCTGATGTCATGTATGGACAAAAGAGTGCTCACCCCAGCATCATTTGTACAATACAGGATTCGTGCGATAAGAGAAACCATTCATTCACATCCTGACATTTATTCAAATACTTATAATGATTTCATATCTAGTTCAATCAATGAATTAGAAGATATATACACCAATAATGCTTATGTTATTTCATTTTTGCATACATTTCGTAAGTATTGCTATGAATATGACCATAAAGACAATATATTTGAAAGCGATATATGGGCAATAGACGACTTTAATATCACATTTGAGCGTAATGCATCAATGAGATTTAAGCACCTCATATTCTCAGATTTTAAAAATAAAGATAACAAGTATTTTGTTAAAAAATATACGGAGTATTGCTTGTGCAATACTGATAATACAATAAATACAATATCCGGTAGATTATCATGCCTTAAGTTGATGCTTAAAGATTCAGAAACAGCTTTTAGCAATTGGAGCGAAGAAGAGTCAGAAATGTTTATTAATAGGCTTATGTCCCGTTATCAGAATAAACGTACACTCGCATCACGCATGATATGTTATTATCATTTTACGGATTATCTACTGATTCATGATTATATAGATCACAATCCCTTGAAAAAATATCATAGCCTCTGCTCAATAGGTACATTCAGGCACTCTACAATTGCGGTTGATGATTATATTATTTCACAGATATTTCAAGTTTTAGGGAAAATCGATGATAAACGTTTAGTTCTGATTTTTCTGCTATTATACTGCGTTGGAATGAGAGTGTCTGAAGCTTGCTGCATAAACACTGACTGTTTAGAAAAAAATGGAAATGGTGAATTCATAAAGTATTATTGTTTGAAAATGAAGAAGGAAGTTTGTAATGTTATACCTCTTTCACTATATGAAATGATATACGAATACCGTGAGGCGACATCAGATTTCAAACGTAGATTTCTATTTAACAACGCCACTCTTTACGATTCACCTATTTCCACTTCAACTTTCACGAAATATTTTAATACAGAACTAAACAAGAATAACGTGACCAACAAAGATGGTAGTTTATATATATTCAAGCCTCATGCGTTCAGGCATAAAATGGCTGTAAATATGAGACGCCTTGACATTCCGTTTCAAATTATACAGGAACAATTACATCATTCAAGTCCTGAAATGACATTAGCTTACGTCGAGTATATCGATAGGGATATTATCCGAAAAATGGATGAGTTTATCGATATTAATGGTAATAAGGATGCCTCTATAGAAGAACTGATTCTTTCAGAAAACAAAAAATACGCTGACTATATGCGTAGCTCAATAAATGCACAGTTACTGCCTAATGGCATATGTTCGCGTCCTGTCGCTTTAGGTAAGTGCTGTCACGAAAACGTATGCCTTACATGCCCTGAGTACCGAACATCCAAGGCATATATTGATATTCATAAGCAGCATTTAAAAACAATTAATGAGTATATTATAATCTCAGAAAAAAACGGTTGGTTACCTCAAGTTGAAAGCAGCAAAAAAACTAGAGCCATCCTATTAAAAATCATCTCAGAACTAGAAAAACCGGAGAATACAAAATGAAATCCCAGGTAATAGCGACTAATATTTGTCCTCAAGAATATTTATTCAATTTAGATCCATTTTTTCAAAAAGACACATTGGATCTTATCAATCAAAACTTATTTCCTCATTCTAATAGTAAGCGTGACAAGAGCGCATATGCATCAGTTAGATTTACGAGTGTTAGCAATACATATCTTGAAAATGAAATCAAGGGATTTGTACAGCACTTAGCGATTGATCTTAAATATACTGCTGCGACTATAAAGCAATATATAACTCAATCTTTGCATGCAGTTACTTCATTTATGAACCTGAATCATCCAACTTGCAATTCTATTGTTGACATCAAGTTCGAGACGCTATATAATGAATACATAGAATATTTAACAGATAATGGGCAGCAGATAGTATCTAACTGTATTCACAGAATCAATTCAAAAATGGAAACCGTGGATTATCCCTGTAAAACACATTATTTGTCTGGCTTTGTAAATTTCTATAAGTACATTTATTCTATACGCTTTCCTGATCTTATTCCTGAATACGAGAAGGATAAATGGGATATACGGCAACTTGGTATTGATTATAGTACGGCAGTCAGCCGGAAGCGATATACCATTAACTTCCTGCCAATTCAACAAAAATGGCTGAGAGGTATTGTCAAGCAGTATATATACTACAGACTACAGACCAAGACTGTTGCCTCGGTTATTGACGACATTAAGGCTCTTCGCATTTTCTCAGAATACCTTACATTGGCACATAGTGATATCTCTTCATTGGATAATCTGGAAAGAAGTGATATTGAAGAATTCTTTAAGTATCTTCACAATAAGCGCTTTGTTACGACAACTTATAATCATAGACTAAGTGCTCTTCGTACATTCTTTCAAATAGGCAATATGCTTGATATTCCCGGGATTCCAGCTAAGCCATTAATACTATACTCGGATTACAGGAAGATTGTCCATACACTTCCAAAATTCTTTACCGATAATGAACTTAAACAGATGAATGCACATATTAGTGATCTTCCTGTTCAAATAGGCAGAATGTTTTTTGTTCTTGAAAACTGTGGTATGAGAGTATCAGACATATGTTCATCAACAATACTTATCAATGGCAAAAGCTGCCTTGAAAAAAATCTTAAGAATGAATATATTTTTACCTATTATATGCCGAAAACTCATAAATTCAATACTATACCAGTATCTGAGATCGTAGGAAATGTAATTGAAGAAGCAATCGCCGATAGCATAAAATCGTATGGAAAGAGCTCTAAGTATATTTTTTCTGCCTCAGCTGATCATCCTATTTCCGTTGAAACCTTTTCTATTCAGATGAACAATATGTCAGCCAAATATAAATTAAAAAGAGACAATGGCGAGCCACTAAGAATCAAAGGGCATACTTTCAGAGGTACAGTGGCAACGCAATATGCTAACTGCGGAATCAGTATGGACGTGATCAGGATGATGCTAGGGCAAGAAAAAATAGGTGTCCTTAAACATTACATTACAATTCACAGTGATACAATGGTTACTTATATGAAGCCTATTATGGAGCAATGTGATAAAATGATCCGTAGCATCGATAATCCTGATGTTTTAAATGATTCAGAGACTATCAGCGAACCATCATTGATCCCTTTACCAAACGGAAGGTGCAGTAAGGAGATTTCAACAGGTATATGCTCTCATGCTTATGGGTGCTATAAATGTAAAATGTTTGTGCCCTCTGAAGAATATATGGATATTTATAAAAAACAATTGAGAGACGCTGAAAACAATATTGCTGTAGCAGAATTACACGGATATGACCGTATAAAAGATTTAAATATAACCATTCGTGATAATGTAAAAGCTATAATCGAACGATTGGAGAAAGAAAATGAACACCTCAAATTATAATTCTGTGATTGCGTTTAGCAAAAACAAAGCAGCTAAGAGGCAAGCAGAGGTATTAGAAACTATCAGGATTATGTATTCAAGGGGGATAAAAATAACATTCTATTCAGTAGCTCAAATGACAGGAGCTTCTAGATCATATTTATATGGAAATGAAGAAATATCTGCCGAAATTATTAAATATAGATCTTGTAACAATGTCGAATCCACTTCTGATTATAACATACAGAAACTGAATAAAAGAATCAAGAGTTTAGAAAAAGAAATATCAACCCTACAAAAATACAAGAAAAAGTACGAACAGCTAAAATTGGAGAATGCCGAACTTAAGAAGCAGCTTGAAGTAGCGTACAAGTATTAAAAAGGAGCTTATAATATGCTTATCTATAATGGGACTAAAGGGCAGTTTGATAAAGATGTAATCTCAGGATCTATTGCTGATAAAATTAATGCTGCTTTTTTTGAGCATGGATTAACTCATGAAAATGAAAGTGAATATATGTCATGGAGAAATTCACTTTCTAAAATGCAGCAAGTACTGGATGCTCCTTATTTTTCCAACGAACTTCAGATTGCTATAGAATACCAGATACCGCAAACAGCTAAAAGAGTTGATTTTATAATTGCCGGAGAAAGTGCTGACGGCGCTTCTAATGCAATTATAATTGAATTAAAACAATGGGCATCTGCTCGCCAAACATCCAGGGATTGTGTAGTAAAAGCCTTTACTGGCGGTAGAGAAAGAGATGTTGCCCATCCATCATACCAAGCATATTCTTATGCTATGACTATAGCAAATTATAATTCTACAATAAATAGCGACAGAATAGGATTGTTCCCTTGTGCGTACCTGCACAATTATAAACCAGAGTACGCTAATGAAATAATTTGTGACCGATATAATGATATCATTTCAGAGGCTCCTATATTTATTAACTCTGATGAAGAAAAACTCAGAAGCTTTATCAAGAAATACGTTTCAAGGCCATCTAAGCTCAATATCATGTATGAAATTGACAACGGCAAGATTAAGCCTACAAAAGCTGTTCAAGATGCATTAGAAGGCATGTTGAAAGGAAATGATGAATTTTTTCTTATAGACGAGCAGAAAGTTGTTTTTGAAACAGTAAAAAAGATCGTCATGAATGCGCTGAAACATGGCAAGAAATTCACTGTTATAATTGAAGGCGGACCAGGTACTGGAAAAAGTGTTGTTGCCATACAACTCCTTGCATCACTTATAAAAAACAATTATTCTGCGCAGTATGTAACCAAAAATGCTGCTCCAAGAAATGTTTATTTTAAGAAGCTACAACAAAGCAATTATAAACTTGGCTACATAAAAAATCTATTTAAGAGCTCAGGATCGTTTGTCAATTCAGCTTCTGATGAGATTGATTGCTTAATAATCGATGAATCACATAGGTTAGTTGAAAAATCTGGATACTATTCCAACAACGGTGAAAACCAGATCAAGGAATTAATTAATGCAGCTAAAGTATCTGTTTTTTTTATTGATGAAGCTCAGATAGTTACAGCGAAGGATATAGGAAGAATATCCAATATTAAAAAATGGGCTTATAGCCTAAAAAGCAATGTTTATCACAATGAATCTACTGTTCTACATTCTCAGTTCAGATGTAACGGTAGTAATGATTATATTTCGCTGTTAGACGACTTATTATTCAATGGAATCTATACTCAGCGTAAGCTTGAAATGGATTATGAAATAAAAGTTTTTGAAAGCCCATCAGCTATGAGAAATGCTATCCGTGAAAAAAATATGATAAATAATAAGTCTCGTATGCTTGCAGGATATTGTTACCAATGGAGAACTAAAAACAATCCTGCTCCTGATTTGTTCGACATAGAACTTGAAGACGGTTTCAAAGCTAAATGGAATTTTAACACTACAAGTACATGGGCAATAGACGAAGATACTTTTGAACAGGTAGGTTGCATACATACCTGTCAGGGACTTGAATTCGATTATGTCGGCGTTATAATAGGCAAAGATCTTCAATACATCAATGGTCGAATTATGACTGATCCAACTCAGCATCCCAGAAGCGATATCAGTTTCAAAGATAGTACTGGTCGACTTTGTCCTCAGAATGAAGCCGATATGATTATCAGAAATACATATAAAACACTTCTTACCCGTGGGCAAAAAGGTTGCTATATCTATTGTGAAGAACCTTCCTTAAGACAACTCATCCGTGGTCTGATAGAATGATAAACTAAAAACGTCGCTGTTTAAAGTAGCGACGTTTATTTTTATTCTCCTATTTTGATTTGCCTTTTTAAGTATTCTGCTAAATTTGTATCAGTGCAATAAACATAGCAACCTTTCATACCTCTTGTCATAAGGGTTCGGTATGTATTTTTGATTATTTCATCTGCCCGTTCATTTGCTTCTGCTGGATTAGTTTTGTTGAGCTTTTTAATTCCTTTTAAAGATTGATCTGTAGAGGCACGTTTACTAAAGTCTGTTATTATTCGCTTACCATCATACCTCATATCATCGCCTATGATTACACCTACATAGTCAAACTCTAATCCTTGAGATGTATGTATGCATCCGACTTCATTTATTGAAGAATCATCTATAGCGAAAATTGAGTTTCCAAGGTTCCAACTCATCTTGAAGTCACCTATAACGATATCGTAGCAATCAGTAGAGTTTTTTCCATCTTTGATCCAATCCCAACAGTATCCTGCTAGAAGTCTTGAACGGTGATTTTCATTGTTTTTTTCAATTATGGCTTTTCTCATTTCGTTAACATCATCAAAAACCTTAATATCATAATCAATGCCATTCAAATCATAATTGGCAGTATCTCTGATTTCGAGTGTGTTATCAACCCATGCTAAGTATCCGTCGCTACCATTGCAGCGGAACTGAGATACAAGTTCCATGCGTATTACATCAGATCCTTCTTTGTCTGCCCATTTCTCAATTTCTGAAACTTTACCAATATCTGAAAGAGTAACCCTTTGACTTTCGTCAATAAAGAATACACTGCACATTGAAGCATGAATAATTTCTTTTATCTGGTTTTCTCCCATATTTTGGAACATTCCAGATTTTTCATTCAATCTGTGTGCTTCATCCACAATTATTGTATTCACCATGTTATTAGTTGCTTCAGTATATACACCTGAGCCTTTAAACATATTATCGATACTGCTCTTTTTCATAGTACCCTTAAGCTTTTTTTGATACACCGTTCTTGGAGCACTATTCTTGGATACATATTGGACGAATTGTCCTTGTTGAGTCAGCTCAGCTAACAGGTTTACTGCAATAACACTTTTTCCAGTACCGGGACCACCTTCAACAATAATAGTCCTCTTCTTTTTATCTTCAAATGATTTCTTAGAATACTTGATGATATCGTCATAGACAACTTTCTGATCATCAATCATTGTGAATTCTTTGTTTCCGGACAGCATTTTACTAATTGCATCCTGTAGGCTTTTGGAAGGACGTATGACACCGTGATCTATGTCATAAATAATACTTTTATCATCACCGGTATGTATCGATCTCTTAATGTAACTTCTAAGTTTTAATAGATCACCTTTTGCAAAAACCGGAGCCTCGGATAAATACTCATTGTACTGTGGCGATATAGCTGGATCATTATTCCTAAGCTGATAATTATGCATAAACACACATGGATAGAGATCAATAAGTTTATCTTGAACGGTTTTATTGTAGTCTTTGATCAAGGAAGCATATGACCATGCTTGATATGAAGGATGTACGACAGTTCTATTACCTCCACCAGTATATGTTTCAACTAAAGAATCAGAACCATCAATTGCTTTTAAAGACTCCCATTGCTTAAGTTCAATTATTATGGCATTAGGTTTTGAATCTTTGTTATAGCCCGAAATAATAAAATCAATTCTTTTCGAGGTCTGGGGAATATTGTATTCTATTGCGATACCTGCATTCTCAGGTATTTCAGTATCTATCAATGCTTTGTACATATGCTGCATTGAATTGTCCCATGATCTGAATTCACTCTTTCCGGTATGGCGTCCGAGTTTTTCAAGAACCTTTCTTTCAATTGATTCTGCTATAGTTCCTTCTTCAATGCTTCGAATAAAGTCTGATTTTACGCCTTCGTATACTATCATTTTTTTACTCCTTATAAATCTGAATACTTTTTGCTTGTACCGTATGCCTTATTGATCGGATATTTCTGTTCATTTCTGGTTATTTTCTCATTGATTATTTCATCAATATCAAGTCCGCATCTATCGGCCATCAATACACAGTAATTGAATATATCCGCAAGTTCTTCGCGAATTTTATCGATTTTATCAGTGCATTCGGTATCCTTACCACTCCATTGAAATACCTCTAATAATTCAGAAGCTTCTAAAGATATCGATATTGCAAGATCTTTAGGAGTATGGAACTGTTTCCAATTCCTGTCATCTCTAAATTTAAGGATACGGTCAATAGTTTCCTTTTTCATAATTATTCTCCATGAGCTTCATTATTGATCTGAATTAACTTTTTTTGCTTCTTTTATATCTATCCTTGCATTATAGCCATGTTTCTCTAAAAGGTATAACAAATTTGCACCATTCATAAGGGTAATGGGCTTATCCTTTGCAAATTCATAAGCATCACTTCCATAATGCGAAGTGGTAACAAGAATACCTTTTATGGCGCCTTCATTCATCACAGTGCCATACAGATCTCTAACTGCTGAAACACCAACAACATTAGTGTATCTTTTGGCTTGAATTACTATCTTTCCTCCTCTGATAGGATCTGGATCAAAAGCAACAGCATCCACACCACCGTCACGGCTTGCCTGTGTTATCTTAACTTCACCGCCAGTAGAATTAAACTCCTTTTCGAAGATTTCGCGAATAAGGTTTTCAAAATCCTGCCATGGCATAGTAGCGATGTTTTCTCCGTCAGACAGGTTATCTGCTACTTCATAAGCATCTATAAATCTTTTATCTTCCTTATTCATCTCAACTATCGGAGCAATCGGTGTAAGATTAACCAAAGTAGCAGCTGATACTCCCTTTGCACTTTTAAACCATGCTTTAGGATCAACGGTGCTAAGATTTACATTTTCAAAGTCTTCTTTTTTTACTGCAACTGAGAGGATACAAGGCTGTATCTCGTTACCAGTAGCCTTATCAATTGACTGAACTCGACCATTATATACTATTGATTTAATGTCAATATCCGGATTTCCAATATGGAAACACTGATCAAGAGTTTGCATGACGATCTGATATATAACATTATCATACTTTTTCTTGATATATGAATCTGGATAAAATGACTCCTTAAATTCCTGACGAGATTTTACATATGTTACAGCTTTTTTATTAGGAATATCCTCTTGTACAGGAAGGAACATCTCAATTATCAACTGCTTTTCATCAGGAAAGAACTGTACGTCAACATCAATAGAATAATCAAGAGGATAACTAAATTCGCTTATAAGCAAAGAAAACAATGTTTCAATAGCTGTTTTATCTCCGTTATTTACTTTCTCCTCAAAATCATCAACAGCAGCATTCTTCTGTGATTGTTCTGCATAGAAGGCATTCTTTGCTTTTTCCCAAGAATCACAGCTCGTTTTATAATCAGAATCTTTCTTCTCATTGTTATCCTTTATTTTATTTGCCTGCTGTTCCCAATTTGTGTGATCCTCATCGAATTTATCATTATTTGCTTTTTCAAGAGCAGCCATTTTATTTTTCGATAGGCGCATTAATAATGTTGGTTTCTCGTTATATATAGCTTCTTCACGTTTGGGTTCATCAGGGATCTGATCATGAACAGGTGGTACAGGTTTAGGATTATTGAACTTAGAATTATCTTTCATTTTTTTGAAATTAAATCCATAATTACCAACAGAATCAGTTAGTATTCTATCCAGTTGGGCTTGCACTTCATTTGCCTCATCGGTCATTGAAGCAGCATATCTAATTGCAGACTCGTCTGCTTTTAATTTATTTGCACGGTCTTTTTGCTTCTTTAACTGTGCTTGTTTCTTTCTCCACTGCTCGTCCCACTGAGCCATTTGAGCAGATGCTTTCTGTTGTGCTTCCCAACGAGTTGATCCCTTTACAATCCTAAACTTATTAAGTCCAGGATGTGATATTTCAATTTCAAATCTATTAGTATAATAAGCCATAATTACCTCCACAAGAATACTGTATACACAAATATTGTATTCAAAACAGCGATATTTTATTAAATTATAACATATTTCGAAACAAAAATCAACCCTTAATCAATTTTTATACCAATAATATTATGCAATCACTTTATTCTCATAAAGATATAATCATTATCTTTCCAAATGAAGATTAGAATCATTTGAATATAATAATTCTAATCTGTTAGTAACGTCCTGAGAAGGCAGCACAGCTATAGAGGCTCAAAAAGCAATCACTGTTTACAATAGGATAGCTGTATCAACATAATCATCAAAGAATAAAATTCTGAGATTATCAAGCATTTTTTATCAGATGATAAGCTGAGCACCTAAGATGCTGATAATTGCAATTCAAACCACACACAAAGCCTAGAAACAGCCGGTCTCCCCGTTATGGGGAGACAAATTAAGTATAAATACAGCTGTCGGGAATTATATGTAGGCTTTCAGTTTTTCTAATTAAAAAATACCTATATTATACCAGTAACCGGATCATCTGCTTTACAGTTTATCAAACATCATCAGTTGAGCGAGGATCAGCAAAATAGTATCTACAACCGATACCAGTGACACGCTCAACATACTCACAAAGTTTTCCAAGGTTAGCCTTTGAGCTGTCATAGAGCTTACCGTCCACAAAGCTTACGGAGTTCATAATAAAGTGGATATGGAAAAGAGACTCACCACGCTTTTTCTTATGTACTGCCCATAACAATTGATACCTGCACTTGAAGAAAGCTCCTATGAGAACAGCATAAGCCTTAGCCTTTTCATAAGTACGGACTTCATCACCGAATGATACTATGAAATGCATTATAGGATTCTCCTGAGTCTTATGGTAGTAATTCTTCACGTAGATCATCTGCTCATAGGTCTTTTTCAAATCATAAGGATCTACCCCGTATCCACCGATGTGAAGTGCCTTCTCTTGATCGTAAAGATAATTCAAAGCCTTATAGAGATAGCCGCTGTTATAGCCATCAGAGCACTTCTTTGACTTTATCAGCACCATAAAC
>ODAI014494898.1_pt1 | contig 12107 bp, 11 predicted proteins | sample 1539321 | NCBI WGS metagenome assembly ODAI01 (sample SAMN02144231, study PRJEB22623) | gut metagenome | biome: sheep rumen | host: Ovis aries | place: New Zealand
CATGAGAGCTTACGCGCTGTGGCAGAAGGGAGAGCATTTTCCGGAAGAACTGGATGCTCAGTTGAAGGAACTCAGCGAGTTGGATGAAAAATTAAACGATATGCGTGCAGAACGCTATGCGAGTATCAAACAGGAGCCAAGCCCGGATACCAGCAACGATGATAATGCGTCCAAGGACAAGTTGGATTCAGAAGAAAATGAGTCTGTTCCGGAAGCTGAATCTGAAGAAACGAATGAAAACCTGCAGGATGAGATAAATGAAGCGGCGGATGAAATGCCAATCATTCAGGTTGAAAGTATTGAAAAGACGAATCTTAACGACGAGGTGACAGACAGCAATCCGAATCTTTGTGATGCAATCAACGATCTTTTTCAGAATATTCCTTCTGCCGACGAAACCGCGGAAAAGGTTAATGATGCACTTGATTCCCTTGAAGACGGTTTGAAGAAATTCAGTGATGGATTGGATGAAAAGATTGATCAGATTACCGATCAGATTAATAGAGAATAAATGAATGTCAGATGCGATGACAGGTAAAAGGCGCGACGCAGGTCGCGCTTTTTTTCGTTGAATTGAAGGAAGTCTTTTGGTATAATAACTTCATTGTCTGTAGGAGGGGACCGAAAGGTGCGAAAAGAACGATTAAAACAGATCGTCTCAGCAGTAATATGTCTGGTGCTATGTATGGCTTGTACGCTTGCAACAGGTGAAGTTCATGTAAAGCTTGAACCTGTAGCCTGGACTTGGACAGAGAAGGAGAACGCTACCTTTCGGGGAAGCGTTACGACAGACGGTGAAGAAATAAAAGATGCGAAGCTGTTGCTGACCATCAAAACACGCCTTGAAGATTCAGGAATCATTCAATTCACCCACCTGAATGGGAAAAAACTGAAAATCCGGAAAAGAGGCCAGGAAGTGTATACCGATTTAACGGGAACGTCAGAAGGTATTCCCTTCGAAGCTGAATGGCTTGTTCCGGTTACCGGCCAGAGTGAGCTGGCCCATGCTGTTGTAACCCTGTCTGTTCAGGACGGGAACGGACAAACAATTACAACAGGCGAGATGGTAATGGGCTCTGAATCTTCCGAAGCGCAGATTGTCAGCTCGTCACCTATTGGGAGGGTGAACCAATTGAGTTTTATGCTTCTGATTGCCTGTTGTATAGTTTGGATTCTGGCCTTTGGGAGATACTGGTTACTGAACTATAAAGCAAGAAGAAAGGGATAATGAATTATGCAGATTTATAACAGCCTGACGCGGAAAAAAGAAGAATTCAAGCCGGTTCATGAAGGGAAAGTGGGTATCTATGCATGCGGACCTACCGTTTATAATTATTTTCATATTGGCAACGCGAGACCATTCATCACATTTGATGTGCTACGAAGACAATTGGAACGAGAAGGATATCAGGTAACTTTTGTACAGAATTTTACTGATATTGACGATAAAATGATTCGCCGTGCCAATGAAGAGGGAATTACAGTAAAAGAACTCGCAGATCGTTTTATCAAAGAATATTTTATAGATGCCCAAGCGCTTGGAATCCGTCCGGCTACTGTTCACCCTAAGGCAACAGAACATATTTCAGAGATAATTGACCTAATCAGTAAACTGATACAAAATGGACATGCTTATGCAGTCCCCAGCGGAGATGTTTATTACCGGGTTACTGCATTTCCAGGCTATGGGAAATTAAGCGGACAGAGCGTGGAAGATCGGGAAATGGGAGCCAGTGAACGGCTGGATGTAGAAACGGACAAAGAAAACCCGGCGGATTTTGCATTATGGAAAGCGCAAAAACCCGGAGAACCTGCCTGGGACAGCCCCTGGGGAAAAGGACGTCCTGGATGGCATATCGAATGCTCGGCTATGAGCATGAAATATCTTGGGGAAAGTTTTGATATCCATTGCGGTGGAAAGGATCTTCTTTTTCCACATCATGAAAATGAGATCGCGCAAAGTGAAGGCGCTACAGGCAAACCCTATGTGCACTATTGGATGCATAATGGTTTCATCAATGTAGATAATCAAAAGATGAGCAAAAGCCTGAATAATTTCTTTACTGTTCGTGATATCGCAAAGGAATATGATTTGGAAGCGGTACGGCTCTTTATGCTTTCTGCGCATTATCGCAGTCCTATCAATTTCAGCAGAGAACAGATCGAGGCAGCTAACAATAGCCTGAACCGTCTTTACACAGCCAGAGATAATCTGGTTTTCCAGAGAGACCATGGAGAAGACAGACCACTCAATAAACTCGAAACCGATTTTTGCGATCGGGTAAAGGAATACGAAAAGAAATTTGATGCAGCCATGGATGATGACCTGAACACTGCAGATGCACTTGGCGTTATATTTGAAATGGTCAAGGACGCAAATGTAATTGTTCAGCCTGGATGTGCATCAGAAGCTGCTGATAAGGCACTTGAAAGCCTGAATGCCTTATGCGAGGTGCTTGGTTTGCTTTCAAGAGAAAAAGATGATTTGACAAACGAAGTCCGAAGGATGGTTGAAGAACGCGCAGAGGCCCGCAGAAACAAGGATTGGAAACGGTCTGACGAATTACGGGATGCTATACGGGCCGCAGGATATATTCTGGAGGATACCAAGCAGGGGCAGAAAGTCAGAAAGAATCTTGACAGATGAAACGGGTCATTGGTCTGTTTTTGCTGATTGCTTCATTGTGCTGTGTGCTGGCATCTTTGAAAGATGTTTCACAGAGCAAAGAAATTCTACTGCAAAAATCTTCAAACCGTGCACTGGCATTTCGGACACCTGATCCTCCTGATGGATATGTATCGGTGAATTCAGCAGGTTCCGAGGAACTAAAGACTCTGCCCGGAGTAGGGGAGACGCTGGCTCAAGCAATTTTAGAAGAAAAAAAACGTCATGGGCCTTTTTTCTATGCAGAAGACCTGATCTCTGTTAACGGAATCGGTCAGAGCAAGTTACGTCAAATTCGTCCGTATCTGGACATGAATGAAGGAGAATGAGCAAATGGCGTATCAGGCGCTGTACCGACAGTGGAGGCCAAAGGATTTTTCCCATATGGTGGGTCAGGAGACAATTATTGAGACTCTGCGCCATCAGGTTCAGACAGGCAGAATTGCCCATGCATACCTCTTCTGCGGAAGCAGGGGAACGGGAAAAACTTCCACTGCAAAGATTCTGGCCAGGGCCATAAATTGTGAGGAGCCGCGGGATGGGGATCCCTGCGGTAAATGCGCAACATGTCAACGGCTTTTGACAGATGAAAGCCTTGATATTATTGAGATAGATGCGGCAAGCAACCGGGGAATTGATGATGCCAGGAATATCAGAGAAACAGTAAAATACCCTCCTCAGTTTGGCAGGTTCAAAGTTTATATCGTTGATGAAGTCCATATGCTGACAACGGAGGCGTCCAACGCGTTGTTAAAAACACTGGAGGAGCCGCCGGCGTATGTTGTTTTTATTCTGGCGACAACCGAACCCCAAAAGCTTCCGGCTACTATTCTGAGCCGGTGTCAAAGATTTGACTTTGGAAGAATTCCTGTCCAAAAGATACAGGGAAGATTGCGGGAAGCAGTCGAAGGCGCCTCGGCTGAAGCTACAGATGAAGCGCTCTTTGCAATTGCACGGGCAGCGGAAGGCGGAATGAGAGATGCGCTCAGTATTCTGGATATGTGCATCGGCTATGGAAAAAAAGTTGATGAATCTATTGTCCAAATGGTGCTTGGAACCAGTGACAGAGGGTTCATGTTCAGTTTCAGCCGGGCTATATCCGAGGAAAATGCGGCAGAAGTGATTCGGCTGATCGATCGGATGATGAGGGATGGGAAAGATCCCCTGGCCTTCAGCCGTTCTTTCTGTGATCACTTACGAATGATGATTACGGCAAAATTATGCAGCAAAGAAACCGCATCGCTGTTGGACCTGGCAGATGAAACTGCAGCAGATTATATCAGGGAAAGTGAGAAAATACAAATATCAAGGTTGATGGAAATCCTTGAGCAGTTCATGCTGCTGGAGACAAATCTCCGGTACGCATCATCCCCCAGAATCGCATTGGAAAATACAAGCCTGAAATGCTGCCTTCGAACAAAAGAACCTGATATACTGTCAATCAGCGACAGGATTTCCGAAATTGAAAATCAGATGCAGGAGGTTCAACGTCAGATTCAGAGCGGTGTTGTTTCTGCTGCACATTCAGAAAGGACAGCAGAAAAGTCAGAACCATTTGAGACGTCCAAACAACAGAAAAAGAGTAATATGCGAACCCCTATTCCAAAAACGATGACGCCTACTGGACGTAGTGCCGATGAAATCTGGAAGCAGGCGGTTTCACAACTGAAGATTTCGGCTCCATCGATTAATGGCATGTTAAAGATGGGAGAATATTATGGTTCGGATGGGAAGGTGTACCGCTGGAAAGCAAATCCGGGATTTAACGCCATTGTACAGAGTCTGAATTCTCCGGCCAGAAAAAAACAAATTGAAGATGCGCTCACAGCTGCAGCAGGTGTTGAAAGTGCTTTTCAAGCCATTGATGATGAGGAAGAACTTAAGAAAACAGAAACTGCAAATGATGATGCCTATGTAAAGGAACTGGTTCAGGTCTTTGGCAATGAGCCGGTTGATGTAGTGGATGAGCTGCCTGAAATATGAGAGATAGGAGAGGAACCACGATGAACAAGGAAACGGATATACTGATCATTGGCGGAGGCGTTATTGGGTGCGCTTTGGCTAGAGAATTGAGCAGATACCAGGCATCTATTACAGTGATAGATCGGGCACAGGATGTGGCTGAGGGAGCATCAAAAGCAAACAGTGGAATCGTTCATGCCGGTTATGATGCGGTGCCTGGAACACTGAAAGCAAAATATAATGTTGAAGGAGCAAAACGTTTTCCGGCATTATGTGATCAACTGGGTGTACCATATACGCAATGCGGGGCGCTGGTGATTGCATTTAGTGAAGAAGAACGAGAGACGCTGGAACAGCTATTGGACAGAGGCATTAGAAATGGTGTTCATGAATTGCGGATTGTTGAACGAGCGGAAATGCTTTCATTGGAACCGGAATTAAATCCAGCAGCCGTTTGTGCTCTGTTTGTTCCAACAAGCGCGATTGTAAGTCCTTATGAACTAACATATGCGCTGGCTGATGACGCTGCGATGAACGGTGTAAGTTTTTGCTTTGGCGAAACTGCAGAGCAAATAAGAAAAGAAGAGAATGGAACATTTTCCGTTCTGACCGAAGAAAACATCTGGTCCTGCAGAATTGTTATCAACTGCGCCGGAGCCTCTTCGGCTGTGCTGCATAATCAGCTTTCAAGCAGAAAGCTGCATATTACCCATCGAAGAGGACAGTATTATCTTCTGGATCGACCGGCTGCCGCACCGTTTAAAAGAACCATATTTCAGTGCCCTTCCAGGATGGGTAAAGGTGTACTTGTATCTCCGACTGTGCATGGAAATATTCTTTTGGGGCCAAGCGCGGAGGATATAGACGATCCACTGGACACGGAAACGACTCAGGAGGGGCTGGAATCCGTGATGGAACGGGCAAAACAGACCTGGCCAAAGGCTTCATCCCGGAACAATATAACCAATTTCAGCGGAGTTAGAGCGCATGAGGATGAGGGAGACTTTGTGATTGGTCCGGTAGAAGAATGCCGTGGGGCTTACGAAGCTGTCGGTATTGAAAGCCCGGGTCTCTCTTCAGCCCCGGCCATCGGAGCTGCACTGGCTGAAAGGATTGCAAATGATTTTAATCTTGCAAGAAAAGAAAAACCAGTTCCGTTTAAAAAAGCTCCGAAACCCTTCCGCGAGATGACGTCAGAAGAAAAAGAAGAAGCATTACAACGGAACCCGCTTTATGGAAATATTGTTTGCAGATGCGAAGTGATTACAGAGGCTGAAATCATTGAAGCAACCCATCGCCCCGTACCAGCGACCAGTATTGATGGCGTAAAGCGGCGGACTCGCGCCGGAATGGGACGTTGTCAGGGTGGGTTTTGCTCTCCGCGGGTGGCTTCCATCATCAGCAGGGAAACGGGAATTCCTCTGATCAATATAACAAAGAATGGCGGCGAAAGTTATTTGCTGACAGGAACACTGTCTGAAAATTCAGTGAGGGAGGGAAGAGAATGAACCGGGAGCAGGTACAGATTCTGATTATAGGCGCTGGCCCGGCAGGCCTGGCAGCAGCAATCGCGGCACGAGAAGAGGGAATTGAATCTATTCTTGTTCTGGAGCGTGAACTTCAGCCAGGCGGAATTCTGAGACAGTGTATTCATAATGGATTCGGCCTTCATCGTTTTAAAGAGGAACTGACAGGCCCCGAATATGCTCAGCGGGATATTGAGAGGGCAAAAGAACTAAACATCCGAATTGAATGCGGCACAACTGTCGTGTCCGTATCATCGGATCGAATAGTTACTTGTGTCTCTCCTGAAAAGGGACTGCGGTTTATCGAAGCTGGGGCGGTTATTCTGGCCATGGGTTGCCGTGAACGGCCGCGCGGAGCACTCTGCACGCCAGGAACGAGATGCGCGGGGATTTATTCGGCAGGGACAGCGCAGCGCTTTGTGAATCTTGAAGGGTATATGCCTGGGAAAAGGGTTGTAATTCTTGGGTCGGGAGATATTGGATTGATCATGGCCAGACGCATGACGCTTCAAGGAGCCAAAGTGCTTGCCTGTGTTGAAATTATGCCCTATTCTTCCGGATTGAATCGGAATATTGTTCAATGCCTGAATGATTATGGTATTCCTCTTTATTTAAGTCACACCGTTACCAATATTCAGGGAAGAGAAAGACTTGAAAGCGTTACAGTCTCGCAGGTTGATGATAATCGAAAGCCTGTGCCCGGTACGGAGATGGTTTTTGAATGTGATACATTACTGCTTTCCTGCGGCCTGATCCCGGAAAACGAGTTAAGCCAGGGGGCAGGAGTGGAATTGAGTGCGCTGACGGGGGGAGCGATTGTTTCAGACACTTTTGAAACAACGGTTCCAGGTATCTTTGCGTGTGGAAATGTATTACATGTTCATGATCTTGTAGATCATGTATCCGATGAAAGTTTCCTTGCTGGCTATGCAGCAGCGAATTTTGTAAAAGGAAAAAAAGAAGCGGAAGAATTTTTGCAGGTTGTGGATGGAGAAGGAGCTAGAGGATGCGTTCCGCAAAAAATACATTGGAAGCCAACTCATCCCATTACGATAATGTTCAGACCTTCTGGCGTATTTAGGAATGCGGCGGTGGTTGTTACCTGCGGAGACAAAGAACTGCTGCGGAAAAAAGCGATGATTTTTACGCCGGGAGAAATGGCGTCGTACACGCTGAAACCGGATCTTTTTTCCGATCTGGATAGAAACCATCCTGTCGTAGTCAAAATAGAAAAGGGAGAATGATGATCGCATGGAAGAGCTTATCACCTGTATTAACTGTCCGGTAGGATGCAGAATGAAAGTCATGATTTCAGATGACAGACAGGTTATTGGAGTAGATGGAAATAACTGCCCTCGGGGAGAAAAATACGCGAAACAGGAATGTACTATGCCGCTTCGAATGATTACGGCAGTTATTCCGGTTGAGAACTTTGATACGCCTTTATCAGTAAAGACGGCTAATCCTATACCGAAAAAGCTGATTCCAAATGTAATGGAAGAGCTTAAAAAAGCGCGGGTGAATATTCCGATTCAAATAGGTCAGGTGATTTTATCAGATGTCTGTGGGACGGGAATCCCGGTTATTGCGACGCGTCCATTGCCGTAAAGTAAGTGCTGGTGTATCTGATACATAAGTATAAACCAGGAAAAAGCATCTTGTATCAGAAACAGGTTTCTGATATAATACTATAGAATTTATGAAAGAAGAGGGGTTTATTCATGCTTGAAAAGATTTTAGGAATCTCTGCAGCTCTTGCGGAAACTACCGGGACGACAGGTGCTGGAGAAGAAGCAGTTGCGGCCAATCCTGTTGCAGCGCTTGTGACAACCTTTGTTCCTATGATTCTGATTTTCGTTGTTTTCTATTTCTTTCTGATTCGTCCTCAGCGGAAAAAAGATAAACAAGTTAAAGAAATGCTGAATAATCTGAAGGCCGGGGATCGGGTATGCACGATCGGCGGAATCTATGGCACCATCGTTGGCATAAAGGACGATACTGTGACGCTGTCTGTTGGCCGCGATAATCTGAGTATGGTTATTGCACGCTGGGGCATTCGGAGTGTGGAAGAGATTTCCATTGAAAACGATGCGGAAGCGTTGAATTGATTGCGAGTTCAATTCTTTCCTCCTGAGGCGAAAGCTGAAGGAGGATTTTTGTTTAATAATGTTAAATAACTGAAAAACTGCAAATCTGAGACGTTGGGCGCCGGGTTGCTAAAGGCTTTTATGAATGATATAATAACGTGTATTTTTATGGAGGTGGGAGCATGATTACGACCATATGCCTGAATCCAAGCTTTGATAAGACTGTAGAAATAGATAAACTTCAGATCGGTGAAGTAAATCGAATTCGAAAAATGAGGGTCGATCTTGGCGGCAAGGCCATCAATGTTGCAGTAGTGGCCAGACGTCTGGGACTAGATGTAAAATGTATTGGCGTTATGGGTGAAGATGGAGCATCTGAACTGAGCGCTTTAATGGATCGAGAAGGACTGCAGCATCATTTTCTGTCGCTGCCAGGACGTGTTAGGACAAACCTGAAAATTGTTTTAAAAGATGAAAAAGGAGTTACGGAACTTAATGAACCCGGCATCGAGATGAATGAAGATAATTTGCATGCTTTTTTCGAATTAGCACGCAAAGAGACACAGGACAGCGATATTGTCGTTATTAACGGAAGCTTGCCGCAGGGATGCCCGCAGGGTGTTTACCGTGATCTTATGCTGGCCCTGGAGAATAAGAAGTGTATTCTTGATACAGAGGGTGCAGAGCTTGAATTGGGAGCAAAAGGTGCACACCCGTTTCTGATCAAACCAAATCTTCATGAGATGGAGACGACGCTGGGTCTTGAGCTGAGAACGATGAGATCTATCAGAGATGCAGCATTACTTTTTATTCGCCTGGGAGTTCAGCATGCAGTTGTTTCCATGGGCGCTATGGGTGCTATGTATGTAGATGCCGAAAGAACGCTTTTTGCTCCGGCACTTCGTGTCTCTACGAAGAGTACTGTTGGAGCCGGAGATGCGATGATTGGTGGAATGCTGCTTGGATATGAAAAAGAGGGCGATATGGCAAAAGCATTTAAATACGGGGTCGCTGCTGGAGCGGCCAGTGTAATGACAGAGGGAACACAGCTGGTAACCCCTGAAGATTTTTATCAGCTGCTGGATCAGGTTCGGATACAGGAAGTGTAAAATGTTTTTTTTCAGGCATCCTGATTTTGAGGATGATACGCTTACTTTATATCCGATCCATTTCACTCCAGCAGATAGAAGACTTGGATTTGGCAGGGAACAGGTTTGGCGAATCACCCTAAAGAATCAAAGAAAAGAAATTGGACAAATCAGTTTCAGGAATGGCGAAAGTCAGGGAATATACTATTATGGACATATAGGGTATCATATTGATCCTTCCTGGCGGGGACATGGATACGCAGGAAGAGCTTGTCAGCTGATACGTAATGAAATCCTTCGAGAAGGAAAAAACAGCGTTATTATCACCTGTGATCCCGATAATATAGCAAGTAAAAAAACATGCCAGCGTTTGGGATGCCTGCTGGAAGGAGAGGTCAGCGTACCAAGGACGCTGCAGGAACGGTTTGATATCAGTGACAGGAAACTGAGGTTTATCTGGATGCTGACATCCGAAAACGGAGCATAACGATGTTTAAACAAATCGATGGAGTAAAGGTATTCTATGAGATTCAGGGAGAAGAAGGACTTCCTGTAGTATTACTGCATGGGTGGGGCTGCTCTTCTGCATTAATGAATCCTGTTGCGGAAGCGCTTGGACAGGATCACAGAGTTCTGGTTATTGACTTCCCTGGATTTGGACAGAGCCAGGTGCCCCATTCAGCATGGGGCGTGCCTGAATATGCTGCTTGCTTAAAAAAGTTACTTGAACAGCTGAAATGGATTCCATGTGCTGTTGTAGGGCACAGCTTTGGATGCAGGGTAGCAGCATGGGCCGCTGCAGAATGGCCGGAAATCTTTACTCAGATGGTTTTTACGGGAGCGGCTGGCTTGAAAAAACCAGTATCTGAGGAGGCAAGAAAAAAAACAGCAGAGTTTCAACGTAAAAAGAAAATTGCGCTTCAGATTGAAAGAATTCCGGGATTCAAAACGCTGGGAAAGACACTCGAAGATAAATTAAGAAAAAAATATGGAAGCGCGGATTATAATGCGTTGAATGAAGATATGCGACAAACTTTTGTCCGAGTTGTGAATTTGGATTTGAGAGACAGATACGCGTTAATCAGGTCCAGCGTTTTGCTGATCTGGGGTGACGCGGATACAGAGACGCCTCTCTGGATGGGAAGAGAAATGGAGAAATTGATTCCGGATGCGGGACTGGTAATCTTTGAGGGTGGAAGCCATTTTGCGTACCTGGAACAAAAGGAAAGATTCAATCTGATTGTCAGACATTTTCTGACGGAGGGCTCGAACTGTGGAGATTAACTTTGGTTTGATGGCAATCCAGATGATTGGCGTTGTGATTGCCTGTCTGTTGACCGGACGATCGTTATTCCATTTCTTTCAGCTGGAAAGCTATCAGTTTCCTGGTTATTTTCGAACGATTAGACGACAGGGAATCAGAGTCTGGGCTCCAGGAATATTACTCAGTGTACTTTTGATTGTGGGAAGTATATTATTGCAACCTTCGATTAGGCTGAGCAATATAAGGAACATCCTGTGCTGCATTTTACTAAGCGCTTGGTCCATACTTGGCGGACTTCTGATATACCGTGTTCTGAGCAGGCAGACAGCAAAAAAGAAGATGGTGTTCACTCCGAGAATGAAGCGCCTGTACATCGTTTCCTTTATCGTGTTTGCCGCGTTGTTTGCACTGTTTTTTTTCCTATCTCACGCTATACTTTCTGGACATAAGGCTCTGGCCCAAATGATCGTCTCCTTATTTCCTTCTTTGCTTCCAATTTGGATTGCAATTTCAGGGCTGCTCGCCTGGCCGCTGGAAAAAGCGATTAGTGAAATGTATTTTAGGGACGCACAGAGAATCCTGAAAGAAAGATCTGATCTGATTCGGATTGGCATTACAGGGAGTTGGGGAAAGACCAGCGTTAAGTTCGTTCTAGGAACGTTATTAGGGGAAAAATATCCAGTCCTGGTTACTCCCGCAAGTTTCAATACGCCTATGGGGGTCACAAAAGTAATCCGAACCATGCTTGAACCAGGACACAGAGTATTTGTTGCTGAAATGGGTGCGCGACACGTAGGAGATATCAGAGAGCTGTGCAGACTTGTGCATCCTGAGATTGGAATTTTGACTTCAGTAGGACCGCAGCATTTAGATACATTTCATACACAGGAGAGAATAACAAAAACAAAATATGAGCTGATGGAAGCTATTCCCGAAGATGGAGCTTGTTTTTTTTCAGATGATGATGGCATTGTTTTTGATTTGTGGAAAAAAACAAAAAAGAACAAGCATCTCACGGGACTTGACAGTAAAAAAGATGATACGTGGGCTGAAGATATTTCCATTTCTTCCCAGGGAAGCAGTTTTGTGCTGTGCCATGGAGACGAGCGTATTGCCTGCGAAACTGAACTTCTGGGGGAATTGAATATTCGCAATATCGTACTATGCGCGGATGTATGCTTTTACTTAGGACTAACCGGCAGAGAAATTTCCCGGGGTATCAGAAAACTGAAACCCGTGGAACATCGCCTACAACTAAAAAGAGGCTCTGGCGGAATTACCGTGCTGGATGATGCTTTTAACAGTAATATCAGAGGAGCAAAGCAGGCCTTTGAGGTTCTGAAAGAGTTTCCTCATAAAAGAATCATTGTTACTCCCGGCATGGTAGAACTTGGAGAGCAGGAGGAAAAACTAAATCAGGAATTCGGGCAGGCGATGGCAGGATGCTGCGATATTGCAATTTTGGTAGGGAAGAAGAGAAGCGAAGCCATTATGCAAGGACTTGATTTATCAGGA
>ODAI010940305.1_pt1 | contig 12106 bp, 11 predicted proteins | sample 1539321 | NCBI WGS metagenome assembly ODAI01 (sample SAMN02144231, study PRJEB22623) | gut metagenome | biome: sheep rumen | host: Ovis aries | place: New Zealand
AGCTTCAGCTGATGCGTGGCATTAAGGCCGTCTTTGATCCCAACGGCATCCTGAACCCCGGAAAAGTCATATAGAGAGTCTACATGTCATACAAGGCCGGGACATACGGTTCACAACCGGAGTCCCGGCTTTTTGGCTCTCCATATGCACCAAATTTCCCTTTCCCCTGCCTGTTGACACACAGCTTTCGATGCAGTAGCATACCACCGTTTCACGCGAAAACCCTCAGACGGTTTTCCGGAACCGACAGTTCATTTGTACCTTCCTGTCGTTAAGCAAAACCGGGACTGCGATCTGCGGACTGTTTCCGCGGGTCTCGGCTTTGCGTTGTGCAAAGTCTTTTTTTATGGAGGAATCATGAAAGCACTCGTTCTCTTCAGCGGCGGACTCGACAGCACAGTCTGCCTCGGACTGGCCGTAAAAGAATATGGCGCTGATCAGGTACTTGCCCTGTCCGTGTACTACGGGCAGAAGCATCAGAAGGAAATGGAAGCTTCCCGGGCCATCGCTGCCCATTACGGTGTCAGGCGGATCACTCTTGATCTCGGGGAAATCTTCCGGGACAGCACCTGCACACTGCTGGCCGGTGCCACAGATGCCATTCCGCACGAAGCGTATGCCGACCAGCTTGAAAAAACAGGCGGCCAGCCGGTCAGCACCTATGTTCCGTTCCGGAACGGTCTGTTTCTCGCTTCCGCGGCCTCTATCGCCCTGTGCCATGGCTGTGAAGTCATCTATTACGGTGCCCATGCGGATGATGCCGCCGGCAGTGCATACCCGGACACAAGCGAGGCATTCAATCAGGCCATTTCCCAGGCGGTTGCCCTGGGCAGCGGCAATGCTGTCCGGATCTTCGCCCCGTTCATTCATCAGACCAAGACAGAGGTTGTCGCCACAGGCGCCCGGATCGGTGTTCCCTTTGCCATGACCTGGAGCTGTTATGAAGGCAGTGACAAGGCCTGCGGAGTCTGCGGAACATGCCGCGACCGGCTCAGGGCGTTCCGGGAAAACGGTCTGGAAGATCCCATCGAATATGAATGCTCCGGAGGAGAAAGCCATGAGTAATAACCTGATTTTTCTTGGCACCGTGCTGCTGTATCTGGGCAGCGTGCTGGCACTGTACAGACTGTTCGGAAAAAACGGACTCTACGCCTTTGCCGTATTCTCCACGCTTCTGGGCAATATCGCGGTGTGCAAATGTGTGGACATTTTCGGAATGTCCACAACTGCCGGCAATGTACTGTATGCTTCCACCTTCCTGGTCACGGACATTCTCTCCGAGAAGTACGGGAAAAAGGCAGCCACGCAGGCAGTTGCCTACAGTTTTTCCACCATGGTGCTCTGGCTGATCGGCTCCCAGCTGATCCTGTGGTTCACACCCAATGCCAATGATATGGTTCATGAAAGCCTGCAGGTCGTGTTCGGCCTGGTGCCCAGGGTCACACTGGGCAGTCTTCTCGGGTTTGCCTGCAGTCAGACCATCGATGTGTTCCTCTACCATTTCATATGGAACAGAACGGGGAACGGCCGGTCCATGCTCTGGCTGCGCAACAATGGCAGCACACTGACCAGTCAGGCCATAGACACCGTGATCTTCACATTTCTGGCTTTCTGGGGTGTCTATCCGACCCCCGTATTCTTCAGTATCCTGCTCACCACATACCTGTTCAAGGCACTGGTAGCACTTCTGGACACACCATTCATGTACTGGGCGCGCAGAATCACACCGCGTGCCGAAGAAAATGCAGGAGGTACCCCGGCTTATGAGAGAATCTGAAAATCTGACCCGGCTCGGAAGCAAGACCACGGAATACAGCATGACCTATGATCCTTCCGTCCTGGAATGCTTCAGCAACAAGCATCCGGGCAACGACTATTTTGTCAAGTTCAACTGTCCGGAATTCACTTCCCTCTGTCCCATCACCGGTCAGCCGGACTTTGCCACCCTGACCATCTCCTATGTACCCGATGAGAAGCTGGTTGAAAGCAAATCCCTGAAACTCTACCTCTTTTCCTTCCGCAATCATGGAGATTTCCATGAGGATGTGGTCAATATCATCATGAAGGACCTGATCCGGCTTCTGGACCCCAAGTATGTGGAAGTCCTGGGCCGGTTCCTGCCCAGAGGCGGTATCTCCATTGACCCATACTGCAATTACGGAAAACCCGGTACCCGCTGGGAAGAAGTGGCATGGCAGCGTCTCAGCCAGCACGATCTTTACCCGGAAAAAGTTGATAACCGCTGATCCCCCGGCCTGTCTGAAGAGGACAGGCCATTTTTCTGTTCGCACAGCGTTGTATCCGGCCTGTTTTTCCGCCGGCATACAGCAGGAAAACCACTCTGTGGACAGAAACTAAACATGAGATATTTTCCACTTTTGTGTGTACTGCAGGGTGCTTGACATCCCATGCGATTTGACGTAGAATTTCGCGCGTTACCACTTTAGCATGATAAATCGGAGATGGGTATGCAGACAAAACGTTTACAGATTCCGGGGGGCATGCAGGATACCCTGCCGGACGAATGCACCGCCAAACATGAACTCGAATCCCGGCTCAGGCCGCTGTTTGCTTCCTGGGGGTACCGGGAGATTGAGACGCCGATCCTGGAATACTATGACGCCCTGGATGACGAAGTCTGGGGATACCGTCCGGAACATGTATGGAAAACCTTTGACCGGGACAGCCGGATCCTGGCGCTGAGACCGGACACGACCATTCCCGCAGTCCGTCTGGCCTGCAGTAAGCTTCAGCATGAACCGCTTCCGCTCAGGCTCTGTTATCTGCAGACGGCATGCAAGTATGAGCGGGACACACTGTCCATGCTGTCAGAACAGACCCAGGCCGGTGTCGAGCTGATGGGTGAAGGTACGGAACAGTCAGATCTGGAAATCCTGACCCTGGCCGCACGCGCCCTGCAGGTCACGGGGATTGAGCATGTACAGCTGGAGATCGGACATGTGGGTTTCCTTAGGCGGATACTTGCCGCTTCCGGACTTTCCCGGGATCTGGAAGCCCGGACACTGGAGCTTCTGGGGCAGAAGAATGCGCCGGAAATGGAAGCTGTCCTCACGCGCAGTGGTGTGGCACCGGCGGATGTGGAACGGCTCGTCACACTGACACGGCTTTACGGCACAGGCGAAGTGCTGGATGAAGCCAGAACACTGACACGGGATCCGGTGGCGCTTCAGGCACTGGATGCACTGGGTGAGAGCCTGAAGGTACTTAAGACATTGTATCCTTCCATGGCCTTCAGTCTGGACCTGGGCATGGAACAGGAAGCCGGATACTATTCCGGGATTGTATTCCAGGCGCAGACACCGGATGTGGGGCAGCCCATACTCTCCGGTGGCCGGTATGATCATCTGCCGGAGCGGTACGGACGTCAGCTGCCTGCCGTCGGGTTTGCCATGAGTCTGAAACTGGCACTGATTGCTCTGGAAAAGCAGAACCGGTTGCTGGCACGCGGCAAGCAGCCGGTTGCCCTCTCTTTCGGCCGTGGCGCATACCTCCAGGCGCACAGTCTGGCAGAACAGCTGCGACAGAACGGAGAAACCGTTGCACTGCTCTACAGTGAGCCGGAATCGCTTGTGCGAAGTGAACTGGCCGCTGGAAGATGGAGCCGGGCCGCTATCCTGAGGGAGGACGGCGTGGTATGGCTGGAAGGAGGCGGCACGGATGCATGATCTTCTGACCATGGCGCTGGCCAAGGGACGGCTGGCTGACCAGACCTTCGATATGCTGGAGGCGATGGGGATTGACTGTTCACTCCCGCGCAATCCAGGGCGCCAGCTGGTGCTGGATGTGCCTTCCGCTTCCCTGCGCTTTATCCTGGTCAAGCCCAGTGATGTACCGACCTATGTGGATCACGGTGTGGCTGACCTTGGTGTTGTGGGTGCGGATACACTGCTGGAGGCAGGCAGGCCACTGTATGAAGTGCTGGACCTGGGCTTCGGGGCTTGCAGGCTCTGTATTGCAGGTTACCCCCGGCGCACGAACCCGACAGTACAGCATGCCACATTCCGCGTGGCGACCAAGTACCCGAATATTGCCAGACAGTACTATGGGCGGATGGGCGAAACCATTGAAATCATAGAACTGCATGGTTCCGTGGAACTCGGACCCGTGATCGGACTGAGTGATGTGATCCTGGACATTGTGGAGAGCGGTGCCACACTGAAGGCCAACGGACTGGAAGTACTCGATGAGGTGTGTCCCGTCTCAGCCCGGCTGGTCTGCAACCGGGTCAGTCTGAAAACCAAGCGGGAAAGCATGCAGCGCATGATTAACGGACTCAAGTCACAGTTGAAATAATCAGGAGGAAGCATATATGGTACCACTGATCCACGCCGGCCAGGCGGCCGAACTCGCTGCACGCCTGGGTGCACGTAACCGGATGGGAAATGAGGAGATTGCCCGGAACGTCAAGGAGATCGTCAACCGGGTCCGGGAAGAAGGCGACAAGGCGCTGTTCGATTATACCGAGCGGTTCGACCATGTCCGTCTGACAGCGGAAACCCTGGAAGTCACACGTGAGGAAATCGATGCCGCCTATGCCATGGCAGACGCGGCCTGGCTGGATGCCATGCGGGAAGCCGTGCGGCGGATCCGTGCATTCCATGAAAAACAGAAGCAGAACACCTGGGTCAATTTTGAAGGCGGTATCGCACTCGGCCAGAAGATCACTCCCCTGCGCCGTGCCGGTGTATATGTGCCGGGCGGGACTGCGGCATACCCGTCTTCCGTACTCATGAATGTGATCCCGGCCAAAGTGGCTGGCGTGGAGGAAATCATTATGGCGACACCGCCTGGCTGCGACGGCGGTGTCAGTTATCCGCTTGCTCTGGTGGCTGCAGACCTTGCCGGCGTGGACCGGATCCTGCGGATCGGAGGCGCACAGGCCATTGCTGCCCTGGCCTTCGGTACCGAATCCGTCCCGCGTGTGGACAAGATCACAGGACCCGGAAACATCTATGTGGCTCTGGCCAAGCGTGAAGTCTTCGGGTATGTCGGCATTGACATGGTGGCCGGGCCCAGTGAGGTGCTTGTCGTGGCGGACGGGCAGGCAAACGCGGCCTGGGTCGCTGCTGACCTGCTCAGTCAGGCTGAGCATGATCCCATGGCGGCTGCCGTGCTGGTAACGGACAGTGAGGCCCTGGGCCGGCAGGTACAGAGTGAGCTTGAGCGTCAGACAGCCCTGCTTCCGCGCAGAGAGATCGCGCAGCGGAGTCTGGATTCGTTCGGGACCATTATTGTATGTGACAGTCTGGATGCCTGTGCCGAAGCCGTGGACGGGTTTGCTCCGGAACACTGTGAACTGTATGTCCAGGATCCATGGGCACTCCTGCCAAAGATTCACCATGCAGGCGCACTCTTCCTGGGGGCGTACTCACCCGAACCGCTTGGAGATTATATGGCGGGTCCGAACCATGTGCTGCCCACCAGCGGTACAGCCCGCTTCTTCTCTCCTCTGGGCGTAGATGATTTTGTCAAGAAAACTTCCATTATATGTGCCCAGCGCAGTGAACTGGAAACAGTCTGCGACCAGGTCATGTGTCTGGCCAGGGGCGAAGGACTGGATGCGCACGCCAATGCGGTAGGCATCCGGTTCGGCAAGGAAATACGATAAACATGGAGGCGGGCATGAAACAGCAGCGAACATCCCATGTGGAACGCAGCACAAGGGAAACACAGATCTCACTTCAGCTGAATCTGGACGGCAGTGGCAGAACGGAACTGTCCACCGGTATCGGATTCTTTGATCATATGCTGGATGCATTTGCACGCTTTGCGCAGCTGGATCTCACCCTGCACTGCGACGGAGACCTGCAGGTCGACGCGCACCACACAGTGGAAGACTGCGGGATCTGTATCGGCCGGGCACTGCGTGAGGCCCTGGGTGACCGCACCGGGATCCGGCGGACTGCATCCGCTTTCATGCCCATGGATGAGGCACTTGCGTTCTCCGCACTGGATATTTCCGGCCGGCCCTACCTTGCCTTTCAGGCGGTCTTCCACGGACAGGCCTGCGGCGGAATGGATGTACAGCTCTGCGAAGAATTCTTCCGCGCGCTGTGCACGCATGCCGGACTGACCCTGCACCTGAAAGTACTGGAAGGCCGGAATGATCATCATATGATGGAAGCCCTGTTCAAGGCGTTCGGACTGTGCCTGCGCGATGCAGGCATGCGGGATCCGCGTATTGAAGGCGTCCTGTCCGCCAAGGGGCCTCTGGACTGAACAGGAGGAAAAGCATGATACTGTACCCAGCGATTGATCTGATGGACGGCAAGGCTGTGCGTCTCAGACAGGGTGCACGCCATGAGGTCACGGTCTACGGTGATCCGGAAGCGCTTGCCGCGCATTTCCGGGACAGCGGTGCAACCTGGCTGCATCTCGTGGACCTGGATGCCGCATTTGACGGATCGACCCGGTGCCTTCCGCTGATCGAGCGGATTGTACATACGTTCCGCGGGAACGTGGAGCTTGGCGGGGGCCTGCGCAGTGCCGAGGATATCCGTCTGCGGATGGAGGCCGGCGTGACATGCGCAATCATCGGCAGTGCCGCTGTACGCAACCCGGAGCTTGTAGTGGAAGCAGAGGAAACCTGGCCCGGCCGGATCGTAGCCGGCATTGATGCCCGGCAGGGCATGGTTGCCATTCACGGATGGGTGGAAACCTCCCGGGTACGGGCCCTGGATCTGGCCCTGCGCATGAAGGAAGCCGGGATTCGCCGGATCATTTATACCGATGTTGCCCGGGATGGCATGATGCAAGGGCCGAATCTGGAAGAGACCCGGGCACTGGTTCAGGGAACAGGGATGCAGATCGTGGCCTCCGGCGGGATCGCTTCCCTAGAAGATATACGGAATGCAGGGCGCGCCGGCTGCAGCGGAGTCATTCTGGGCCGGGCATACTATGAAGGCGCTGTGTCTCTGGAAGACGCACTGCTGGCTGTAAAGGAGTTTGATTATGGAGTATCAGGAACTGATCCGTGAAGTCCGGTTCGACGACAAAGGGCTTGTCCCCGCAGTTGTCCAGGACGTGCGCACCGGCGAAGTGCTCATGGTTGCCTATATGAATCAGGAAGCACTGAAGCTGACATGCGAAACCAGGTATGCGACCTTCTTCAGCCGTTCACGCCAGAGTCTCTGGAAGAAAGGTGAGACCAGCGGGAATGTACAGAAGGTCTGTGAAATCCGTCTGGACTGCGACGGGGATACACTGCTTCTTCTCGTGGAACCGGCCGGGCCCGCGTGCCATACCGGTGCGCGCAGCTGCTTCTTCCGGAGCATGCCGGTGATGGATGAAGATGAGATCCCGGTGGGAAGCCGGATTCTCGACGAAGTCTACAGTGTCATAGAAGACCGGAGTGCACACCCCAGGGAAGGCAGTTATACAAACTACCTGCTGGATAAAGGCGTGGAAAAGATCTGCAAGAAAGTCGGCGAGGAAGCCAGTGAAACCATCATTGCAGCCGTCAAGGGCAGCTCCGAGGAAGTCACATATGAGGCAGCAGATCTTCTCTACCACCTTCTGGTACTTCTGTATCAGCAGGGGATTACACCGCAGCAGGTTTATGATGAACTCGCCAGAAGGAGATAAGTCATGCGAAGAGTCTGCGCATGCCTGCTCTGCCTGTGCTGCCTGATGCTCTGGCTGCCACAGGCATACGGGGAGCGTGCATTCGTCGACCGGCTGCTGGAGACACCCTGGATTGACCAGACAGCCAAACAGTACCAGACCAAAGCATACCGTTATAATAAGGAACCGTTCAAGAACTACGGATGCGGCCCGGCCAGTATTACCAATGCACTGCTTGCGGCTTGCCCGCTTCAGGATTCTGAGTCAGCCGGACCTCTGCTCCTGGAAGTCATGAACAGTCTGGTCTATCACAGGCGTGCCAAGGATGCACGGATTGATCTGCAGTTTCTGAGGCGCTGGGAAGTCCTGGCATCGGAAAAGTATCCTCTGTTGTCCGCTTTGCTCACACAGGATGGTACTTTTCTGCATGCAGACGGGACACCGGCCGGCGCAGAAGCTGTCTGGGACTGGATCCGCGAATATACCGTCTCCGGGGAAAAGGCACTCTGGATCGGGACCATGGATTCCAAGCGCTCGCTCGGGGATATGCTGGAGATCCTGTACCGGCTGCATGAAGCCGGCAGAGACGATGCAGTCGTCACCTTTGGCATGCTCTCCACCGGTACCAAAGGAACCTACGGACCGTTCCGCCTCGGGAGCGGACACTTTGCCTCACTCGCCTTTCATATCGGCACCTATTTTACGGAAGGCAGTTTCTATTATCTTGATTCCTTTCCCCGGAACCTGCCGGAAGAAAGTGCACTGAACCGGAAGGACAAGCTGGAATATACCTATTCCCTGTACGTGCATCCCAATGAGAAACTGCGGAAAACGCATACAGTAGAGCGTATAAACCGTGAAGTGCTGTGTCTTCGGCTGAACCAGGACCTGTTGGAACAGGTACAGTCCAGTCTGGCATGGCAGACTATGAAACCGCGTCTGGAGTACTATTTCAGCAAATTCCAGTTCTACGGAAACTGTATGGTCATAGTTTCCCTGCCGGCCACGGCGGAATCAGGAAACAGCTGATGACAGGAGCCTGCATGCCGTTGACATGCCTTCTGGCATACGATATGATCCAAACGTCTGTTCTGACGCCGGACATGTATATGTCCGGCGCTTCTGTACAATCAAACCATTGGAAATCAGGAGAATCGAACCCCGATGAAACAGGAAATCAAACTGGCTTTTCATTATATCAGACGATATGGCTGGATGTATCTGCTCGGAATCGCAGCCCTGCTTGCTGTTGACGTCTTTCAGGTCATTATCCCGCGCATGACCGGACAGATCACGGATGGCCTGACTTCCCAGACCCTGGGAATGCCAGGTGTATGGCAGATTGCGCTCCGGATTCTCCTTATGGGACTGGTGGTCGCCATCGGACGTTTCGGATGGCGGTACTTTCTCTTCGGCGCATCCCGGCTCATTGAACGTGATCTGCGCAATGATATGTTCTCTCATCTGGAAACTCTTTCCCAGAACTATTTCAATCAGCATAAAACCGGTGACCTGATGGCACATTTCACCAATGACCTCCAGGCAGTGAGGCAGCTCCTGGGTATGACCATTATCACAACCTTTGATGCCTCAGTCATGCTGATTCTGGTGCTGACGAACATGATCCGGTTCATTTCCCCGCGTCTGACGCTCGTCGCTGTGCTGCCCATGATTGCCATCATCTTCGGAGATATTTTCTTCGGCAAGGCCATGCACCGCAGGTTCCTTGCACGCCAGGAAGCATTTTCGGAGCTCACGGACTATGTACAGGAATCGGTCTCCGGCATCCGGGTCATCAAGGCTTTCGTTCAGGAACGCAAGCAGCTTCGGGCTTTTGCCCGCGTAAACCAGAATACGCAGAACAAGAATATGGCCGTTGTCCGGCTGGTCTCTCTGGTTTTCCCACTGCTTGACCTGGTCATCGGATTTTCCATGCTGCTGACCCTGCTCTATGGCGGTAAGCTGGCTATTGACGGTGAGATCACACTTGGCCAGTTTGTGGCATTCAATTCATACGTGGACATGCTCGTATGGCCTATGATCGCTGTCGGGGAGTGCATTTCCTCCATTTCCCAGGGCATGGCCAGTCTCAAGCGCATCCGGGCCATCCTGCAGGAAAAGCCGGAGATTACCGATGAATCCCACGGGACGCCACAGCATCTCAAGGGAAATATTACCCTGAATCATCTCACCTTTACTTATCCGGACAGTACGCTTCCTGTACTGCAGGATATCACGCTGACTGTGCAGGCCGGGGAAACCCTGGCCATCATCGGACGCACCGGCAGCGGCAAAACCACACTGGCTTCCCTGATCGAGCGTCTGTATGATACGGAAGACCCGGGAATGATCTGCATGGACGGGATTCCCCTGCGCCTGATCCCGCTCTCCGTACTGCATGAAGACATCGCCTATGTACCCCAGGACCACTTTCTGTTCTCCGATACTGTAGCCAATAATATTGCATTCGGAAAAGCCGGTGCCAGCCGGGAAGAGATCGAGCAGGCAGCCATGGATGCCTGCGTTCATGACAATATTATCGAGTTTCCCAAGGGATATGACACACTGCTCGGTGAACGTGGTGTCACCATTTCCGGCGGTCAGAAGCAGCGCACGAGTATTGCACGCGCCTTGCTGCGCAATGCACCTGTCCTGATCATGGACGACGCACTCTCGGCGGTTGATACGGATACAGAGGAACAGATTCTTCAAAATCTGCGCCGTCTGCGCAGCAATCAGACAACCATACTGATCGCGCACCGGATCTCCACAATCCAACATGCAGACCATATCCTCGTTCTGGATGAAGGGAAAATGGCCGAGTATGGAACGCACCAGGAACTGATGGCACTCCACGGGATCTACCGGTCCATCTGGGAAAAACAGCAGCTGGAACGTCAGCTGCATGAGGAAGGGGGCGAGGCGTAATGGCACAGTCAACCAGAAAGCATGGATTCCTGCACCGGGAGCATGAAGGGAATGCGGACATACATTATGAAGGCAATGCCATGCACCGCCTGCTCCGGTACCTGAAACCGCACCGGAAGACACTTTTCCTCTGTCTGATCCTGGTCCTGATCACCACAGCCCTGGACCTGTACCGCCCGATCCTGATCGGGAACGCAATTGATTCATATATCACAGGCAGTTTTGCACCGGGTGAACAGGCAGAAATGCGATTTGCAGGCGTGCTGCGTGCTGCCGGTGTCTACCTGCTTCTGCTTGTCGTCCTGTTCATCTGTCACCGGTTCCAGTATCTGTTCATGCAGGGTACGGGTCAGAAAATCATCTATGGCGTGCGTCAGGATCTGTTCGCGCATGTGGAAAGCCTGACCATGCGGTTCTTTGACCTGACACCTGTGGGCAAGATTGTGACCCGGCTGACCAATGATGTGGAATCCATCAATGATGTGTTCGCGAATATCCTGGTCCGGCTGTTTCAGAATGTCATCAAGATTGTGGGGCTTGCGGTCATCATGCTCCGCCTGAACGTACGCATGGCCCTGTTCAGTTTTGTCCTGCTGCCGCTGGTCGCAGTCCTGACTATACTGTCGCGCACGCTCTCCCGCCGCGCCTTCCAGGTCACACGTACTCGTCTGACTGCCCTGAACACCTATCTGTCCGAGCATCTGTCCGGCATGCGCATCATTCAGCTGTTCCACCAGGAAAAGCGAAAGATGGACGAGTTCAGGCAGAATAATGAGCAGCTGTACAAGGCCGGTTTCCGTGAAATGATGGTGAATGCACTCTTCCGCCCCGGGATCTATTTTACCTCGGTTCTGGCTCTGGTGATCGTGATCCTGGCAGGGTCTGCATCCGTACTCGAAAACGTGATTTCCATCGGTACGCTCTATATTTTCCTGCAGTATATCTCTTCCTTCTTCCAGCCGATCCAGGAGCTCGCGGAACAGTTTTCTCCCCTGCAGAGCGCCATTGCCAGTGCAGAAAAGATCTTTACACTGCTGGATGAAAAACCGTTGATTACCGATCCGGAAACCCCTGTGCATCCGGACCGGATTCATGGGAAGATTGAGTTTGATCATGTATGGTTTGCCTATCAGGGTGAGGACTGGGTGCTCAGGGATGTCTCCTTTGTCATCGAGCCCGGGGAAAAGGTCGCTTTTGTCGGTGCGACCGGTGCAGGAAAAAGCTCTATTCTGAACCTCATCGGGCGCTACTATGATATACAGAAGGGCAGTATTCGTCTGGATGGAGTGGATATACGCGATATGAGCCGTGAGCAGATCCGGGCAGCCATCGGACAGGTACAGCAGGATGTGTTTATCTTCACCGGAGATATTGCATCCAATATCCGCCTGCTCAATGAGGATCTTACGGATGAAGCCATGGTCCACGCTGCCGAAGAGGTCAATGCAGCGCGCTTCATTGACCGCCTGGCAATGCACTATCCCCAGCCGGTACATGAGCGCCGCGCAACCCTGTCCGCAGGCCAGCGCCAGCTTTTGTCCTTTGCACGGACGCTGGCAACGGACCCATCCATCCTGATTCTGGACGAAGCCAC
>ODAI011163167.1_pt1 | contig 12105 bp, 12 predicted proteins | sample 1539321 | NCBI WGS metagenome assembly ODAI01 (sample SAMN02144231, study PRJEB22623) | gut metagenome | biome: sheep rumen | host: Ovis aries | place: New Zealand
ATAACCGCGCACCTTTAACCCAAAACCGAAAGCGAAGCGCCCGTTAACCGATAACCGTTAACCGATAACCCAAAGCGAAGCGTCCGTTAACCGTTAACCATTAACCTTCAAATTGTTTGATTACATCAACATATTTCCTCGTCCCCACTTCCTTCGTGAGGTTATGTAGGATGAACTCACGCCCATTACGGCCCATTTCTGCACACCGTTCCTTTTGGGAAGCCAATTGCTTGATGGCAGCAACAAACTCCTCCACATTACCTGCATGAGAGAACACGCCACAGTCATTCTTCTCCAATATTTCTTTTAGTTCACCTTCATCGAAACTAGCCACAACAGGTCTTCCACACGACATAATTGTCCATGTTTTGCTAGGCATAGCACTTCCACCCAAGCCCTCTTTGCAAGACACTACACAAACATCACCCAAAGAATACACTTGACTCACACGCTCGTAAGGTTGTAAGGGATTCAGATGCACATTTACAAGCCCTTCTTTCTCTATCCGTTCACGCACTTCCTTTTCCAGGCCACCAGTACCAAATAAAGCGAACTGGACATTTGGAAGTTCTTTTGCGCCATCCAATATAATACTGATATTCTGAGCGTTACCTAAGTTGCCGGCATAGACCACCGTAAACTTTTCGCGCGAAAGGCCAAACTCCTCAAACAGTGGATTATCCTCTTTGGCCACAGGCTGAACTGCGTTCTCGTCCACCCAGTTGTAAATGACCTCTATCTTCTCTTCTGGCACCCCTTTCTCCATAATGTTTCGCTTGAAGTCCTCGGAGATCACGATTATCTTGTCTGCATTCCTGTAAGTGAAGTTCTCTATCACCCGTCCTATCTTCCACAACAGACCTCCCTTCTTCGCCAGTCCAGTACCCACCAGTGAGTCAGGGAAGATGTCCTGGAGATTGTAGACAAACGGTTTATGCTTGAACTTCTTCACCAATGCAGCCAACGCTCCTTGCGTAGGAGGAGTGCTTGCCACATAAATCATATCAACATTCTTGGCACGCACCCCATAATAAAACTGCAGCATGCTCACCAAAAAGTATCTCAGCACACGCATCAACGGATTCTTCCCCTCCCGGAACATTTTGAAACGATGCACCTCAAGCTTCTCGTCATACATCTTTTCAAACGTCCGCTTTCTATACTCCTGATACTCCTCTTCTGTTATTCCACGGGTTGGCGTTGGGGCGTAAACCACCATACCAAACCCTGCATCAGCAAAGGCTTGGTTTCTATTTTCATTTAAATAGGAACTGGCAGCTTTTTCAGGAAAGAAATATGCAGGGAAATAAAGAATTCTCATAACGCCTTTTCCATTAAATACTCTTTAAAACGTATAGAACGTTTTGTCCCTGTTATGCTAAAGCCATTATGCAAGTAGAAATCAACTGCTGCCTTACTCTTCACATATACGTCCAAACACAACCTAGAACAACCTCTTTCCCGGGCATAATCTTCGATATAGCGAAGGTTGGACCGGCCTATACCCCTGCTTTCATACTCTGGCAATGTAGCAATCTTTCTGAAAAAAAGACTGTCACCCTCACTGATATACATTTGAAATGTACTCGTATATGCCTGCAATTCTTCATCCCAAACCAAAACGACCTGTTTCGTTTTACAGTCCGAACGAATAGCCTTTTTTGAATAGGGAGGAATCCAGTGAAACAGAAACTGTTTCGTCATCTTCCATCCACACTTTTTCAAAATAGTATAAACTATTTGAATGCGCTCTTTATCCGATGCCTCTACGAAGATATACTCCATTCGTTAATTCGTATACAAATTTTCGTGCTTCAGCACGGTAACAATCGTCTTGAAGAAAATCTTCAAATCAAGCATAAAGCTAACATGATTCGCATACCATGCATCTTTCAGTCGCTTTTCCCTTACCGATGCATTATTTCTATAATAGGCTTGGCAATAGCCCGTCAAACCTGGAACAACCTTGCATTTATCCTTCTCATCTTCTTCATAGGTGTCAACGCTTTCCCAGTCCCCTGCTCTAGGACCGATAATACTCATATCACCTTTAATGATATTGAGTAGTTGTGGCGTTTCATCCAAACTTGTCTCTCGCAGAAACTTTCCTACCTTTGTTACCCGGGGATCATCTGCTGCGTTGTATGTTCCGCCATCTGCATTTCTCAAATCCGGAGCATTCACTTTCATCGACCGGAACTTATACATTCCAAACTTCTTAAACCCTTTTCCAACCCGTGCTGATTTATAAAACACAGGGCCTCCGTCATCCATCTTGATAGCAATTGCAATGGGAATTGCTATAATGCACCAAAACGGAAGGGCTATCAATGACAGCACGAGGTCAATAAGCCTTTTGAAGAAATGTTTATACATATTACTACTGCTTTCTTTCTATTGCGTTATCTATATAATCTTTTGCACTTTGCGCCTTCTTGATAACATTCTCTATCGAGCTACCCGTAGCCACAACATAGCCACAACCATCCAGATTTGTCCTATACGGAGTAATGACATCCCCGAGGTGCAGGTGATGCTCTATTGTCACCCCAAAAGACTTCTCCACAGCCTTAAAATCAGGTAATCCCACTACTGTCCCTGGTTTCAATGCCAGCAATTTAGTAGCAACAGGCTGCGGCTTGTAAACCGGCGCCCAGTTTGTCTTGTCACCAACGGCTGCTCTTATCATATCCCCCATATAGTCTATGCCTGTACCTATCGGAATGATATGCGAGCCTATCAGATTTCCTCCCATTCGGGCACCGATATCCACAATATGGACATTGCCGTTTTCAGTAATCAGCAAATCCATATTCACCGAACCGTGATTCACATTCAGCGCAACAAGTGCCTTTCTCACACAGTCTTTCACTTTCTGCTCCAGTTCAACCGACAATCCCGATGGTATGGCGTGTCCAAGCTCAGCATAATAGGGGGGCTTGGTCATATCCTTCTGCATCACAGCTAAAATATGGATCTCGCCATTATCCACAAACGACTCCACTCCGTATTCTCGGCCAGTAATGAAAGGCTCTGCTATCGCTCGATGTGTGACAGAACCACTCATTGCAAACTGACAGGCTTTCTCAAAATCCTCTGCCCTCTCCACTTTCGATGCGCCACGGCTTCCGCTTCCGTCACACGGCTTTACCATTACCGGGAAAACGATGTCCTTCAGGGCATGCCTGATATCCTCATCGGAACGCAACTCGTAAGCATATCCCGTGTCGTCTGCCTTGGCCTCGTATAGTTTGTTCCGATAGGCAGCCTTGTTTTTGATCACCTTTGCCGCTTCGTAATGCAGCCCAGGTAGCCCCATCTCGTCGGCCACCCTGCTGACAACAAGTATAGAAAAGTCCGTCGCTGCCGTCAGGACGCCATCCACTTTGTGCTCTCGGGCATACCGCAGACATCCTTCCTCATCCTTGATATCGATGACTTCATAACGGTCTGCAAACTGATAGCCCACGGCATTGGGGTCACCATCCACCACGTGGACCTCATACCCCATCTCGCGGGCTTTCTTGATAACGAATGTTTGGAGGAATCCGCCTCCAATCATAAGCAGTCTTTTCATATAATAGAACCTATTATTAGTTTAGACACGAACACTACTAACCTCTCCAAATAGCTGTTAACTTGTCCCATACCTTATCAACAGCATACATCTCTTTAACTCGTTTTTCCGCTCTTTCCGAGTATTTGCGAGCCTCTTCACTGTTTTCTATAAAGAACCGTATACCATCTCGAAGCCCTTCCACGTCTTTAGGCTCACAACATATTCCGCAGGGTTCAGGCGTTCTGATAGCAAGCATTTCAGGGATGGCCCCCACGGATGTTGACACAATGGCACAACTGCAAACCATACTTTCTAGTATCACATTAGGGAAGCCCTCTGTATAGCTGGGCAGGACAAAAATGCCGGAAGAGAGTAATTCGTTTATTACCTTGCGATGCTCCATCTGCCCATCAAGACAAAGCCAATCACCGGCACCAGCAATCTTCCGCATTTTTTCAGCCACTTCTTCTCGGCATTTTCCAATGATATGTAGTTCAATGCCATCAATTGCCTTACAAGCCTCAACCAACTCATACACGCCTTTGTCTGGTATGACGTGACCAACGAAGGTTATTCTATTCTCTTTACGAGCAATGGCATCAGCTTCTTGTCCGACCTGGTTCATTATAGCCAGAGACAATGGATTAGGCAAATAATGGATGTTGCCAAATCCAAGTTCTTTAAGAGCATTGAAAGACTTTAAATCCATCAATACAATCTCGTTGGCCAAATTCAGAACCCTTCGCATCAGCTTCCATTCCCAATTCTTTTGCTCAATCAATTCTGACATTCGGCCGAAATGGAAATGAACTACCGTTTTCACCCCTCTACGCTTAGCCGCCTTAAGGACAAAGTAATCCTTAATCAGACTAATCTGAGCACTGGTACAAAGGTGCAGGACATCATAACCATTTTTCACCTCTCTTGAGGTTTCTTTAATAGCCGGCCAATAATCTGCCATACCGCCCCAAATGCGTTTGTACAGTTTTCTGTTATCCCTTATCCTCCTGTTGAAAGGGACAACTCGCACAGAAACATCGCAGGCCGTCGTGCTATAATAGTCCATTATATTCTTTGCCCATATAACTATCCCTCCCTGTTCACAAAGAGGGCCCGGATTATATGGTGTGCACAGTAATACCTTCATTATAATCTTTACATTTTTATTATCCGCTCCAACTCCTCACGACTGAATCGTTCGTTTTCCAGATATAGTTTTTCCTCGTGTTGTATAATATCCTCTATGGTCCAATAGAACTTGATGACCTTTGCCGGAACACCACCCACAATGCTATATGGAGGCACATCTTTGTTTACCACAGCTCCGGCAGCTATCGTAGCCCCACGACCAATATGTACGCCTGCCAGAATGGTGACATTCGAACCAATCCAAACGTCTTTTTCGATGATGACATCCTCATCGAATCCCTTGGGCTTGTTGGCCTCTGTAATGTCTGTTACGAACTTCCCTATCACACGGGCGTGATTGCCCGTATGAATCGTCAGATGTTCAGCAATCGCGCAGTTACCTTTGATGATGATCTTGGCATTAGGGGTTGACAAAGCAGCGTGTGGGCCAATACCTACATTGTCATAGATATACACATTCTTCGTGTGCCCCGACAGGGGGGGGGTAAGTATCACACTGTCAGCAATATAGCCAAACCGGCCACGTTTGAGACCGCCGAAATTACGACTCCATAAACAGTAAATTCCACGAAGGAAGCGGTTATCTTTGAGCTTACGGGAGATATTCATTGCTCTATGAGTTTAATGTATGATTTTACAAACCTCTCTTTAGAGAGTTTTTCTTCAGCCAACTGCCTGCTCTTTTCGCAGTAGTTCTTATAGTCCGTGTCTGAAAGAGACAACAGCTTGGCTATTGCGACACTTGTCCCTTCCGCATCTTTCGGGTCAAACAGCACGCCGTTAACGCCTTCCTCAACGTATTTGGAGTTATCGCACACGTCACTGCAAGCCACAGGCAGCCCGCAGGCCATTGCTTCGCAAATCACGTTTGGCGTACCTTCATAGAACGATGGCAAGCAGAAATAGTCAGCCTCTTGATATGCGTTCTTTATTTTGGTCGTTTTCTCTTTCAGTTCAATACAGTCGTCCACTCCCAGGTGCTTTATCTTTTCATTACATTGGGCGAAATAGTCCAGGTGCGTCTTGTCTTTTCCGTACCAGCTGATATGGAACTTGCAGCCCTTTTCTTTCAATTTGGCAACGGCATCTATGAAACCATGTGTGTTCTTTGAAGCCCAAATGGTGGCAGCAATTAAAATCTCGGGCAACTCTCGACGGATTCTTCCTTCAGCGGGGATAAAATGATTCAAGTCAACGAAGTTCGGAATTGTGACCACCTTGTTCTCCAACTTGGGGAAGGTGGATTTGATGTAGTCTTCCTGAGCAAAAGCGTTTGGCACAACGTAATCAGCAAAGCGGAAGAGGTTGAACCTGACTTTCTCATTGCGTCCTGTATGCTGGGTTGTATTCCTCTCGGAGACAATCAGCTTGAACTTGTGATTGAATAGTTTGGCAATACAGGTGCAGATGGATGGTGTCTCCAAATAAGAAATCACTACATCCGGCTTTACTTTTCGGATATAGCGAGCGATATGCCATATCCTCTTTAGACTTCTTTCTGCCCTCTTCAGATATACGTATGGAACCCCCGCAGTAAGCAGTTGATCGACATAAAAGCGATTGTCGTGATAAGTAGCTACAATCACATCATATCCACGCTTCTTCAGGAACGTAGCCAGGCCGACAAGCTGACGTTGGGCACCACCAGGACCGAGGGAATCTATCAAACACAGAATTCGAATCATTGCATAATATAAAAAAAACTAAGCTATTATTTAATTAAGAATTTATCATCAGGAAGTGAAAGCAATAATCTTTTCTTTTCTGATGGTTGGCACCCAAAAGTACCAACATTAAAAGCCTTGTTTTTTTCGTAAAAAACTTCCATAGAACAAACAAATTTTGCAGGATTCCCAGCAACCGCAGAATGAGGAGCAACAGACTTGGTAACAACACTTCCAGCTGCTACTATTGCTCCCTCTCCTATGGTTACCCCAGGCATTATTTGTGAAAATGCTCCAACATAAGCCCAATCTTTAATAAGAACCTTTCCAAAAATATCAAAATTAGGGTGTTCACACCTAACGGAATGTCCCCCTCCATGCGTATGGATTGAAACTCCATTCGCTAACTGGACATAATTACCAATTGTAATTAAATAAGGTTCTGATGGCCAATTATGCGTAGCAATAAGACAATTATGCCCAATTTTTACTCCTAAATGACGAGCATAACTCTCTGATGATTTCAAATATCTCCAATAAAAAAGACTTAATTGTTTTAAAAGTTTCATCAATCCAACCTGTTTAAACTACATTATAAACGAATTTAAAAAAATACGCTGCTTCATTCAAAATTTATATGTTTTTACCAAAAAAAATCACATAAAGTTGAAGAATAAAGGCGATAATCGAAATTTCTTCTCGCTGTTTCATAAGCATTGAAAGCTAATATTTCTTTTTCAGCAGTACTCATCCTTGCCAATTGTATGAATTTTTCTTTGAATGAATGACAAGTATACCCGTCACACATTAAACAATTAAAACCATCTGTAAAATAATCAGCTACAACCCCCGTATTAGTTAGAATAATAGGAGTACCTGAGACTGCGTATTCAGATAACTTAGTTGAGAATCCATAATAGTTTTGTTTATTGTTCATTCTAGGGAGAATTAATGCTCCAGCATTAGATAATATCATTTTAACTTGGGTATGATTAACTTTACCCATATATATAACCCTATTACATAGTTTAGATTCATCCATAAAGGATTTCAACTTCTTATTGTCTTTGGATGAAATCGTTCCATAAAAAATAAGGCGTGCTGTTGAATTTATAGCTGCAAATTGTTTGAAACCCTCAAGCAATTCCCCCAAGTTCTCTTTATCAAATGAAATAGTTCCAATGAAAACAATGTCTAACGAATCAAGACCTAAAGAAGGCCTATACTTACCATTACAATTAGATAATATAGGCACTATTAGCATTTTATTTGCTGCTTTAGAATAATAACGAGCTATATGCCTAGATATAAAAATGGCACCTTTATAATAAGAGTATGTTCTATCTAAAAGGAAAGAATAAAATTTATTCCTTGTAGAGTTTTCTAAACCTGAAGCAAAAGCTCTTACTTCATTAACTTCAACATAAACTGGATATAATCTAAATCTCCAAATCAGCAGTATATCAAAAAGAAGACTGCTAGACGACGGATAATTTAAGATTGCCACATCACCTTCGGTTTGACTAATAAAAGTATAAACATATCTAATAAATTTTAAAAGCATAACAAAGTTATACCCTTTATGGTTTTGAGTATTCAACTCTTGTGCATAAATATTCGGATAAACTTCCTTCCATCCTCCTCTGCTTTCGACCATTTCAGAAGAAATGAAATACACTTTTACTCCACTAATTGCCACAGAACGAGCATAACAACGCATTCTTTCACCTGCAGCCGTATCGCTGTTAAATAAATCAAAAAGAGAAATAATATACAAAACTTTCATAAAAAACAATAATTCAACTTTCGGAAATTAAAGGAGATAAAGGATGTTACTGTCTTCGACCGTTATGGTAGTTAAAAGACGATACTCCTTTTGGTTGAAACCCCTGAAAAGAATTCCAAGTAGTAGAACCATTTTCCTTTAACTACTTTAACTTCATTAACTTGCGAAACTTCAGACAATAATTATTCAGACCAAATAGATTATAATTATAACCATATTTGTCTATTTCTTTTTAATAACCCAGAGAAAAGATAATACAACCGTAGCGATTAATGAATCTCTTGCTTGAAAAGCTTGATTATTCAAAGGCAAAAAAATGACAAGAATAACTAGTTGGCATAAAAAGGAGATAGAAATAGTATTATAACACTTTATTGCGTCTTTAACAACAATGCACACAAGCATGCCTAAGAAAAACAATAATACAACAACACCCGGAAACGAAAAGTCTGAAGCCCACCAAGAAAAGGCAGTTGGCCAACTCATTTCGCAGTCATAACCAAAAATATCTTTTACCCTCATTGGATAGGTTTCACCATACATAGAGTCTATATTAAAATACTGATATAAATACTCATTTAAGGCTCTCGACCCCCCATAACCATGTGTCCATACAAAAGGTAATTGTAAAGAATAGTTCAGCCCTCTATATCCGTGAGAGAAGTAAGAAAAAAACAATAATAATCCACCACCAACTCTTTCCCCAAAAACATCGTAAAAAAAATTGTCTGAAAATTTTTCACTGAGTGAGACATCATATGCAGTTGCACGCGATAGTTGAGCGACAACAAAAAAAACAACAAAGGAACAAAAAATCCAAACAAGCTGCCATCGAAATTGTTTCATCTTGCCATTTCTACGCATTACGAAAAAATAAGGAACAAGCCAATATACAAGAATATTACCGACACCAACTAGGACTCCTCTGAAAAAGCCACTCAATATAAGTATTGATAAAAAGATCATAAAAAGGATACGAACTATTATTTTCAAATACTTATAGTGGAGTGTACAAAAAACAATTACTATTATCCGGACTGGTAGAAACAAGTTGTTCAATTGCCCCCAAAATGAATTTGCAGTTATATCAGCTTCCAACCTTTCAACGTAATTATCTCCCATATTAAAAGACATTGTTGCCAATCCAAATGATAGCCAATCGCGCAAAGACATAATAGATACCATCATCAATCCTATAAGCGGAATAACTATAGCATCATCATAATTGGTTCTTTTTGTATTAATAGCGTATTTATAGTCATGTATTTTTATCCTTTGGCATCCCAAATAAAATGACATACTAGCAAAAGATAGGAAGACTATTGTTCTCCATTCTTCTAGATTTCCTGGGGCGTCCCTCAAAGTCAATAAAAGCAAATAAATGACATATGTAATCCAAAGGTACAATAAAACGAAGCGCCCAATCTTTCTATTAATATTACCTGCTATCATGCTGCTTATTAGTTAAAACCATTTTTGTTCTCATATATATTCCTGGCACAATTAATAGCATATACATTATTGCACCTATAGCCGGCACATATGTCATTCCAGCATATGCACCCAAAACAAACTTTAAAACAAGACATATAGGTGTAAACACCAAGAATAGCTTAATTTGCATTTTAATTTCTCCACACGCATTGAGGACCATAAAATAAGGAGAAATAAAAGCTTGTGCTATTTGCATCAAGAATATCCAGAATAAACACCAATAAGAGAATTCCAATTCCTGTCCGAGCCACAGTTTAAAAAGTGGTTTTGAGAAAATGATAAATATCAAAGATATTGCAAATGTCAGAATAGTACATAATACAGAGATTCGACTCGTATTTTTCTTTACCCACGCCACATCTCCTCTGGCCAAAGCTTCGCCATTGGCACCCCATAATGGTTGCGCTAATAAAGTAAGAGCAGCCGCAACCACAAACGAAGATTTTGACAATATTGAAAATGCACCAGCTTCTTCCAGACTGCAAGTTTTCGCAACAATAAATGTATCTATCGATATCCCTAATGTAGTTAATGCAGATAATGCGCAAAATAGTACACCTAAAGATAACAAAGAGAAGCATTCACTTTTGTCAAAGAACTTAAATGAGATTTTCAGTTCTCGACGTTGAAACTTATAATATATGAATGTATTAAACAGTGCGACAGCCACAGGGATTAGGGCTGTTCCGAATATCAACGCCTTGGGGCCCAAGTCGAAATGAGCAGCTATGTAAATATAAATCAACGATAAGATTGCTCCCAAAGCCCCCCAGATACTTGAGAAAAAACCTTCTTGAAGAGCATATTGCGTTCTACTTATTAAACCTAAAGGTATTGAAAGTATTTTAGGCACAAAAATAATTAGCACAACTGGAGCGACAAGAATAGCCACGTCCGGACTGTCAGCATTCATTAATCTTGCCCAATCAACAAAAGGGAATGAAAGCAACAAGACTGACAATAGGATAATTGCTATTGCCCCTAATACGAAATATGAATTGGATATAATCCTGTTGCATAGCTCCACATTGTCTTTACCAGATGCTTGGCTTAGTTTTGTCTGCAACCCATAACCTAACCCTAAATCGCTAAAGGCAAATAGCGCGAAAAAATTGATAATCGCATTCCATAGACCATATATTTCCACTCCTAAATAGTTGTAAGTTATACGAACTGTTATGAGAGGTATGGCCGTTGTTATCACCTTGTCAATAACACCAATCAAGGCTGTCAAAGCAATCCGTCGTTCTCGTTCAAGAGGACGATTCCCTTCAATGGAGGTGTCAAATGGCTTGTGAAAAGCTATCGTAATTAAACGAATTAGTTTATTCATTAATAATCATTCTTAATATAAAGCAATTTTCTATTCTTACGCTCGTGATTATGTTTCATCAACTAATTATGCCAGAGTGCCCCATAATTGGCTAAGGGAAATACGAGTTTTTATTCGTGGTCGCTCAATAGCTTTTGTCTAATGGAGTAACCTCATTGAATTGCTGACTTCTTTATGGCAACCGGTATTTTGCCTAGATACTCTGCACAATAACTGTAATTGTGACGAGCATCTTCCAGTATCTGGTTTGCGACTGTATCATTGGTGGTGTTCAACAAAGCATACGGGATATCCGCATTGCACTTGGCACACCTGTAGTTCATATACTCGAGAGTCAATAATCCTTGATGACAATTAGGACACTCTATGCTGAGGTCGGTGACATAATAAAACTGATAAGTAGGGCTCCACTGCCAGCGCCAGCGCCAAATCTGATTCTGATATTGTCCCTTTACGAAGCCGTTAACAAACGGCGGTACCGGAATTCTTTTCTTGCCATCCCGTATTTTCGAGAAAATACCACTGACAATCCATAAAACCATCAGGACAACAACGACCAGCCATAGAGCTATCTTGAAACTGAGTATTTGACGTATAACATCACTGAACGATGTGTCATCGCTAATGAGACTCTTCAAGAACGAGTACAGCAGGCCCAATAGGAACACAATGATAGTGGCTATCACCTTGCTCCCGACAGGATCGTTCCAGATTCTCTTAAACAAGTCCTTCATAACATTCTATTTAGTACTTTGATTTCATACGTGTCCTCAAAAAGTTGTGGACACGCATGATAGGTTGTTTTAAAGTGAATAATATTCTTATTTGAGCTTAAGCTTTGGCGACGGTGACCTCACTGATTGTTTTTCGCCCACAGATTACACGGATTGCACAGATAAAACAATAGGGCCGCGGTTCTAGTTTCTAGTTTCTAAGAAGAAATCAATATCCGTTTAGATGGACAGGATCTGTGTGAGATTGTTTTTGCCCACAGATTACACTGATTGCACAGATTTATTTATAGCAGTTCTTGCAGGGCGTCCGCCTTAAGCTAATTGATGTTTCTACACATCCAATGTTTCTAAATAACGAAGCGCACTTATCGCACGCACTGTATGAA
>ODAI011554028.1_pt1 | contig 12105 bp, 8 predicted proteins | sample 1539321 | NCBI WGS metagenome assembly ODAI01 (sample SAMN02144231, study PRJEB22623) | gut metagenome | biome: sheep rumen | host: Ovis aries | place: New Zealand
CAGACCTCCGGTGATATCACCTGCAGTACCCAAAGCACGGGTGATAGTGAAGAGGAGGTCACCAACCTTAATCTCATCGCCGTCAGCATGAACAAGCATAGCCTTTGTCGGCAAGTTGTAAGAACGGAGTACATTACCATTGGCATCCACGATAGAAGCAACCGGCATCTTTGTCTTATCACGTGTATCCGTAATATAAACTTCTTTCTTACCAGTTTGCTCATCGGTCTCTGTCTTGGCAGTCACGCCTTCGATAACATCGCTGTAACGAAGAGTACCGGCAACCTCAAGCACGAGAGAAGCTTTATACGGATTCCACTCGCATACGACTGTACCCTTATCATATACTTCGCCGGGTTTGACAAAGAGTTTGGAAGAATAAGGGATATTAAACGTAGCCAGCGTAACACCTGTCTTCTCGTCTACAAGACGGAGGTCATTGAGACGGCTAACAACGATAACATCTCCGTTATCGGTAGTAATAGTACGCAAGTCATCAATCTCAACCCGTCCCTGACGCGGTAATGAATAGGTATTCTCGGTAGCAGCATTACCTGCGACACCACCAGAGTGGAAGGTACGAAGAGTAAGCTGTGTACCCGGTTCGCCGATAGCCTGTGCAGCAATCACACCAACAGCCTCACCTTTCTGTACCATCTGGCGGGTAGCCAGGTTACGACCGTAACACTTTGCACATACACCATGTTTAGCCTCGCAAGTGAGGACGGAACGGATTTCGACTTCCTCAATACCTGCTGCCTCAATAGCTTCGCATTCAGGCTCACGGATTTCTTCTCCGGCATAAACAATCACGTTTCCTTCATTATCCAAGATGTCGTGTACAGAAACACGGCCAAGGATGCGTTGGGTAAGTGAAGCTACTACTGTATCATTTTGCTTGATAGCCCGTGCTATCAATCCACGGAGTGTACCGCAGTCCTCTTCCGTAATAATCACATCGTGTGATACATCGACCAGACGACGAGTCAGATAACCGGCATCGGCAGTCTTCAAGGCCGTATCAGCCAAACCTTTACGCGCACCGTGAGTAGAAACGAAGTACTCCAACACGGACAGTCCTTCTTTAAAGTTAGCCAAGACAGGGTTTTCAATGGTTTGGCGGCTGTCAGCAGCTCCGGCTTTCTGAGGTTTAGCCATCAAGCCACGGAGACCTGCCAACTGTTTGATCTGCTGTTTATTACCACGGGCACCAGAATCCATCATCATATATACGGAGTTGAAACCTTGATCAGCCTCCTCCATATGTTTCATCAGCGTATTGGTCAACTTCAAGTCCACTTTGTTCCAAGCGTTAACGACATTATTATAACGCTCGTCATCGGACATTTCACCGAAGTTATACAGTTCTGTGATGTTCTCCACCTCCGCATTACCTTCAGCGATAAACTCTTCTTTCTCTTCCGGTACAAGGATATCATTAAGGTTGAAAGACAGACCACCTAAGAACGCCATCTTATAACCAAGGTCCTTAATATCGTCCAGGAACTTCGCAGTACGTGCTACTCCACAGGTTTTGATCACGTTAGAGATGATATTCTTAACGGCTCCTTTCTTCATGGTTACGTTTTGGAATCCTACCTCTTGCGGCACGAACTCATTAACCATACAACGTCCCGGAGTTGTTTCAACCAGTTCGTCATTTATACGTACCTTAACGATTGCGTGGATATCTACTTTCCCTTCATTAAGTGCGATTGCACATTCCTCGGGGCTATAGAAGCATAATCCCTCACCTTTGACGCCTTTACGCGGTTTTGTGATATAGTAAAGACCCAAGATCATATCTTGTGAAGGTACGGTAATCGGGTTACCGTTCGCAGGGTCAAGAATATTATGTGAACCAAGCATGAGCAGTTGAGCCTCGAGGATTGCCTCGTTTGAAAGTGGCAAGTGGACAGCCATTTGGTCACCATCGAAGTCGGCGTTAAATCCGGCACATGCCAGCGGGTGCAACTGGATAGCTTTACCCTCAATCATACGAGGTTGGAAAGCCAGGATACCATGACGGTGCAAGGTAGGTGCACGGTTGAGGAGAACAGGATGTCCCTCCATTACATGCTCCAGTATTTCCCAAATCACATCATCACGACGGTCAATAATCTTCTTGGCAGATTTAACGGTCTTCACCATTCCGCGTTCAATAAGTTTGCGGATAATGAACGGCTTATAGAGTTCTGCTGCCATTTCTTTAGGAAGCCCACATTCGTGCATCTTCAACTCAGGACCTACAACGATAACTGAACGAGCGGAATAGTCCACACGTTTACCGAGCAAGTTCTGACGGAAACGTCCTTGTTTACCCTTCAGAGAGTCAGAAAGCGACTTAAGCGGACGGTTGGCATCAGACTTGATAGCCGTAGTTTTACGAGAGTTATCAAAGAGTGAATCAACAGCCTCTTGTAACATACGTTTCTCATTACGCAAGATAACATCCGGTGCCTTAATTTCGATAAGACGTTTAAGACGATTATTGCGAATGATGACACGACGATAGAGGTCATTAAGATCAGATGTAGCGAAACGGCCACCATCCAGCGGAACGAGCGGACGGAGTTCCGGAGGAGTAACAGGAATTACCTGAAGGATCATCCATTCCGGTCTGTTTTTACCATTAGCGGCACGGAACGACTCAACGACTTGGAGGCGTTTGAGAGCTTCTTGTTTACGTTGGGTAGACGAATCTGTATCAGCGCGGTTACGCAGCTCATAACTCAATTCGTCAAGGTCAATCTTAGCAAGGAGTTCGTAGATTGCCTCTGCACCCATCTTAGCCACGAACTTATCCGGATCATTATCATCCAAAAGGTTATTATTCTCCGGCAGACGAGCGATAAGTTCTTCATACTCATCCTCCTCCAACAAGATACCATTTTCAACGATTTGGTCACGGATAGTTTGTCCATTGAGCACACCGGCGTTCATCACGAGATACTTCTCATAATAGATGATAGCGTCCAATTTCTTGGTAGGGATACCAAGTAGCGCTGCCATCTTGGATGGTAGTGAGCGGAGATACCAGATATGTGCGACAGGCACAGCCAGACGGATATGTCCCATACGCTCACGACGCACTTTTTTCTCGGTAACCTCTACGCCGCAACGCTCGCAGACGATACCTTTATAACGGATACGTTTGTACTTTCCGCAGTGGCACTCATAGTCCTTGGTAGGACCGAAAATGCGTTCGCAGAATAGTCCGTCACGTTCCGGTTTATAGGTACGATAGTTAATTGTCTCCGGTTTAAGCACTTCACCACTGGAGAGAGCCATAATCTCATCAGGAGAAGCAAGACCAATAGTGATCTTGGAGAAACCGTTCTTTCTTGTATTATTGGTATTTTCTTTCTTGTAAGCCATAGTTTTTTACTCCATCTTTATCGACAGTGCCAAGCCCTGCAGTTCGTGTAACAATACATTGAGTGATTCAGGTAATCCAGGTGTAGGCATAGGTTCACCTTTCACGATAGCCTCATAGGTTCGAGCACGTCCGGTAACATCATCCGACTTCACGGTAAGGATTTCTTGCAGCACGTGAGCAGCACCGTGTGCCTCAAGTGCCCAAACTTCCATTTCACCGAAACGTTGTCCACCGAATTGAGCTTTACCGCCGAGCGGTTGTTGAGTAATCAAGCTGTACGGACCGATAGAACGAGCATGCATCTTATCGTCTACCATGTGACCAAGTTTCATAAAGTAAGTCACGCCGACAGTTGCCATTTGGTCAAACGGTTCACCCGTACCGCCGTCATATAACTGCGTTTTACCGGCACGCGGGAGTCCTGCTTTGTCCGTCCATTCGTCAAGAGCCTCCAGAGAACATCCGTCGAAGATAGGAGTAGCGAATTTAACGCCCAGTTCGTCACCAGCCCAACCGAGGACAGCCTCAAATATCTGACCGATATTCATACGGGAAGGCACGCCCAGCGGGTTAAGAACGATATCTACCGGAGTTCCGTCAGCCATAAACGGCATATCTTCTACGCGAACGATCTTCGAAACGATACCTTTGTTACCATGTCGTCCCGCCATTTTATCACCTACGCGGATTTTACGGCGCTTAGCAACATAGACTTTAGCCGTTTGGATAATACCGCTTGGCAGTTCGTCTCCAATAGTAAGGTTGAATTTCTCGCGTTTAAGTGCTGCGTCATATTCCTTATATTTATTAATATAGTTCATAACGCAACGACGTACGAGGTCGGACTTATGTTCATCTGCAGTCCAGTTATCAAGCATAACAGACATGAAGTCGATTTGGTTAAGTCGCTCTTTGTTGAAGGTTTGTCCTTTAGCGATGAGTTCCGTACCAAGGATATCATATACACCGTTTGATTGGCGAGATCTAAGCAGGACAGATAGTTTGTCCACGAGTTGAGCGCGGAGTGCATCCGTCTTAACTTTGAATTGCTCATCCATTTGAGCGATACGGAGTTTATCTTCCTGTTTCTGTTTGCGGTCTTTAACTGCACGTGAATAGAGTTTCTTATCAATAATAACGCCATCAAGCGAAGGACTGGCTTTCAAAGAAGCGTCTTTTACGTCACCGGCTTTATCACCAAAGATAGCCTTTAGCAATTTCTCTTCGGGTGACGGATCTGTTTCACCCTTAGGAGTAATTTTACCAATCATAATATCGCCCGGTTTGATGTGCGCACCAATACGAATGATACCATTCTCGTCGAGGTCTTTGGTAGCTTCTTCGCTTATATTCGGAATATCGGCAGTGAACTCCTCCATGCCGCGTTTCGTTTCGCGCACTTCGAGCAGTTGTTCTACGACATGCACGGAAGTAAACATATCTTCACGTACAATACGTTCTGAAAGCACGATAGCATCCTCGTAGTTATAACCTTTCCAGGGGATATAAGCTACTTTAAGGTTCTTACCCAATGCCAACTCACCGTTTTGAGTAGCGTACCCCTCAGTAAGGATTTGTCCGGCTTCTACGTGATCGCCCTTGCGTACGATAGGGTGCAAGTCGATAGTTGTATTCTGGTTCGTCTTTTGGAACTTAGGTAAGAGATATTCTTTTTCGGACGGGTCGAAAGAAATGAAGTCCTCTTCTTCCGGTCTGTCATATTGGATACGGATACGGTCGGCATCCACGTAAGTAACGACACCTGTTCCTTCAGCTTCGATTTGAGTACGGCTGTCACGAATCAGTTGTCCCTCGATACCGGTACCAACGATAGGTGCTTCATTGGTAATCAAAGGCACTGCTTGTCTCATCATGTTTGATCCCATCAAAGCACGGTGAGCATCGTCATGCTCCAAGAACGGAATAAGTGCCGCAGCTATAGAAGCGATCTGTGAAGGTGAAACGTCCATCAAGTCGATTTTCTCCGGGGCTACAACCGGGAAGTCGGCAGCGAAACGGGCTTTCACCTTATTGCGGATAAACTTACCATTTTCGTCAAGCGGGGCATTACCTTGTGCGATGGTTTTAGCCTCTTCATCTTCAGCCGTTAAGTAAACGACATCTTCGTTCTTAAGGTCAACAACACCATCTTTAGCCGTACGATAAGGAGTCTCAATAAAGCCGAGGTCATTTATCTTAGCATAAATACAGAGGCTGGAGATAAGACCGATGTTCGGTCCTTCCGGAGTCTCAATCGGGCAGAGTCGGCCGTAGTGTGTGTAGTGTACGTCACGGACTTCGAATCCTGCACGGTCACGACTAAGTCCGCCGGGGCCAAGTGCCGACATACGGCGTTTGTGCGTAATCTCTGCCAATGGGTTCTGTTGATCCATGAACTGGCTGAGAGCATTTGTTCCGAAGTAGGAATTAATAACGCTGGAGATGGCCTTTGCATTAATGAGGTCAGTCGGAGTAAATACTTCGTTATCACGCACATTCATACGTTCTCTGATTGTGCGACTCATGCGTGCCAATCCGATATTGAACTGGTTATAGAGTTGTTCACCAACGGTACGTACACGACGGTTACTCAAGTGGTCAATATCATCCACTTCTGCGTTGGAGTTAACCAACTGCACAAGATATTTGATAATCTCGATTATGTCTTCTTTTGTCAGCACGCGGACCTCGTCAGGAATACTCATATTTAGTTTGCGGTTGATACGATAGCGTCCTACATCTCCGAGATCGTAACGTTTTTGCGAGAAGAAGAGATTCTGAATCATTTCGCGTGCAGTAGCATCATCAGCCGGCTCTGCGTTACGCAGTTGGCGATAGATATAGAGCACTGCCTCTTTCTCTGAATGTGACGGGTCTTTCTGAAGAGTATTGAAGATGATAGAGAAATCTGCTTCGCGAGCTTCCTCTTTATGAAGAAGGATAGATTTAACGCCTGCCTCAAGAATACGGTCACAAAGTTCCGGTGTCAATTCAGTCTCACGCTCGATAATTACCTCATTACGTTCGATAGAAACAACTTCACCGGTATCTTCATCTACGAAGTCTTCCGCCCAAGATTTCAGGACGTTACCGGCAAGAGTACGTCCGACGATATTTTGGAGATTTTCCTTGTTTACTTTCACCTCTTCAGCCAATCCGAAGCAGTCCAGGATATCCTTATCGGACTCAAAGCCGATTGCGCGGAGCAGTGTAGTAACAGGTAATTTCTTTTTACGGTCAATGTAAGCATACATGACTTTATTGATATCGGTTGCGAACTCTATCCATGAGCCACGGAACGGGATGATACGGGCGGAATAGAGTTTTGTACCGTTAGAGTGCATAGAGGTACCAAAGAACACGCCGGGTGAGCGGTGTAGCTGACTTACGACGACACGTTCAGCTCCGTTAATAACGAATGTCCCCTTGGGAGTCATGTAGGGAATTGTACCGAGGAACACGTCTTGGATAACGGTGTCAAAATCCTCATGATCAGGATCGGTACAATAGAGTTTAAGTTTTGCCTTGAGCGGTACGCAGTAGGTCAAACCACGGAGGAGGCACTCCTCAATAGAATAGCGCGGCTGGTCCACTTGATAGTCAAGGAACTCAAGGATAAAATTATTACGAGTATCCGCGATAGGGAAGTTCTCCGAGAAGACTTTGAACAACCCTTCTTTTCTGCGTTGTTCAGGTGTAGCGTTCATCTGAACAAATTCGCGGAAGGACTTAAGTTGTATGTCCAAGAAGTCAGGATACGGCATTTGCTTTTGCATAGCCGAGAAATTGACTCTTTGCGTTTTAGTAGTTGTAGCCATTAATGAATATTTATGATATTTTTAAATAAATATCGTTATTTTTACCATAAGTTAACACAAATTAACTATTGGTCTTTATCAGAGAAAAAGGTTTAGACCCCATTTTCAGGGATCTAAACCTGGGCCAGGTGTTAATCTGGTCAGAGATTACTTGAGTTCAACAGTAGCGCCTACCTCTTCAAGAGCTTTCTTGAGGGCTTCAGCAGCAGCTTTGTCAAGACCTTCTTTTACAGTAGCAGGAGCAGCATCAACGATGTCCTTAGCCTCTTTAAGTCCGAGACCAGTTTGCTCTTTAACGGCTTTAACTACTTGGAGTTTTTGTGCACCGGCTTCTTTGAGGACTACATCGAAAGATGTTTTCTCTTCAGCGGCAGCAGCTTCACCTGCGCCAGCTGCAGGGGCAGCAGCAACAGCAACAGCTGCAGCAGCGGGTTCAATACCATACTCGTCTTTCAAGATTTGAGCGAGTTCATTAACTTCCTTAACTGTAAGGTTTACCAATTGTTCAGCAAAAGCTTTAAGATCTGCCATAATTGTATTTTTTAGATTGTTTATTTTTAATGTTATTGGTTAATTATTTATGCGCAATTATTCAGCGCGTTCACCCAGCGTCTTGAGGACACCGTGGATGGTATTACCTCCGGATTGGAGTGCAGAAACGACGTTCTTGGCAGGCGATTGCAGGAGAGCAACCAATTCTGCGATGAGTTCGTTCTTGGACTTGATGGTAGAGAGGAATTCGAGGTTTTGAGCTCCGACATAAACAGTTTCTTCAACGAAAGCTGCTTTCAGTTGAGGCTTAGCGTCCGGATTATTCTTCTCTTTTTTCAGGATTTCTTTTATCAGTTTAGCAGGAGCATTACCGGTGTTGCAGAGCATAAGTGCGGTATTGCCTTTAAGTGCATCAAAGATAGCGGCATCAATACCTTTAGCCTCAAGAGCTTTCTTAAGCAGTGTATTTTTAGCCATTACGAGTTTGATGTCAGCTTTAAAGCAAGCGCGACGCAGTTCGCTTGTTTTCTCGGCATTCAGTCCCTCAATGTTAGTGAGGTAGAAATGGGAGTATTCACCGATTTTATTTTGCAGTTCACTGATCAGAGCGGTTTTATCTTCCTTTTTCATAATTTTTTCCTTTCTAAAGATTACTCAATTGACTTAGGGTCAATTTTAATACCTTGACTCATTGTGCTGGAAAGATAAATACTCTTGATATAGGTACCTTTACTTACAGCGGGTTTGAGTTTAATAAGTGTCTGTATAAACTCATTAGCATTTTGTGCGATAGCTTCTGGTGTGAAGCTTACTTTACCGATGGAAGTGTGTACAATACCAAATTTGTCCACCTTGAAGTCGATTTTACCTTGTTTAACCTCTTTAACGGCTTTAGCAACATCAGGAGTTACGGTACCGCTTTTAGGGTTAGGCATCAAACCACGAGGACCGAGAACTCGACCGAGCGCACCAATTTTACCCATATATTGCGGTTGAGTGATCATCACGTCGAAATCCGTCCATCCTGTTTTGATTTTTTCTACATATTCGTCCAGACCAACGTAGTCAGCTCCGGCTTCTTTAGCAGCAGCTTCCTGGTCAGTACCAACGAGCGCGAGAACGCGAGTTACCTTACCTGTTCCGTTAGGAAGTGAAACGACGCCGCGAACCATTTGGTTAGCTTTACGAGGATCCACTCCGAGACGTACGTCAACGTCAACGCTTGCGTCAAACTTAGTGGTTGTAATCTCCTTAACGAGAGCAGCTGCTTCAGCAACTGTATAGAGCTTACCTGCTTCAATCTTCTCAGCAGCAAGCTTTTGATTTTTTGTCAATTTTGCCATAATAGTGATTGAAGTTTACTTATTTAACGGTAATACCCATACTGCGAGCAGTTCCCTTAACCATTTTCTCTGCACTTTCTACAGTGAAGCAGTTGAGGTCAGCCATTTTATCTTGCGCGATTTGGCGGCATTGTTCCTCTGTGATAGAAGCCACTTTCTTACGGTTAGGTTCAGCAGAACCGCCTTTGATGTGGGCAGCTTCGATGAGTTGTACAGCTACCGGAGGCGTTTTAACGATAAAGTCGAACGACTTGTCAGCATAAACGGTAATAACTACAGGAAGCACTTTTCCTGCTTTGTCTTGCGTTCTGGCATTGAATTGTTTACAAAACTCCATAATGTTGACGCCCTTCGAACCGAGAGCAGGTCCAACGGGAGGAGCCGGGTTAGCAGCGCCACCTTTGATTTGGAGTTTAATAAAACCAGCAATTTCTTTAGCCATAGTTTTGTTAAATTTGTAATAGTTTTGCGATGTTAGCGTTACGAAGTAACTCTCGCGGGTTAATAACTATCGAGTAGTCAAGCGGCCCGTAACAATGCCTTCTACTCTTTCTCTACATCATTAAATCCAAGCTCAAGCGGTGTTTGGCGATCAAAGATCGTAACGATTACCTTGAGTTTGTGTTTGTCCTGCATAATTTCACTAACGACGCCATTGAATCCGCTGAAAGCACCATTTGTCACTTTCACCTTTTCACCGATGACATATGATTCCTCGAGAGTCACATTAGCGGCAGAATCTTCGACAGAGCCGACGATTTTGTTAATTTCCGATTGTGATACAGGTGCCGGTTTTGTGGAAGCCTTACCGTCACTCAAGAACCCGAGTACATTAGGGATATTACGCAGTAAAGGGTAACATTCGTCCGTAAGATTACATTCTACGAGCACATAGCCGGGAAGCATATTGCGCTCTTTGATTGTACGTTTACCATTACGAAGTGCGACCACTTTTTCTGTTGGAATCAATACTTGTGAGACATACTCCTTAAATAAAGAAGAGGTGACGAGCGCACTTTCGATGTACTCTTGTACTTTATTTTCCTTACCGCTAATAGCGCGGAGCACGTACCATTTATAATTGTTGTCAGCCATAGACCAATTTACGATTTGGGATTATTGATTTACAAATGTCAATTAGAAGAGGCCGTAAACAAAGGTCATGATACTCTCGAAGCACCAGTCCATAAGCCACACTACGAGTGCCAGAATGATGGAAGCAACCAGCACGAGTACTGAACTTTGGCTTAATTCTTTAGCAGTAGGCCAACTGACTTTGTGGACTAATTCGTTGTACGATTCCTTGATATTTTCTACCAATTTCATATATGTAGATTTTTATTTCTTTAAATTATCTCACGCCAACAATCCGGCCTTGACATAGTCAAAGTCAGACTGGAAGCTATTTGTGTAACAGCACGGAAGGCAGGAATCGAACCCACATTAACGGTTTTGGAGACCGCTCTCCTACCATTGGAGGACTTCCGTAAAAATCGGTTCTCCGATTTTTCCGTGAATCTTGGCTTCGACGAGTTGCAAATGCAAGCATTCACTCGTCTTGCACAAGATTTCCGTTCTTTTCCTCCTCTCAAATCAACGAGCAAATGCGCTCGTTGATTTGGCAGAGGATTTGTTCGAGGCTCGATGCCTCGAGCATTTTTCCGCAAGGCTTGGCTTCGGCGAGTTGTGAATGCGAGCATTCACTCGCCTAGCGCAAGACTTCCGTTCTTTTCAGAATACTAGGAGTCCTAGAAGACCTAGGAGTCCTAGGAGTCTTAGAGATTAGTCTAAGATTTTGGTGATTTGGCCAGAACCTACGGTACGACCACCTTCACGGATAGCGAAGCGAAGACCCTCAGAGCAAGCTACCGGATAGATAAGCTTAACTTTGATTTTGAGGTTATCGCCAGGCATAACCATTTCAGTTCCTTCCGGCAGAGTGATCTCACCGGTAACGTCCATGGTACGGTGGTAGAACTGAGGACGATAGTGGTTGTGGAACGGAGTGTGACGGCCACCTTCTTCTTTCTTCAAGATATAAACAGAAGCCTTGAACTCTTCGTGAGGTTTAACGCAACCCGGGTGGGTGATAACCATACCACGTTTAACCTCGTCTTTGTCGATACCGCGGAGGAGCAGACCTACGTTATCACCAGCTTCACCTTGGTCAAGGAGATTGCGGAACATTTCCACGCCGGTTACAACGGATTTCTTACCATCTGCACCAAGTCCTTCGATTTGTACCTCGTCACCAACTTTGATGACACCGGTTTCGATACGACCGGTAGCAACGGTACCACGACCTGTAATTGAGAATACGTCCTCAACAGGCATCAAGAAAGGTTTATCAACGGCACGTGGAGGCAGTTGGATCCAGTTATCAACAGCGTCCATGAGTTCCATAATCTTTTCTTCCCATTCAGGAACACCGTTCAGAGCACCGAGTGCAGAACCACGGATAACAGGGGTATTGTCGCCATCGAACTCATAGAATGAAAGGAGCTCACGCATTTCCATTTCAACGAGGTCAAGCATTTCAGGATCGTCCACCATATCGCATTTGTTCATGAAAACAACGAGGCGTGGAACGTTCACTTGGCGAGCGAGCAGGATGTGCTCACGTGTCTGAGGCATAGGACCATCAGTTGCAGCAACTACGATGATAGCACCGTCCATCTGGGCAGCACCGGTTACCATGTTCTTTACATAGTCAGCGTGGCCCGGGCAGTCTACGTGTGCGTAGTGACGGTTAGCTGTTTGATACTCTACGTGAGCGGTGTTGATAGTAATACCCCGCTCTTTCTCCTCCGGAGCGTTATCGATAGAATCGAACGAACGCTGCTCTGAAAGACCTTTCTTTGCCAATACAGTTGTAATAGCTGCGGTCAGAGTCGTTTTTCCGTGGTCTACGTGACCGATGGTACCGATGTTAACGTGCGGTTTCGAACGGTCAAATTTTTCTTTTGCCATAGTAATTCTTTAATTTTTATTAACGTGAATAAACAAAATTTGTTTAATTGTCTTTTTAACTTAAAAAAGGCCGGCCAATGTACGCCCGTTGACCAACCTTATA
>ODAI014017112.1_pt1 | contig 12104 bp, 7 predicted proteins | sample 1539321 | NCBI WGS metagenome assembly ODAI01 (sample SAMN02144231, study PRJEB22623) | gut metagenome | biome: sheep rumen | host: Ovis aries | place: New Zealand
CTACCTGAGGAGGTATGACCGCATCCTGGCGCAGGGAGGAATCATCGAATTCAAGACCGACAACCGGGGGCTCTTCGACTTTGCCGTGGAGGAGACCGCCCAGACCGCCTTCGCGCTGGCGCAGATCACCTACGACCTCCACAATGACCCCGCCATGAATGCCGGCAATATCATGACCGAGTACGAGGAGAAATTTTCCAAAAAGGGAAATAAAATCTGCAAATACATCCTCCGCCGCAGGTGATCAATACACGTGATCAATGCAGATAATCAATTGCAGATATCAATGCAGAAAATCAATTCTGATGATCAATGCAATCGTTCAATGCTGATGATCAATTCTGATGATCAACGCAATTTGATCATTCAAATGCCCTGAAATAATCGAAAACCGTGTCACGAAAGGCAATCAATGAAATATAGAAATGACCACTTTTTTGATGCGAAGGCCGGCCATGCGCGGCCGGCCTCAAAAGGCAGAAAGGGTGGCGGAAATCTTCCTGTAAGAGGATTCCTGGTCCGGTCCACGGCTCTTCTGACAGCCCTGTGCCTGTCCGCGGCAGCCCTGCCTTTTCCCGCGGCAGCCGCGGAAAAAAAGAAGAAAAAGGACGGGATCTACAGTGAAGCCATCTTCAGCTCCGACGGACTGGAGGACTACAACGCCGAGATCGCCTACAACAAAAAACAGCCGGTCCAGACCAACCAGATTGAGGGCTGGCCCAAAGGACCTGTGATCGGAGCCGCCGGAGCCGTCGTCATGGACGCGGACAGCGGGGCCATCCTCTACGGCAAGAACGTCGACAAGCGCCTCTATCCTGCCAGCATCACAAAGGTCCTGACCGCCCTTTTAGCCTATGAAAATCTCCGCCCCTCCGACAAGATCACCTTCTCGGAGAACGCTGTCTTCGGCATAGAAGCCGGCAGCTCCAATATCGGAATGGATGTGGGCGAAACGATCACGATGGAGGAGGCCCTCTACGGCCTGCTGATCGCGTCCGCCAATGAGGTCGCCGTCGCCCTGGGGGAAAAGGTTTCCGGCTCGGAATCCGAATTTGCCGACCTCATGAACAAGCGGGCAAAGGAGCTGGGATGTCAGAATTCCCACTTCGTCAACCCCAACGGGCTTCCCGATCCCGACCACTACACCAGTGCCCGGGATATGGCCCTGATCGCCAGAGAGGTCTATAAACACCCCGACCTCGTCCACTATATGTCCCAGATGAACTATCATTTTGAGCAGTCCTCAAAACAGCCGGATGATTTCTGGGTCCTCAACACCAATGATTTCCTGACGGGGGAGGTCAAGTGCGACGATATCGTGGGCGGCAAGACCGGATATACGGACCAGGCCCGGGAGACCCTGGTTTCCTTCGCGGAGAGAGACGGCGTCCGCCTGGTCTGCGTGATCATGCGGGAGGAGCCCCCCTACCAGTACTACGACACCATCGACCTGCTGGACTATGCCTTTAAAAACTTCAAGACCGTCCGCGTAGCGGAGGAGGAAAAGAGATTTTCCATGCAGTCCCCCGATTTCCTCGCCAAGGGCCCCGATATTTTCGGGATCACCGCGTCCCCCTGCAGGATCCCGGAGGACACCAGCCTCATGATCCCCAAAAAGGCCTCCTTCGCCGACCTGACCGCGCAGATCACTCCTTTCACCTATGAGGTCCCGGCCGCCACACAGGAATCAGAGAAAGAGAAAAAGGAAGAGGCTGACCAGGGCAAGGATCCCTCCGTAGGAACGGGCAGTACTGCCGCCGGCACAGAAGCTGCCGCAGCTTCAGGCACAGACTCTGCCGCAGCTTCCGAAAATGAATCCCCGGAATCCGACGCGCCTGCCGCATCCACCCCCGGAGAGGATCCCTCCCACCTGCTGGAGGACGGCACCCGCATTCTGGGTGTGATCCAGTACAAGTACAGGGATTATGACATAGGGACAGCCAATGTCCTCTTCCGCCCCTCCCAGAAAGCCGTCTTTTCCACAAAAACGACAGCGGGCGCGGATACAGCCTCTGACACAGCCTCGACCGGAGCAACAGCATCTCCTGAAGAGTCCACGGCCTCCTCAGGCTCCCCCTCCGAAGGCGGAAGCGACTCCGTCACGGAAGAGATCCACGGGATCCGGTCCCTGCTCTTTGGCATCGCCCACACCGGCGCGCACGGCTCCATCTATCTCAATATCCTGCTGATCCTGCCCCTGGTGCTCGCCATCGCCTTCCTCCTCTGCGTGATCTTCTTTATCCGCAGCATCATCGAGGAGAGGAAGAGACAGAGCCGCAGGAGAAGAAGACGGGCCGGGACAAATCAGGGCTCCGGACCTGCCGGCTCCGCCGGCCGCCGCCCTTCCTCCAGTACCGGGCGAAGAGAGGGACGCAGAGAGTCGTCTTATGACCGGACCGGAAACCGCCGCTACAGGTAAAACAAAAATTCTCAGGTAACTGTTCAGCACCTGCAGTCCCGGACTGACAGAGGCGCAGAGTGCTGAACAGTTACAAAAACAGAAAAAACAGGATGAGAAGAAATCTCCTCATCCTGTTTTTTATTATCTCTTATATCAGTCAGACTGACTGTCATGCACCTGACCGGTCCCCTGAACCGGGTCCTCTCAAATGCATTTATAGATCAGATCCGGATCAGTCAAGAGCCTTGACGATCATGGAGCAGCCCATGCCGCCGCCGATGCAGAGAGTTGCAAGACCGGTCTTGGCGCCGGTTCTCTCCATGTTGGCGAGCAGAGTGACGAAGATACGGCAGCCGGAAGCACCTACGGGGTGGCCCAGAGCGATCGCGCCGCCGGTGATGTTGAGCTTCTCAGCGGGGAAGTTCAGTTCCTTGGCAACTGCTACAGACTGTGCTGCGAATGCCTCGTTTGCCTCGATGAGGTCGATGTCATCGATGGTCATGTCCAGTCTCTTGAAGAGCTTTCTGGTAGCTGCAACGGGGCCGACACCCATGATGCGGGGATCTACGCCGCCCAGGCAGCCGCCGAGCCACTCGACCTGAGCCTTGACGCCCAGCTCTTTTGCCTTCTCTTCGCTCATGACGACGACTGCTGCAGCACCATCGTTGATACCGGAAGCGTTACCTGCGGTGACAACGCCATCCTTGTTGATGGGACGCAGAGCGGAAAGAGACTCGGCAGTTGTGCCGGGACGAGGGCCTTCATCCTTGTCAAAGATCACAGTTTTCTTTTTCTGCTTGACTTCGACGGGAACGATCTGGCTGTCGAAATAGCCCTTCTCCTGAGCCTCGACTGCCTTCTGCTGGCTGCTGGCTGCGAACTCATCGAGCTCTTCGCGGGTCAGATGCCACTCCTCGGCTACGTTGTCCGCAGTGCGGATCATGTGGTAGTCATTGAATGCATCCCACAGAGCATCCTTGATCATGGTGTCGACCAGGACGCCGTTGTTCATACGATAACCATAGCGGCCTTTCTCGAGGGCGAAGGGAGCCATGGACATGTTCTCAGTACCGCCTGCGACAACGATGTCGGCATCGCCGGACTTGATCATCTCTGCAGCCATGTTGATGGCATTCAGACCGGAACCGCAGACAACATTGATCGTGACAGCGGGAACCTCTACAGGAATACCAGCCTTGATGGAGCACTGACGTGCAACGTTCTGTCCCTGAGAAGCCTGGATAACGCAGCCCATGATGACTTCGTCAACCTGATCAGCGGGTACATTCGCGCGCTTCAGAGCTTCCTTGACAACGATTGCGCCGAGCTCTGTAGCAGGCGTCGTGGAAAGGCCGCCGCCCATTTTGCCGATCGCCGTGCGGCATGCACCCGCAATAACAACTTTCTTAGACATAAGTAATCCTCCTTTGTCAAATGTGATCATTCCGGCAACTGTCCGCGATTCTCACAAGTGATCTTACGCATCCGCTGCCAAAAATTAAAATGTTGTCCGCACCTGTAGCATCTGTACTAATTATTTTATGCATTTTTTACCAAAGAGGCAAGCCGGAATTTTCCTTGTTTTGTACATTTTTTGCAACTATCCGGAGATCATCCCCTATATGACCGCCGGATCCCGTATATTTAATCACATCCCTTTAAATTTATGGGAAATTCCGGTATACCTTCTCAGCGTAAGTAAAAAATCCGCGCTATGTCCATGCATTTTTGCATGCGAGCATGCAAAAATGCATGGCCGCACCGCGGGAGCTTTTACGGTAAATAATTATTTAGCAAATACTTAGTACGCTAACTATTAGTTATTTTCTATCATATGATAGATATGTTGTCAATAAAAAATATGAATGATAAAAAATAGACAGAAAAACCGTGACAATTCAGGTCTTTCTGTCTATTTAATCAGCTTATTTTATAAAGCCAATCTATTATTTCTGTTCGGTGAAGTCTGCGTCGGCTGACGACAACCTATGATCTGCGAATTTCAGGCAGGCAAAATGTACAGATTATTTGTCCTCGACGCTGCCGCGGACCTTGGCGATCTGTACGACCTTTACTCCTTCGTCGAGATTCATCATCTTGACGCCGGAGGTGATCCTGCCGATCGGATTGAAATCACTGGCGCGCAGCTGGATGATGATGCCGGCCGTATTGATCATCATGATCTCGTGTTCATCGGTGACCGCCTTGGCCCCGATCAGGTTTCCGGTCCTCTTTGTGATCTGGTAGCACTTGAGGCCCTTGCCGCCCCTGGACTGGATCCTGAATTCATCCAGGTTCGTGCGCTTGCCCATGCCGTACTCGGTGGCAAAGAGGATGGAGTCGCCCTGGGTGTCGATCTGCATGGCGACGACCTCGTCGCCCTTTTCCAGGGACATTCCCCTGACACCGGCAGCTGTCCGGCCCATGGCGCGGGCATCGGTCTCTCTGAAGCGGATGCACATGCCCTTCCTGGAGACCAGGAAGATGTCGTTGTCGGCACTGGTCTGTTTGACGTCGATCAGTTCATCCCCCTCGCGGAGGCTGATGGCTATGATCCCGTTGTTGCGGATGTTGGAGAAGTCACTCAGGGGAGTCTTCTTGACGACGCCGCTGCGGGTGGCCATAAAGAGGTTGTTCCTCTCCTCGTTCTCATCCATGATGGGGATGATGGCCGTGACCTTCTCGTCCGGGAGGAGGTTGAGGAGGTTGACGATGGCTGTTCCGCGGGAGGTCCGGCTGGCCTCGGGGATCTTGTAGGCCTTGAGTCTGTAGGCCCTTCCCTGGTTGGTAAAGAACATGATGAAGTCATGGGTCCTGGTCATGAGCAGGTCTTCGATATAGTCGTTATCCAGGGTCTGCATGCCCTTGATCCCGCGGCCGCCCCTGCCCTGGACCTTGAAATTGTCCTCCGTCATGCGCTTGATATAGCCCAGGGAGGTCCTGGCTATGACGACATTTTCATTTTTGATCAGGTCTTCGATCTCAAAGTCGCCGGCGTCGGCCTCGATCCGGCTCCTGCGGTCATCGCCGTATTTGTCCGCGATGATATTGATTTCTTCCTTGATCACGGCCAGGAGCTTCTTGGGGTCTGCCAGGATCTCCTTGAGCTCGGCGATCCTGAGCAGGAGGTCCTGGTGCTCCTTCTCCAGCTTGTCGCGTTCCAGACCTGTCAGAGCCCGCAGACGCATGTCCACGATGGCCTGGGCCTGGACGTCGTCCAGACCGAAGCGCTCGGTCAGGCTGGCCTTGGCGGCCTGGACATTGGGACTCTGCCGGATGATCCGGACGACTTCGTCGATATTGTCGAGGGCGATGAGCAGACCCTGCAAAATATGGTCTCTCTCCTCGGCCTTGTTGAGGTCGTAGCGCGTCCTGCGCGTCACGACGTCCTCCTGGTGCTCCAGGTAGTAGGTCAGCATCTCCAGGAGGTTCATGACCTTGGGCTCGTTGTTGACCAGGGCCAGCATGGTGATGCCGAAGGTATCCTGCATCTGCGTGTGCTTGTAGAGCCGGTTGAGGACGATGTTGGGATTGGCATCGTGGCGCAGCTCGATGACGACCCGCATGCCTTCCCGGTCGGATTCATCGCGCAGGTCGGTGATCCCGTCAATCTTCTTGGTCTTGACCAGCTCCGCGATCTTCTGGATCAGGTTGGCCTTGTTGACCAGGTAGGGGAGCTCGCTGACAATGATGCGGTGCTTGCCGTTGGACATGGCCTCGATATCGGTCACGGCCCGGGTGATGACCTTGCCCCGCCCGGTCCGGTAGGCCTGGATGGCGCCCGCCGTTCCCATGATAATGCCGCCGGTGGGAAAATCCGGCGCCTGGATGATGGGAAGGAGCTCGGAGATATCCGTGTCCCTGTCCTCCTCGATCCGGTTGTCAATGATCTTCGTGACGCCCGCCACGACCTCCCTCATGTTGTGGGGAGGGATATTGGTGGCCATACCGACGGCGATGCCCGTCGTGCCGTTGACCAGCAGGTTGGGGAAGCGGCTGGGCAGGACCGACGGCTCCTTCTCGGTCTCATCAAAGTTGGGCACGAAGGTGACCGTATCCTTGTTGATATCCGCCAGCATCTCCATGGAGATTTTGGTCAGCCTGGCCTCGGTATAACGCATGGCCGCGGCGCCGTCGCCGTCCACGCTGCCGAAGTTGCCGTGGCCGTCTACCAGCGTGTAGCGCATGGACCATGGCTGGGCCATATTGACCAGGGAGCCGTAGATCGAGCTGTCGCCGTGGGGATGATATTTACCCATTGTATCGCCGACGATACGGGCACACTTCCTGTGAGGCTTGTCAGGACCGTTATTGAGCTCGCTCATCGCATACAAAATCCTGCGCTGGACGGGTTTCATCCCGTCCCGCACATCCGGAAGCGCACGCTGCGCGATCACGCTCATGGCGTAATCGATGTAGGAGCTCTCCATCGTCTTTTTCAGGTCTACTTCCTGTATGCGGTCAAAAATAGTGTCGTCCATGCTGTTCCTTTCATGAGCTGTTAGCTATTAGCTGTTAGCCATTAGCTGTTAGCCGTTAGCTAATAGCTAAAAGCTAAAAGCTAAGAGCTAAGAGCTAAAAGCTAAAAGCTAATAGCTAATAGCTAAAATCTAACAGCTTCTCCTTAAATATCCAGATTCTTCACAAATCTCGCGTTTTTCTCTATAAATTCTCTTCTGGGTTCGACCTTGTCTCCCATCAGGATGGTGAAGGTGAGGTCGATCTCGGATTCTGTCTCCTCATTGAACTGGACGCGCTTGAGTACTCTGCGCGCGGGGTCCATGGTGGTCTCCCAGAGCTGTTCGGGGTCCATCTCGCCCAGTCCCTTGTAGCGCTGGATGCGGTTGTTCTGGTCTCTGCCGACCTCGTCCAGGATCTTTGCCAGCTCCTCGTCGCTGTAGGCGTACCAGACCTTTTTGTTTTTCTCCAGCTTGTAGAGGGGCGGCATGGCCAGATAGACATGGCCCTGGCGGATCAGCTCCGGCATGAAGCGGTAGAGGAAGGTCAGCATCAGGGTGTCGATGTGGGCGCCGTCGACGTCGGCATCGGTCATGATGATGATCTTGTCATAGCGGAGCTTGGTGATATCGAAATCGTTGTGGATGCCGGTCCCGAAGGCCGTGATCATGGCCTTGATCTCCTCGTTGGCGTAGATCCTGTCCTCGCGGGCCTTTTCCACATTGAGGATCTTGCCGCGCAGGGGCAGGATGGCCTGGGTCGCGCGGCTTCTGGCGGATTTGGCGCTGCCGCCTGCGGAATCTCCCTCGACCAGGAAGATCTCGCAGTTTTTGGGATCCTTGTCGGAGCAGTCGGCCAGCTTTCCGGGCAGGCTCAGGGTGTCCAGGGCTGTCTTTCTGCGGGACAGGTCCCTGGCCTTGCGGGCCGCCTCCCTGGCGCGCTGAGACAGGATAGATTTCTCGCAGATCCTTTTGGCGATCACGGGATTCTGCTCCAGGAAGTAGGTCAGCTGCTCGGAGACGATGCTGTCCGTAGCCCCTCTGGCCTCGGCATTGCCCAGCTTCTGCTTGGTCTGGCCCTCAAACTGGGGATCCTCGATCTTGACGCTGATGATGGCGGTGATGCCCTCGCGGATATCCTCGCCGGTCAGGTTCTGGTCGCTGTCCTTGAGGATCTTGTTTTTGCGGGCGTACTCGTTGAAGGTCTTGGTCACCGCGTTGCGGAAGCCGACCAGGTGCATGCCGCCCTCGGGGGTATTGATATTATTGACAAAGCTGTATTCGCTGTCGGTATAGGAGTCGTTGTGCTGCATGGCGACTTCCACATACACATTGTTTTTGGTCCCCTCGAAATACATGACCGTATCGTAGAGGGGGGTCTTGCTGTGGTTGAGGTAGGTGACGAATTCCCGGATCCCGCCCTCGTAGCAGAAGGACTGGTCCTGGGGGGTGTGGTCGCCGTCGTCGCGCTCGTCCTTCAATGTGATGCGCAGGCCCTTGGTCAGGAAGGCCATCTCCCGCATGCGCTGGCGGAGCACGTCGTAGTCAAAGACCGTCGTCTCCGTGAACATGACGGGATCGGGCTGGAAGGAAACCGTTGTCCCCGTATTCTCCTCGTCGCAGACCCCGATCTCCTCCAGGGGTACGATGGTCTTGCCCCTGGAAAAGCGCTCGTGGTAGACCTTTCCGCCCTGGCGGATCTCCACGTCCAGCCACTCGGAGAGGGCGTTGACGACCGAGGCGCCGACACCGTGCAGGCCGCCGGAGACCTTGTAGCCGCCTCCGCCGAACTTTCCGCCCGCGTGCAGCTCCGTAAAGACAAGGTCGACCGCGTTGCGCCCGGTCTTGTGGTTGATGCCGACCGGGATCCCGCGCCCGTTGTCGGAGACCATGACGGACCCGTCCTTTCGGATGATCACAGTGATCTCCGTACAGAATCCGGCCAGGGCCTCATCCACGGAGTTGTCCACGATCTCATAGACCAGATGGTGGAGGCCTCTGGAAGAGGTCGTCCCGATATACATGCCGGGACGTTTGCGGACCGCCTCCAGACCCTCCAGGACCTGGATCGCGTCAGGCGTATAGTCGCCGACCTCGGTCGTATCCTTGACATTGTCGTCGGGATACTCCCGGTCGTTCTCACTGAAGCTGACAGCATAGGAACCGTCGTCCTCCCCTGTCCCTGAAAGGATGATTTCCGAAACATCCCCGTCACTCCTTTGATCCGCGTTCAGGCGCATGACTTCTTCAGTGAGGTTTTCCCTTTTTTCCTGGTGTTTATCCATAGGTGTCTCTCTCATTTTCTTCCGGCATATGATGCCTGTGCTCTATTTTCTTTCCCTTTTCTTTTTACTTTTACTTTTTTCCGGGCGGGCATTGGGGCCCTCCTCCGCCGGAGTTTACTGTTCATGATTGGATTTTTCCACGCACTGTCCGTTCTCGATCCGGAAGACCTGATCGATCCGGAAGCGGTTGTTCACAAATTCATCCAGGCCCGTGCAGGTGATAAAGGTCTGTATGTCGCCGATCGCGCCCAGCAGATAGTTCTGGCGGCCGCTGTCCAGCTCGGACAGGACGTCGTCCAGCATGAGGACGGGCCTGTGACCGATGATCCTTTTGACCAGGTCGATCTCGGAGAGCTTGAGGGAGAGGGCGCAGGTCCTCTGCTGGCCCTGGGATCCGTATCTGCGAAGGTCCGTCTCCCCGTCCATAAAGGAAAAATCATCCCTGTGGGGACCGGCGGAGGTCGTTTTCATGTGGATGTCCCGGTCCCTGGACCGGCGGATCTTTTCTTCAAATTCGTCCTCGGTCACATTGGGCTCGTACTGCAGGACCAGGTGCTCCCTGTTGCCGGAGAGCTTCCCGTGGATGCCGCCGACGATCTGGTTGAGATCATCGATGAACCGGCGCCGGGAGGAGATGATCCTCCTGCCGTAATTGACCAGCTGGGCATCCCAGATCTCCAGCGTGTCGCCCAGGTCCGGAAACTGATAGATATCCCGCAGAAGCCGGTTCCTGTTCTCGACCGTCTTGTTGTACTGGTTGAGATCGTGCAGGTAGGAGGCGTCCAGCTGACAGAGCTCCATATCCATGAAGCGCCTTCTCTCCGCGGGCCCGTTCTTGACGATGCCCAGATCCTCGGGCGAGAAAAAGACGATGTGAAGGAGGCCGATCAGCTCCGAGGCCTTTTTGATCCTCTGCCCGTTGATCGCGATCCCCTTGGACCTGTTTTTGCGCAGGTGCATGTCGACGCGGTAATCGATCCCGCCCTTCATGATCAGACTGCGTATGTGGGATTCCTCCATGCCGAACCGGATCATGTCCCGGTCCCTGACCCCGCGGTGGGATTTGGTGGTGGATATCATATACAGGGATTCCAGAATATTGGTTTTTCCCTGGGCGTTTTCCCCGAAGAGGATATTGGTCCCCTGCGAAAAATCCATGTGCAGAGAGACGATATTTCTGAAATCCGCCAATTCAAGACTGCTGATATACATAAATGCTCCGTCAGGCGACCGGTGCCTTTACGGTAAAGCTGCCGCCCTTTGTTTCGACCAGGTCCCCGTTGTGGAGCTTGCGCCCCCGGCGTGTCTCTGTCTCTCCGTTGACCTTCACCTCACCCGAGGTGATCAGGATCTTTGCCTCGATCCCGGTCTGGGAGATCCCGGCCAGCTTGAGTGCCTGTCCGAGCTTGATAAATTCATCGTGAATGCTTATTTCTCTGTTCATTATTTCCTCGATGCGTCTGTGTTGAGACGCGTATCTTTTATTCTTCATCGCGTAATACCCGTGACTTCAGTCATGGGATACGCGCGCAAGACTCGCTCGCAAGTCCTGAACCGCCCTTCAGAAGTTTTTTTCGGGACAGGATCTGCGAAGATCCGGACGGCGTCAGTCGATCGTGATAAAGTTCACCGGCAGGATCAGGTAGCAGTAGGTGTCCTCCGCGTCCCGGATAAAGCAGGGCGCCTTGGGGCTGACCATATACATGACGACCTCCTCCTCGTCGATGGCGCGGAGGGCGTCGATCAGGAACTTGGGATTGAAGCCGATGTTGAGGTCATCCCCCTCGCGGCGGATCGCCACAAGTTCATCCATGCTGCCCAGGGAGGTATTGATCCTGAGCTCCATCTCGTCCTCCCGGATCATGATGATGACCGGCTTTTTGTCCTCCTCCTTGACCAGGAGCGTCGCCCTGTCCAGGCAGTCCAGAAGGTCCCTGCGCCTGCAGGTGATCCTGGTCTTGTAGCTGCTGGACAGCATCTTGTCGATCCTGTAATACTCTCCCTCGATCAGGCGGGAGACAACGATCGTATCGTCAAAGGTGAAGAGGACATGCTTGTCGGTGAAAAAGATATCGACATTCTTTTCCGTGTCCCCGCTCAGGATCTTGCTGATCTCCTGCAGGGTCTTGCCGGGAATGATGACCTTTCTGTTGTCGTAGGATTCCCTGAGCTCCGCTTTTCTGGTGGCGATCCTGTGGCCGTCGAGGGCGACCATGCGGATATGCTGGTCCATGATCTCCATCAGCTCGCCGGTCATCATGCCGTTGCTCTCATTTCCGGAAATGGAAAAGATGGTCCTGCTGATCATATCGCGCAGGGTGTACTGGGACAGGCTGATCCCGACGGACCTGTCGATCTCGGGCAGAAAGGCGAAATCGCTGCCTTCCCTTCCCAGAATGGTAAATCTGGCGTTTTCACACCTGATCAGGACCTTCTCGCCGGATGTTTCCAGAGAGACATCGTTGTCGGGGAGCTTGCGGATGATATTGGAAAAGATCTGGGCGTCGACGGCGATCATTCCTCTTTCCAGAATGATGCCCTGCGCCACTGTCTGGATCCCCAGTTCCATATCATTGGCGACCAGGCAGATCTCCGTACCGGAGGCATTGATCATGATGCACTGCAGGATCGACATGGTCGTCTTTCCGGAGACCGCTCTCGATACGATCTGGATAGCCTTTACCAGGTTGTCTTTGGAAATTCTTATTTTCATAGAATACTATGTCCTCTTTAATATTTTTTCCTGTTCCTCATTTTATGACAGCAGAAAAACGCATTGGCGGAATGCTGACAGTGAATTGTTGATAAGTGTTTTCGATTAAAAAAATGGCGATGCGATCGATAAAAAAGAGTTAGATCGTAGTAGTAAATCGTAGAGGATGGGGAAATGTGGATAACCTCTGTTATTATACTGTTTTACAGGAAAAATTACAATCTTGGCCTGTTGAAAACGGCGGCGGA
>ODAI013586961.1_pt1 | contig 12103 bp, 6 predicted proteins | sample 1539321 | NCBI WGS metagenome assembly ODAI01 (sample SAMN02144231, study PRJEB22623) | gut metagenome | biome: sheep rumen | host: Ovis aries | place: New Zealand
CCATACCCTTGAGCATGGCTACAATATGGCATCATAGAGAGAAAACCGAGGCATCTCCCTGCATAACCACTACCAGCTATATGCGAAATGGATCAGAGACGTCCCCTGATCTACATATTCGGTAATTTGGCTGAATATTTTTCGGCAACTTGGCTTGATTTTATTCGGTAATTTGGCTTTTTTGCTCAGCAGGGCTTCAAGTAAACAAATGATACTTGAAGCCCTGCCTATTTATATTTTTTTGTCTCCATAGTTGCAAAAGTAACAATTATTTCGTACATTTGCAACAAAAATCAAAGAAAAGACTATGAAAATATTCCAGAGTTCTATTTTCCGTGCAGTCTGCGCCATTGTGATAGGCGCGCTGATCATCAAGTATCCTGACCAAGGTGTAACATGGCTGACAATGGCTATTGGCGGGTTGTTCCTGCTGTCGGGCATCATCGCCCTCTTAGCCTTCTGGCAGGCGAAGCGACATGCTAACGAGTATACCATTACCGACCAGGAAGGAAGGGTAATCAGTGGTACTCAGCCTACATTCCCGATTGTAGGACTGGGCAGCGTGATTCTGGGTCTGGTACTGATATTGACCCCCAACGCTTTTATCAATGGACTCATGTATATGCTGGCAGCAGTTCTGATACTGGGCGGCATCACACAGCTGATGAGTTTGCTGTCAGCACGACGGCTGGGCAGCATACCCTTCGGTTTCTGGGTCTGTCCGTCGCTCATCCTGCTGACGGGACTGTTCGTCATCTTCAAACCGATGGAAAGTGCGGAACTGCCACTGCTTATCCTGGGGTGGTGTTCGATACTCTATGGTGTGATAGAGTTGATAAATACGCTGAAGATATACAACATCCGTAAAGCCACCGACCGGCAAGGCGAGGAGGACAAGGAACTGCCAGTCGCAGAGGAGATTAGTTCGGAACTAGGCACGGGCGAGGAAGAAAAGAACACAATGCCTTAATATCTGCGCGTACTTTCGCGGATTTCGAGATGAGCCTTGACAACAATGTGTTGTACGCTGTCATCGCCACACATCTGATTGAGCAGCAGGCGGAAAGCCTCGATGCCTATTTCTCGCAGGTTTTGCTTGACGAAGGACACACGGGGGTGGGACATTTCTGCCACCCAGTCGCTCACATAGCCTACAATAGACACCTGTCCGGGAATCTGAAATCCTTGGCTACTGACAGCTTGCAGAGCAGCAATGGCCAGTAGTCCGTGGGCCGCAATAATGGCATCTGGCGGTTCAGGCAAACTAAGCAGTTCAAGAGTGTCGGAGAGCCCATTATTGAAACTGATATGATGACACTTCACCAATTCCTTCCTGATGGGAATACCATGTTCACGTAGTGCCTCCAGATACCCGTGCTTGCGCTTGATGGTTTGCTCCATGCAGTTGAGCCCGCCAAGAAAGGCTATTCTCCTGGATCCACTGTCGATGAGCGTCTTGGTGACCTCATAGGCGGAGTCCACATCATTGATGTAGACTGACGAGACATTAATGTCAGGCACCCTGTCGAACACCACCACGGGAACTTGAAGCTGCCGCAGCCGGAGAATATGCGAGAAATCGGTGGTATCTTGCGAGGGACAAATAATCAAGCCTTCGACATGCATATTAAGAAGCAGGTCTACGCAGTCTTTCTCATTCGCATAGGTATCGCCGCTGTCTGTAATGATGCACATATAGCCAGCTTGGCGGGCCTCGTGCTCAATACGCTTGACAATCTGCGAATAATAATTGAACGACACATCAGGCACTACCACTCCTATGGTATGGGTGGTGTCATAGCGCAGACTGGCGGCAAAGGGATTAGGGCGATAGCCGTTCTCTCGTGCCAGTTCCTCTATCTGTTTCCGCAGCTCCGGGCTCACACCCTCAAGCCCCCGCAAGGCACGAGAAACAGTGGAGGCATTGACACCCAACTTACGAGCTATATCGCGTTGTGAAATATGTTTCATAATCCTATGCGCAAAAATTCTTGGCAAAGATAATAAATTTCTCGCAACACAAACGCAACATGTTGCAGGAATTTTACGCAACGCATTGCGCAAAATAAAAGGGAGCCACATAAACACTATCAATATGCAGCTCCCTCCACTTGCAAACAGCCTTGCTATGTTAAATTTGCGTCGGTTCTCTGTGTGCAAAATTATATGAAACTAAGTAAAAATGATACAATACATACAAAAAAACGTTACGCAACGCATTGCTCTCTGCATGCCCCAAAGGGGAGCTGAGAGACCCTGTCCGATGACATTTCAAGAGCGTAAACGTCTTTAATGTATATGAAACAGATGCTCTTACTTATCATCAGTCTGGCCTGCTGCCTGCACATGCAGGCTGCCGACCTTTACCTTACCCCCGACTCGTCGCTGACCGATGCGGTAAGGAAAGCCCGCGAGATGCGCCGTTTGGGAAAGGCTGCAGAGGTGACTATCCATCTGGCGGCAGGTACTTATTACCTTTATGAGCCACTACGACTGCGTCCTGAAGACAGCGGACTGACCATCGAGGGGCATGGGGCTGTCATCAGCGGAGGCATTCCTCTCGGTGGTTGGAAGTCACAACACAAACTGATGGTGGCTGAAGTACCCGACTTCAATGGCAGACCTTTTGACTTCCGGCAGATGTGGGTGAACGGCCAAAAGGCTGTCAGGGCTCGCGATGTGAACGACTTTGAGCAGATGGCGCGCATCATGACCTATGATAAGCGCAACCAGATACTATGGATACCGAGAAAGGCGGCAGAGAAGATTCTGAAGGCACCGTATGCAGAGATGGTACTACACGAAATGTGGTGCACCTCAAATCTGCGCATCAAAAGTGCTACAGTCGCGGGCGACTCTGTGGCCATACGCTTCCACCAGCCAGAAGCCAAGCTACAGTTTGAGCACCCGTGGCCATCGCCCATGACTCCTGACACCGGACACCCCTCGCCTTTCTATCTGACCAACGCCAGGGAACTATTAGACGAACCGGGAGAATGGTATCACGATATCCGAGAGCACAAGGTTTATTACATGCCTCAAGGAAATGAAGAATTAAGAGTGAAGAGAGAAGGGACTGGTGCCATAGTACCTGTGCTGGAGACACTGGTGGAAGTGATTGGCACTTCAGAGCGACCCGTACGCCACATCACCTTCAAGGGTGTCACCTTCAGTCACACCACCTGGATGCGCCCTTCGGAGAAAGGACATGTACCCTTGCAAGCAGGAATGTACCTGACGGAGGCCTATAAGCTTCGTCCGCAGATAGACCGTCCCAACAATCACAAGCTTGACAACCAGGGATGGCTGGGACGCGCTGATGCCGCCGTGGAATTACGGTGGGCAGAAGGCTGTAACTTCGAGCAGTGTCGCTTTGAACACTTAGGCGGCTCAGGGCTCGACTATGTGGAGGGCTGCCGGGGAGGGGAAACCACCCGATGCACCTTCACGGACATCGCCATGAATGGATATGTTTGCGGCTCGTTCTCACCAGAGGGGCTGGAGACCCACCTACCCTACCAGCCTACCGACTTCCGCATGGTATGCACCGGACAGGAGATCACCGACTGCGAGTTCTACAACGTCACCAACGAGGATTGGGGATGTGTGGCCATTGCTGCAGGCTATGTCAGCGGCATCAATATCGAGCACAACACCATTCATGACGTGAGCTACACAGGCATCTCACTGGGATGGGGATGGAACCGTGACTTGGTGTGCATGAAAGACAATAAGGTACATGCTAACTTGATATACGACTATGCCCGCCATATGTACGACTGTGCTGGCATCTACACGCTCGGCAACCAGCCTGGCACACAGATCTGGGAGAATGTGGTATACGATATTGCAAAGCCCAGCTATGTTCACGACCCCAACCATTGGTTCTACTTATACACCGATGAAGGGTCGAGCAATATCACGCTACGCGACAACTGGACTCCGGAAGAAAAATTTCTGAAAAACGCCAACGGACCTGGTAACATCTGGGAAAACAACGGTCCGCAGGTGAGCCAAGACATCAAAAAGCGGGCAGGAGCAGGTGTGAGATGAAAAAATGTGAGCAAAAGTCTTTGCACTTTGCACATTTTTTGCTACTTTTGCACCAAAACTAACCGTTATATCAAGTTCATGCCAGCAATATTCAGCAAAATCAGAAAGGAAGACTCTGAAAATACGAGACAATGGGACTTGCTCGTAACGCGACTGATAGCGGGCGATGTGATTCCCGTTATTGGTCCGGAGTTTTTGGTAAACGACGAGAAAGGCAGCAACCCGCACCAAATACTCATCGATGACCTGGCAGAAGCCTACGAGATCAGCTCACATCCAAAGTCGTTCTCAGAACTGTTGTACGACAAAGACTTCGATGCCAGCGACCGCAAGAACATCTACGCCATGCTGGGCGATGCTTTCAGCCAGCCGCTTTTCGAACCTTCCACCCTGCTGAGACGCCTGCTGGCCACCAAGCGCTTTCCGTTTGTAATCACCACCTCTTTCACTCCTGTTGTGGAAGATGCGATGCGCGAGATATGGGGAACCGACCAGCTGCGCGTGATGAAGTTCACGAACGACCCTTCACACAACGATGACATCAGCACCCGCTCCGACATCAACAAGCCTACCATATATTATATGTTCGGCAAAGTATGCCGGTCGGAGAAGAAATACGTAGTGACCGACTACGACATGCTGTCGTTCTGCCGTTCTTGGCTAAGCTCGGCAGAGAGACCCCAGAACCTGGCCTCGGAGCTTCAGTCAAAGTACCTGCTGTTCCTGGGCAACAGCTATTCTGACTGGCTGAGCCGTTTCATCTGTTTCTCGCTGAAGGGGAAGATAGACAACCAACCGATGGGAATGGTGGTAGACCCGATTGCTGAAGACAGCTTCCTGCAGTTCATGAAGCGCATCGACACCTTCACACAACGCAACGCAGAGGAAGTAATCAACAAGATGGAGACCATGCTTCAGGAGCGGGAGACCGAGCTACAGAAGACGCGCTTCAACACCCCACAGCAAGGAACCGACGTATTCATCAGCTATTCACGTGCTGATGCAGAGGTGACAGCCCGGCTATACGAGGCACTGACGGCACGAGGCATCAATGTGTGGTACGACCGGAACAGCATCAGCATGGGTGGCAACTTCATGAACGAGATTATTGCCGGCATCAAGTCGACCAAGCTTTTCGTTCCCATCATGACACGCAACATCCAGGCCCAGCATAATGAGTATCATCCTTACCGCACAGAATGGAAGACAGCCATCGACCTGGCAACAGGCTACGGTCGCACGTTCATCATGCCGGCAAGCGAGAAAGACTTTGACTTCTATGGAGCTGACATCCCAGACGCCCTGAAAGCCTGTAATGCCTACCTCTATGATGCCGACAATCCCGACTTCGAACCATTCATCGACCAGATACAGAAACTGCTGGCCAACATATAGACCCACCTAACGGTAGAATCACTAAAAGGCATGAATGATGAGCAAACGCAACGATAACCCGTGGAAAGGGCTTGACTCTTACAAGGAGTCAGACCGGATATATGGACGCGACGAGGAGATAGAGATCCTGTTCAGCCGCATTGAATATAACACGCAGACTGTGGTATACAGCCGGTCGGGTATTGGCAAGTCGTCGATTATCAATGCCGGCATATTCCCCAAGGCCCGACGTGCCGGAATGCTGCCTGTCAGCATACGACTGCAGCATACCACGAACAAGGACTACCCTACTGCACCCTATATCAAAAAGGTGCGGCAAGCCATTGAGAACGAGTTGCAGGCATCAGGCGGAAGGGCTGAGGAATTGGTAGCTCACAAGGATGGCCATGAGGAAACGCTGTGGGAATACCTGCACCGCTATCGTTTCTGGCTACCTGACAACAGCGAGAAGCCTGCTGTACCATTATTAGTATTCGACCAGTTCGAGGAGATTTTCACCCTGGAGAAAGACCACCATCGCGTGATAGACTTCTTCAGCGAGGTGGCCGACCTGCTGAACGGAGTGATGCCCGACTACCTGACAGCTGACGGTCTTACCGAAAACACCGTAGAGAGTGCATCGGTCAACAGAAAGTTGTTGTTCCGCGGACTGCGCGAGCGACAACGGAGCAACACGCAGGAATACATCCAGGAAGACTTGTTTCGCATTGTCTTTACACTGCGCGAAGACTATCTCTCCTACCTTGAGCGCAACACCACGCACATTCCTTCGCTCAAACTAAATCGCTATTGCCTGCTGCCCATCAACGAGGAACAGGCTGCCACCATCATCATGGAACCGCGTCAGGGACTGGTAGACCTGGAGGTGGCCAAGCTGATTATCGAGAAGGTAACGGGCGAGAAAGACTTCGAACTCGATGGCCGACCAGCCATTTTTGTCGATTCTGCCATTCTCTCACTATACCTCAGCCGGCTCTACGACATGCTGCCGGAAGGTGAAGAGAAAATTACCGCTCAGCTGGTGAACCAGTTTGGCGACAATATCATACAGGACTTCTACCTGGAGGCCATCCAAGGTGTGAGTACGCGCTCGATAGAATATCTGGAGGACAATCTGCTGAACAACGAGGGGCGACGCGAGAACATCTCGGAATACAATGCCAAGCACGTGGGCGGTGTAAGCGACGAGGAGCTGGTCTATTTGTGCGACACAAAACGCCTGCTGCGACGTTTTGCCTACAGCGGGGATATGCGCCTGGAGTATATCCATGACATCCTGTGTCCCATCATCAAGGACCGCCGCGACATCCGCCAGATGCTGAAGCTTCAGGAAGAAGAACGCCGCAAGCTGATGGAACAGGAGCGCCGCAAGCGTGAACTGCTGGAACTGAAGGCCAAGGCTGACCGTCGCAGATACCGCAACTACATGATAGCTGGCTGTACGATAGTGATTATAGGATTATTGTCGTGGTTCTACAACTACTATATGAATGTCATGCAGTGCGACTGCTATTACGAGTCGTTCATACAAGTGAACGGCTGGCCCGTCGGGGTAGGTCGCGAGCTGAGTCAGGACGATGTCAAGAAACTCAGCGTGAGCTATAAGTTGAGCAAGCGCGGCCACCGCTCCAGCACGCACTTCAACAGCATTGAGGTGATGAGCAACGACGGTAAGCTGCTGCACAATAAGATGCGCACCCCGCTCGTGAAACAAAGTGAAGCATCCGACAAGAAAGCAAAAGCCTTCTCGGCCATGCTGAACAGTACTAAATACTATAAGTTCAGTGCAATTGACACCTCCGACACTGCCCGTGTAGACAAGCTGGAGGCCTACGACCGCGACGGCCATGTGCTCTATGTCGTCACTTACTTCAATGCCGTAGAGGATCGCGAGACTACCGACGGGGAGACGGAGGCATCTTATGTCTGGGCGGTATACACTGACATGAAAGGTGCTCCCCTGCAGGTACGCGACAATGGTGCCGACCGCATGCAGGTGTTCTACAACAGCGAGGGTCTGGAGGAGCGATTCATGTTCTTCGATGATAGCGGCGCACCCAAGCAGAACGACCTCGACTGCTTCGGTTACCGTATGCACTATGACGAGGAGAATCGCGTAGACTCTGTATGGACGCTCGACCCCTTCGGTGAAGAAGAGTCACTGGAGGTAAGAACCTACTCGCCACAACGCGACACCTTCACCTTCTACGATCTGCAGGGTCGACGGGCTATCCAGAAGAAGCTGGGCTACCACTGCCGCATAGAAGCGAAGGATGACAAGGGCAACATTGTCCGCAAGGAATATTACGGTATAGACCAGAAACTGGTGGCCAACAGCCTGCGTCCAGCCATCACCGTCATTACCTATGACAAGATGAACCGCGTGACAGGCACCAACGACTACGACAATGCCAACCAACCCTACACGCAGAACCGCAAATACTATGCCCAGCGCGAATACGAGTATATTGGCAACACGATGGATGTGCTGAGCGAGATAGACTACCGCTGGGATGCCCACCGCAAGGAGATGGTGAAGGTGAAAAGCTCCATCGCCCGACTCTATGGCAGTGTGACGGAATACACCACCATCGATGTAGAGAAGAACCGCTACCGCATGATGCGCGTTGAGCAGAACGAGAACCTCGAACCTGTGTCTATCTCATACTACGGCAAGGACCAGAAACCACTATTCGACAGCACGGACTACTTCCACAAGCACATCACCGAACGACGGATGCTGGCCAACGGACAGCGCATCGTAGTACACCGCTACTATGATGTCGCTGGAAAACTATTCTCAGCTCCCGGACACCGCGACTATGCCATCGACTCCTGCATCTACAGTGCTCGCAACCAGTTGCTGAGCCGGGTGTGCTACGACAGTGACACCGTGGTGGTACACTCGCAGGGCTATGAATACAAGGACGGCATCGAGGTGGCTCGCTTTGCACGAGGCATTCACGGCACCCCCATCCGCTGTCCGAAGTGGGAAAAGGACGGACTGAGCTACTACAAACTGCTGAGCGTGCGGTCAACCACCGATGCCCTGTCGTATGTCAAGCCCATCAGCGAATACGGATGCACCTCATGGGCCTACGACGGCAAGGATCCTTGGGGCATCACCGAGAGCCGCGACCAGCAGATTACCAGCAACCAGATGGGCAGCAACTGGAAAAAGGAGACCATCACCATCGTCTATGCCGACCATATCCCATTGGATGCCCACGCTGTAGTGTATGTCCACCTGACGCGTCATGGTTACCCTGCCGACAAGCTGGGACTGCGCGATGGCGACCTGCTGCTCAGCATGGGCAGCTGGCAGTATACCAACAGCCAGTCGGCTACTACGGTCCAAAACCAGTGGGGTACTCTGGGACAGAAGCCTGTCATGATGAAGGTGGGACGCTACGAGCAGAGAAGCAAGCAGTGGAAGGTACTGACTTTTGAGGTTCCGGTCTTTGGCGGCAACTTCGGATGCGAGATCTATCCTGTTTACTATACGGATGATGAATATAAGGTCTATGAGAAATTATTAGCACTATGACACAAAGCCCAAACAATAATGAAAGCCTCATCCATTCGCTGAAGCAATCCATCCGGCAATGTATAGAGCAGACCGACGACCAGTCGACCCTTACGCGCTGTCTGGAAATGTTGCAGGCCGCCCGTAAACGCCAGGAAGAAGGCGACGAGATAGTGAGGGACATGGCTGTCACAGGTCAGCTGCGAGGTGCCTCTTCCGACAAGCGACAGCTGCTTGACTACACGCTAAGCACCCAACAGGAAGAGTTGTCTGCCGGGACTCTGGCCAACGTAGAGACCAGTGAGGAAGAAACGCCCGAGAAGCTGCTGCAACAGAGGTTGCTCAATCGCCGTTTGCTATTGGGAGTCCTCACCGCTGTGGCTGTCTGCGCCATCATCGTATTTGCCGGCCATTACATCCACTGGAGCGATGACAGCGACAAGCAGAAATACGTGACGGTGGCAGAGAAGTACGAGACCATAGAGGTCAACGGGGTTCAATTCAACATGGTCAGCATCGAAGGCGGCACTTTCACCATGGGAGCCACCAACGAGGACGGTGAGGAAGACAGCGACGAACTGCCCACACAGAAGGTTACCCTCAGTCCCTTCACCATCGGGGAGACGGAAGTAACACAGGGGTTGTGGAAGGCTGTCATGGGCAACCTGCCTGCCAGTTTCGACGGCGACTATCATCCGATGAAGGACATCAGCTGGGACGACTGTCAGGAATTTATCGACTCGCTCAACAAACTCACTGGCCGCCATTTCCATCTGCCCACCGAGGCACAATGGGAATATGCAGCCCGAGGGGGAAACCGCAGCAAGGGCTACAAGTATGCTGGTGGCAGCCATATCGAAGAGGTGGCGTGGTTCTCTGCCAATGCCTGGGACAAAGGGAAGGATTCGCCCGACTTTGGCAACCATTCTGTAGGTACCCGCAAGCCCAACGAACTCGGACTTTATGACATGTCGGGCAACGTATGGGAATGGTGTCAGGACAGCTATGCACGCTATGACGGTACACCCAAGAAAGATCCTACGGGTCCACAGAACTCTTCCAACTCCTACCGCGTCAACCGAGGCGGTTCCTGGGACTACATAGCCACCAGTGCACGGTGCAGCAACCGACGCAACCGAACGCCCGACTTCCGCAACTTCAACCTGGGCATGAGACTGGCTGAATAAAATCACTCAACAAGCACTAACAGAAACTATCGAATATGGGAAAAAACAAGAATGCCACCTGGATATGGTACCCTGGCGACTTTGAAATATGGAAAGGAAACATCTTCAACAACCGCCGTACCGAACGGGGTTCTATGTTCCCGCCATTCTGGAAACAAGACTCTCACTATGTCACGGTAGCATTCACTACTACCGTGGACCTTGCGGAAGAAGAGGTCATCGCTGTATGGACAGAAGGAGCATTCAACTTTGCTCTCGACGGCAAGCTCATCTCCCAACTCTCCGACCCCAAGACCTTTTGGTACGAAGAGGGGGACAATGAAGGTTATCGCATCCGCATCCCCAAAGGGTGCCACAAGCTGGAGTTCAAGGTCTGGAACCAGCAGCAGCTGCCCGCACTCTTTGTCCAGGGTGACTCCATCCAGAGCAACAATACCTGGCTGGCCACCTACGAAGACAAGATATGGATTGACGAGAATGGTGTGGCTCACGGTTCGGGCATCTATGTTCCAGCCGGCTCGTGGCACTTCGACTCCCCCGGAGAGACGCCCTCACGCTATTCGCTCCGATGGTGCGAGGCCTTCCCCGTGAGTAGCGAGAAAGTGGAGGGGGGCACACTCTACGACTTCGGACGTGAGACCTTCGGACACCTGGACTTTCGCCAGCCTAAAGGCAACGGCACTGCCCATATCTATTATGGTGAGAGTCGCGAGGAGGCCCTTGACAAGGAACACTGTGAGACGCTCGATGCGATGCCCATCACCAACGACCATACGCTCTTTCCCGTTGGCAGCAAGGCATTCCGCTATGTCTATATCGAAGACTGCGGCAGCATCAGCTACCAACTGGCCATGTATGAGGAGTATTCTCCTTTCGACCCGTCCCACTCTGGCTCGTTCCGCTGTTCCGACGACCTGCTGAACCGCATTTGGGATGTCTCGGCACGTACCCTCGAACTGACTACACAGGAGTTCTTCATGGACGGTATCAAGCGCGACCGATGGACCTGGAGCGGAGATGCCATTCAATCGTACCTCATGAACTACTACCTCCACTTCGACTCCGACTGCGTGAAGCGCACCATCCGCCAACTGCGCGGCAAGGATCCCGTCACAGCTCACATCAATACCATCATGGACTATTCCTTCTTCTGGTTTATGTCTGTCGTAGACTATTACCAGTACACTGGCGACAGCGACTTTGTCCGTGAGATGTGGCCCCGTATGCTGACACTCATGGACTACATACTCTCGCGTACCAATGCCGAAGGAATGGCGGAGGGGCAACCCGATGACTGGATATTCGTCGACTGGGTCGACTTTCCCATGCACAAGCGGGGTGCACTGGCCTTTGAACAGGTGCTCTTCATTGCTGCCTTGTTCGCCATGGAGAAGGCTGCACACATCTGCAACGAACCTGAGAAGGCTGACTATTACCAGGGGTTGGCAGCACAGCTGAGCGGAAAGCTGGAGCGCACCTTCTGGAGCAACGAGCAACACGCCTTCATGCATGCCATAGAAGATGGCGTACTGAACCCGCAGGTGACCAAGTTCCCTAATATGTTTGCCCTCAGAACCATCGCGATGTCCGAAGAACGCCAGGAGCAAATCATGAAAAGCGTGATGCTCAATCCCGACATACCGCCCATCACCACACCTTACATGCGCTTCTACGAGCTCGAAGCACTGTGCGAGGCCGGACTGCATCAGCAGGTGCTCAGGGAGATACGCGACTACTGGGGTGGCATGCTGCGCGAAGGAGCCACCTCCTTCTGGGAGAAATATGTACCTACTGAGTCCGGCACCCAGCATCTGGCCATGTACGGACGGCCCTACGGCAAGTCGCTCTGTCACGCCTGGGGAGCCTCCCCCATCTATCTGCTGGGCAAGTATTTCTTAGGTGTGCAACCCACCCGGCCCGGCTATCAGGAGTATGTCGTCCA
>ODAI012737934.1_pt1 | contig 12100 bp, 8 predicted proteins | sample 1539321 | NCBI WGS metagenome assembly ODAI01 (sample SAMN02144231, study PRJEB22623) | gut metagenome | biome: sheep rumen | host: Ovis aries | place: New Zealand
ATTCTCGTTGGCAGCGTTAAAGACTGCTATGCGGCGCTTGGACTCGTCCACACCAGATGGACGCCGATTCCCGGCAGATTTAAAGACTATATCGCAATGCCTAAGCCTAATATGTATCAGTCTATACATACTACCGTGCTTGGCGATAACGGTGAACCTTTCGAGATCCAGATAAGAACATACGAGATGCACCGCATTGCAGAATACGGTATCGCAGCTCACTGGAAGTATAAAGAAGGTAAGGTGTCAGGGGCTGTTGATGAAAGCGAGCAGAAGCTCGCCTGGCTGAGACAGGCTCTTGAATGGCAGAAAGAAGCAGATGATTCAGTCGAATTCCTGAATACCGTAAAGGTAGACCTCTTCGTTAATCAGGTGTTCGTTTTTACACCGGGCGGAGATGTAATCGAGCTTCCTGCTGAAAGTACACCTCTGGACTTCGCGTTCAAGATCCATACAGATATCGGAATCAGATGTGTAGGAGCAAAGGTCAACGGCAAGATGGTAACGATAGACCATCCGCTTCAGAACGGAGATATAGTTGAGATCGTTACCTCTGCAAACTCATCAGGTCCGAGCGTTGAGTGGCTCAAAAAATGCAAAACATCTGGAGCAAAAAACAAGATCCGCAACTGGCTGCGTAAAGCCGATAAGGATTCTGATGTAAACAAGGGCCGCACAAACATCAACAACTACATCAAAAAGAAGGGCTATGATCCTGCGCTGGTCACCAAGAATGCCTATATTCTGAAGGCTGTAAAAGACTTCAACTGCAGCAATGTAAACGAACTGTTCCTGCAGATCTCAAGGGGCGGAAGCACTGTATCAAAACTTGGCCAGAAGCTCATTGAGTATTACGAATCAGATAACCAGGTCAAGGATAAAGAACAGGAGCAGATCGAGGTCAAAAAGAAGCCTGTACCAAAACAGGCCGGAAAGTCCGAGAACGGTATTGTTGTTAAAGGAGCAGACAATCTCCTTATAAGACGTGCAACATGCTGCAACCCTGTTCCGGGAGATCCTATCATAGGCTATATTTCAAAAGGAAAGGGCATAACCGTACACAGAACTGACTGCGCAAACATACGCAATATACGTGAGGAGGATCGCGGCAGACTCATTGAGGTCAACTGGGATTCGCCTAACGAAGACAGAAAATACTATGCAGACATACAGGTCGTTTCTGAAGAAAGAAAAGGTCTGTTCAAGGATATATCAAAGGTTTGCGACGACTACGATCTTGAAGTAGTAGGTCTTAACCTTACACCGGGAGAACCCGGCACCACCAATACGCTTCTTACTGTTGAGATCACAGACATGCATCAGATACAGAGACTGCTGACTGCGCTCAGACAGGTAGAAGGCGTTATCAAGGTCTTCAGGCCTAGATAGGAGCATATCATGGGACTCGATATCAAATGCTACCCTGATGGGATGTATGGTGAGAACACATATCTCATTACTGATGATGCAACAGGATTCAGGGCTATCATAGACCCGGGTTATTATGGGGTCGATGTAAGGATGGATATACAGAACAACGCATATCTGAAATATATTCTTCTGACCCATGGCCATCATGATCACTTCCTTGCAGCACAGGAATATGTAAAAGAATACAGCTCAGCTGTGTTTGCAGCACCCGCAAAAGATATTGATTTTATAAAAGGTCAGCCATATTCGTGCCCTGAGCCTGTAAAGCTGCTCAAAGAAGGGGATGTGATCACCCTGGGTGAGACAGAGCTCCGCGTGATCGAAACTCCGGGGCATACCGGCGGAGGCATATGCTTTGCTACAGATAAGGAGATATTCACAGGAGATACGCTTTTCCGACTGAGCGTTGGCAGAACTGATCTCCCTACAGGCGACTGGCCGACGCTTCTTCATTCGATAAGCGAGAAGCTCTACACTCTGGATGAAAACCTGATTGTATATCCGGGGCACGGCGGTCCTACAACAATTGGTTACGAAAAGAGGGCAAATCCGTTTGTATAGGTTCTATATAAATAACATCAAAGATGATTATCATTTTATGGAGCTCGCGAGGGTGTTCCTTCCCGATGACGGATTTGAGACCATAGCTTACACTGGCAATCCGGTTGGACACCTTATTGGCGAAGGCAGCTACTTTGTCAATGCTAAGAGCAGTGATGACCGTGAAGAAATCAAGAGAGAGTTCTACGAGCTTCTGTCTGATCTGACTGGCATGAGGCCTCCGTGGGGAACTCTGACAGGCGTAAGGCCATTGAAGCCAGCCCTTGAGATATGCAGGGAGAGTTCTGTTTCTGATATGGAAAGAACCATGAAAGACAGATATCTTCTCAGTGACTCCAGAGCTGCACTGCTTGCTGATATAGCTGATTACCAACTGAATCATGTAAGCGGTGTTCCGTGGAGTAAATCTTCACTTTACATTGGCATCCCGTTCTGTCCTACAAGATGTGCCTACTGCAGCTTTGCATCAAATGTTGCACCGGCTGAAGAGCACGAAATATATCTTAATAATCTCCTCGAAGAGATCAGCTGCGCGGGCAGGCTTGCCGCTGAATACGGAACAGAGCTTGAGAGCATATACATAGGAGGAGGTACTCCTACAACTCTAAACAGTGAACAGCTCGAAAAACTCATCAACAGAGTCTCAGAGGCTTACTCTGTTGATCCTGCAGAGATTGAATTCACCGTAGAAGCAGGAAGACCGGATACAATCACAAAGGCCAAGCTTGATACTCTCAGAAGACTTGGAATATCGCGCATCAGCATCAATCCGCAGTCAATGAAGGACAAAACCCTCAGGCTGATAGGACGCGATCACAGTGCTGATGACATACGCGAAGGATTCCGCATTGCCAGAGAGACCGGATTCGATGTTATAAACGCCGATCTTATCGCAGGGCTGCCTGAGGAAAACGCAGATGATTTTAAGGCAAGTCTTGCAGAGATGATAGGTCTCGGCGCAGAAAACATCACTATCCATACGCTTTCTGTAAAAAGAGGATCCAGGCTAAAGGAGAACGATCCGGATTATTACAGGCAGAATGTTGCCGCAGTAACAGAGATGCTCGATCTTTCAGGAAAGATGCTTAGGCAAGCCGGCTACAGACCATACTATATTTACCGGCAGAAGCATCAAATAGGAGCACTCGAGAATGTAGGCTGGTGTCTGCCGGGTAAACACTCAATCTACAACATAAGGATTATGGAAGATAAGCAGACGGTTATTGGCCTTGGAGCCGGTGCTGTCGGAAAGGTTTATCATCCTTCCGAAGACAGACTTGAGCGCATAGCCAACGTCAGCAATTATAAAATATATAGTGAGAGATTCGATGAGATGATCTCACGCAAAAATGAATACTATAAATGAAAGGACTAGCAGATGGCAATCAAAGCGCCTAAAGGCACTAAAGACATGCTTCCACAGGATGCATACAAGTGGCAATACATTGAAAAAGAATGGGCACGTATTTGCTCAGAGTACGGTTTCAGAGAGATCAGGACTCCGCTTTTTGAATCAACAGACCTCTTCCACAGGGGAGTAGGCGATACAACAGACATTGTCCAGAAAGAGATGTACACCTTTGATGACATGGGCGGAAGAAGTATTACTCTTAAGCCAGAAGGAACATCACCTACAGTAAGAGCATTCATAGAAAGCAATCTCTACGCTGAGACACAGCCGACAAAGGTTTTCTACGATACTCCTTGCTACAGATATGAAAAGCCTCAGGCCGGAAGGCTCAGGGAATTCCACCAGTTCGGCATTGAGAACTTCGGAACTCCGTCAATGATGGCTGATGCCGAGATAATAGCACTCGGTCATGACTTTCTTAAGCGCATGGATATAGACGTAGAGCTTCACATCTCAAGCGTAGGCTGCAGGAAATGCAGGCCTGTATACAGGAAAGCGCTGCAGGACTTCCTGAGGCCTAAGTATGACTGCCTATGCGAAACATGCAAGTCCAGATTTGACAAGAACCCTATGAGAATACTCGACTGCAAATCACCGGAAGATAAAGAGGCAGTTAAAGACGCTCCAATGATGCTCGACTACTTGTGCGAAGACTGCCGTAAGGATTTCGAAGATCTTAAGGCATACCTCGATGCAATGGGAATCGAATACACAGTCGATCCATCCATCGTAAGAGGCCTGGATTATTACACTAAGACAGCCTTTGAGTTTATTACAAATAAGATTGGTGCTCAGGGAACTGTCTGCGGAGGCGGCAGATACGATCATCTTATAGAAGAGGTAGGCGGTCCGGATATGCCTGGCGTTGGATTCGGTCTTGGAAAGGAAAGACTGCTGCTGCTCATGGATAAATGCGGACATGACTTCGGAGCAGCTCCGGCACCGCAGATATTCCTGGCGTGGATAGGCGACGAAGCCAAGCTGTACGCTCTCAATCTTCTGCACGAGCTCAGAAGCATGGGCATTCGCGCGGATATGGACACAAGAGAACGCAATCTCAAAGGCCAGATGAAATACGCAAACAAACTGGGAGCCGAGTATACGGCTGTCATAGGCGACGACGAAGTCGCGAGCGGAGAGATAACTCTCAAAAATATGTCAACATCAGAACAAACTAAAGTCAGGAGGGGGGATCTTGCAAATGCTTTATAAGAGAACTCATATGTGCGGCGAGCTCAGACTTGCCGACGAAGGAAAGAACGTAGTGCTTAACGGTTGGGTAGCCAAGGCAAGAAGTCTTGGAAGTCTCGTTTTCGTTGATATCAGAGACAAAACCGGAATTACTCAGATCACATTCAACGAGGATGCTCCGGCAGAAGTCATCGAAGCAGCAAAGGGACTCAGCCGTGAATACTGCATTGGAGTTAAGGGCGTTGTAAGAGAAAGAAGTTCAAAGAACCCTAACCTCCCTACAGGAGATATCGAAGTCTTTGCAAGCGACCTGACTGTCTATTCAACATCGGATACTCCTCCTATCTATATTAAGGATGACGACAATGTAAATGACGATCTGAGACTCAAATACAGATACCTCGATCTCAGAAAGAACAAGATGCAGAGAAACCTCACATTCAGGCACAAGATCGTAAAGTGCACACGCGATTACTTTGATGAGCAGGGATTCACGGAAGTAGAAACTCCTGTACTTATCAAGCCTACACCTGAAGGCGCAAGGGACTACATCGTACCAAGCAGAGTCCACAACGGATTCTTCTACGCTCTGCCTCAGTCACCACAGATGTTCAAGCAGCTTCTGATGGTTGGCGGCACAGACAGATATATCCAGATCGCTAAGTGCTTCAGAGATGAGGATCTCAGAGCAGACAGACAGCCTGAGTTCACACAGATCGACCTCGAGATGTCATTTGCCGGAGTAGATGATGTTATCGAAGTGCAGGAAGGCTTCATCAAGAGAGTAATGAAAGAGGTCAAGGGTGTAGATGTTGTTACACCGTTCCCAAGACTTACATACGATGAAGCAATGGAGAGATACGGTTCTGACAAGCCTGATACCAGATTCGATATCGAACTCATCAAGCTCAACGACGTATTCGAAGGATGCGGATTCGAGCTCTTCACAAATAATCTTGCAGCCGGCGGAGATATCAGAGGTATCTGCGTACCTGGCGGAGCAGCTGAATTCTCCCGCAAGAAGATCGACAAGATCACAAACGAGGTTAAGCACTACGGAGCGCATGGCCTCATCTGGATCAAAAACGATGGATCAGCTATCACTTCCTCTGTCGGAAAGTATTTCAGTGAAGATGAACTGAAGGCTGTTCTCGAAAAATGCGGAGCAGGCAGCGGTGATATCGTATTCATCGTCAGCGGAACTCCAAAGGTAACATACGATTCACTCGGATTCCTCAGACGCAGGATCGCCGGTCTCATGGGACTGCTCGATGACAACCAGTTCAACTTCCTTTGGGTTGTTGACTTCCCGATGTTTGAGCAGGACGAAGAGGGAAACCTCAAGGCAATGCACCATCCGTTCACACAGCCGAAACTCGATCAGCTCGACAAGCTCGATAATGACATTCTCGGTCTTAAGGCAAACGCATATGACATCGTTCTCAACGGAGTTGAGCTCGGCGGCGGAAGCGTAAGAATCCACGATAAAGACCTTCAGGCACGCATGTTCAGAGCTCTCGGCCTTACAGACGAGGAGTGCCAGGAGAAGTTCGGCTTCCTGATTGAAGCTTTCAAATACGGAGCACCACCTCATGCAGGACTCGCATATGGACTCGACAGACTTGTAATGCTTCTGCTTGGTGAAAAGAGTATCAGAGAGGTTATCGCATTCCCTAAGAATCAGAATGCAGAGTGCCCGGTCTGCGAAGCACCTGCACCTGCAGGAACAGGTCAGCTCGAAGAGCTCGGAATTGAACTCATAGAGGAGTAATGAACACAATTAAAAAATACTGTATATACGGTGGCAGTTTTGACCCCATACATATAGGACATGTCACTCTTGCTGACAGCGCGGTCAGAGAATGCGGACTTGATAAGCTTATATTCATGCCCGCATACATCTCTCCGTTTAAGCAGGACAGACAGGTAACAGCCGGAAAAGACAGATGTGCCATGATCCAGGCTGTTCTAAATACAAACAGTGCGTTCTGTCTTTCGACTTATGAGTTAAAAAAAGTTGGTCCGTCCTACACTATAGAAACTCTGCGGCACTGGAAAAAGATGCTCGATGGAGAGATCTATCTGCTGGTAGGCTTCGACTCAGCTGTTCAGCTGAAAACATGGTATGAGGGTGAAGAGATCCTAAGAGATTATCACATCATTACTGCAAGGAGACCTCATTCAGAATTTGTGGAAGGAATCAAAATCCTGAATTCTTACAAGAAAGAATATGGGACAGACATCACCCTGATGGAAATGCCGCCGGTTGATGCCTCTTCCACTGAAGTGAGAGCTGCAATTAAAGAGGGGAGGTCTATAGCAGGGATGGTGCTGCCGGGAGTAGAGGAATACATTATTGAGCATAAACTGTACAGATAAAAACGCTCTTGAGCAATTCCTCAAGGAGCATCTAAAGGAAAGCAGGTATCGCCACTCACTGGGTGTGGAAGAAATGGCTCTGAGGCTTGCCGATCTGCATGGAGCAGACCGCGAGAAAGCCGCATTTGCCGCCAGATATCACGATCTGGCGAAGAACTTCGATACAGAGACGATGGACTCGTATATCAGAAAATACGATCTGTCAGCAGGTCTTATAGGCAACAATGCTCTGGCTCATTCAAAGGTAGGAGCTGCGATACTGGAGCACGAATTCGGAGTTACTGACCCAGACATACTCAATGCAGTGCGTTATCACACGACTGCCCGCAAAGATATGACCCTTCTGGAAGAGCTCATATTTGTGGCAGACGTTGTAGAAGACAACAGAACTTACAGCGATCTTGATTATTATCAGGATCTTGCATACAGAGACCTTGATCAGGCTTGCCTGGAAATACTCGACTATACGATCAGTGATCTTAAGTCGAAGGGCAGAGACATAGACACAGACACTCTTGAGGCAAGGGATTGGGTATTGCATAAGATAAAGGAGATAAATAATGGAAAGTAAAGAAATTGCTCAGACTCTGGCAGAGCTTCTGAGCAGCAAAAAGGCAAGAGACGTAGTCATAATCGATATAGCTGAGAAATCGTCATTTGCAGATTACTTTATTATTGCAACAGGTACATCTGACAGACAGCTCGGAGCTCTGGCTGATGATGTTGAGGACAAATTTGCAGAGCTAGGCATCGAACCTAAGAGCAAGGATGGCCGCCCTGATACAGGATGGATCCTGGTTGACGGAGGAGATATTATAGTAAATTTATTCAACAGCGATACAAGAGACAAATACACTCTCGAAAAGATATGGAGCGACTGCGAATCCATACTGGTAGACTGATCAAGGAGATAGACGATGCGCAACGACAGATATGATTTCACCGCAATAGAGTCCAAGTGGCAGAAGATATGGGCTGAAGAAGGCGCCTTCAAAACTGTTGAAGACGATTCAAAAGAGAAGTATTACGTTCTCGAGATGTTCCCTTATCCTTCGGGAAAGCTTCATATGGGCCATGTCAGAAACTACTCAATAGGCGATGTAATAGCCAGATACAAAAAGATGGCGGGCTACAACGTCCTTCATCCGATGGGATACGACTCCTTCGGACTTCCGGCAGAAAATGCTGCCATTCAGCACAATGCAGAGCCTGCAAAGTGGACCTTCGATAACATGGACGAGATGGACAAGCAGCTGGCCAGCATGGGTCTGTCATATGACTGGGACCGCAAGGTGGCTACATGCACTCCTGAGTATTATAAGTGGACTCAGTGGCTCTTCATTCAGTTCTATAAGAAAGGTCTCGCATATAAGAAGGACAACCCTGTCAACTGGTGTCCGAGCTGCCAGACCGTGCTTGCAAACGAGCAGGTAGTAGATGGCAGATGCGAGAGATGCAAAACAGAAGTCACAAAAAAGAATCTGTCGCAGTGGTATCTCAAGATCACAGACTATGCTGACAGGCTGCTCGAAAACCTCGACAAACTCGAGGGATGGCCAGAAAAAGTAAAGACCATGCAGCGCAACTGGATCGGCAAGAGTTATGGTGCAAACATCAACTTCGTTATAAAGGATTCAGACAAGACTCTTGAAGTATTCACCACAAGAGCCGATACACTCTTTGGCGCAACATATATGGTAATGTCGCCAGAGCATCCTTATGTAAACGAACTCGTTGCAGGCCGCCCTGAGGAAGCTGCAGTTGAGGCTTATCAGGAAAAAGCCCGCCGCATGAGCGACATTGAAAGGACATCCACAAGCAACGAAAAGACTGGTGTCTTCACAGGAAGATATGCCATCAATCCTGTAAACGGCAAGGAGATTCCTATCTATATCTCTGATTATGTACTTATGGGATATGGTACCGGCGCCATAATGGCTGTTCCTGCTCACGACCAGAGAGACTTTGATTTTGCCAAGGCTTTCGGTCTCGAAATCATTCCTGTAGTTGATCCAGAAGACCCTTCAATTGATCTGTACGACCTTAAAGAGGCATTCGTAGCAGAAGGCAAGATGATCAACTCAGGTCATTTCGACGGAATGAACAACAAGGAAGCCATTCCGGCTATGATAGAGTGGCTCAACGAGAAGGGAATAGGCGATAAGACTGTCAATTTCAGACTCAGAGACTGGCTCATCTCAAGACAGAGATACTGGGGTGCTCCTATCCCTATGATCTGGTGCGATGAGTGCGGCTGGGTTCCTGAGAAAGAAGAAAACCTTCCTGTGATGCTGCCTACAGACGTTGAATTTACAGGTAAGGGGGAGTCTCCTATCACAACCAGCAAGACTTTCACAGACACAGTCTGCCCATGCTGCGGAAGGCCGTCCAGAAGAGAAGTAGACACAATGGATACATTTGTTGACTCATCCTGGTACTTCCTCAGGTATTGTGATCCACACAATGACAAGGCACCGTTCAGCAGAGAAAAGGCTGACTACTGGATGAACGTAGACCAGTACATCGGCGGAGTAGAGCACGCTATACTGCACCTCATGTACGCAAGATTCTTCCAGATGTTCATGCACGACATCGGACTCAGCAAGGAAGAAGAACCATTCATGAACCTGCTTACACAGGGAATGGTTATCAAAGACGGAGCAAAGATGAGCAAGTCGCTCGGCAACGTTGTAAGTCCGGCTGAGATTCAGGCAAAGTACGGTTCGGATACAGCAAGACTCTTCATTCTCTTCGCTGCACCGCCTGAGAAAGAACTCGACTGGTCTGACGAAGGCGTTGAGGGAAGCTACAGATTCCTTAACCGTGTATACAGACTGGTATACGAATACATCAACAACATAAGGGGAGATGCTGAGGTCGCAGCAGAGTACAAAGCTGCAAATGCCGCAGATAAATCCCTCAATTTCATGATGAACTCCACAATCAAGAAAGTAACGGAAGACGCCGGCGGAAGATTCAACTTCAATACTGCTATCGCGTCCATCATGGAGCTTGTTAACGAAATGTACAAATACAAGAACGGCGACATCAATCTGCCGCTCTTCAACAAGGCGATTGAGACACTGCTGACACTTCTCAATCCGTTCTCGCCGCATATTACGGAAGAACTCTGGAGTCAGCTCGGCCATGAAGACAGGCTCTATAACAGAGCATGGCCGGTATACGATGAATCTGCTCTCGTAAAAGACGAGGTGCAGGTAGTACTGCAGATCAACGGCAAGCTGAAAGACAAACTGATGCTGCCTAATAATTCAGAAAAGGAGGTTGTGGAAGAAGCTGCAAGAGATTCCGAAAGATTCACAGAAGCTACGGAAGGACGCGAAGTCATAAAGGTGATCTACGTTCCTAACAAGATCATCAATTTCGTTGTTAAATAGCGGCTTCGATGGTATGACGACTTATAAGAACAACAGCAAAAGGAGAGCGAAAGCTCCCGCTAAGGCAATAAAAAAGAATACAGATAAAGTAAAGCCGCCATTCAGGATAATTCCTCTGGGCGGAATGAAGGAAATCGGTAAAAACTGCACGCTTATAGAGTGCAATGATGAAATACTCATAATCGACTGCGGGTTCGCATTCCCGGAGTACGAGATGTTCGGAATAGATGTGGTTATCCCTGATTTCACATATCTGAAAGATAACCGCGAAAAGGTAAAGGGACTTATCATAACTCACGGTCACGAAGATCACATAGGAGGCATTCCGTATCTTTTACAGGAGATCTCCGTACCTGTCTATGCATCACCGCTTGCAATGGGGATGATAGATCACAAGCTCGAGGAGAACTACCTCACATGTGAGCGGCATGTCATCAGATCGGGAGACAGGTTCAAAGCAGGAAATTTCACGGTAGAAGCGATACAGACAAATCACAGTATTGCTGACTCACTGGCATACTCTGTCAGGTTCCCCGGAGGGCATGTAGTCCACACCGGAGATTTCAAGATCGACTACTCTCCGCTCGACGGAAAGGTTATAGATCTCAACCGTTTCTCGCAGCTCGGTGACCAGGGCGTAGATGTTCTTCTCTGCGACAGCACAAATGTCCTGAGAAAGGGATATACGCCTTCAGAAGCCGTTGTAAGGCACTCAATAGATGAGATCTTTGACAATACGGACAGGCGTATCATAATTGCTACATTCGCATCAAACGTGCACCGCATCAAGTATTTCATTGAAGCCTCAATGAAGCATAATAGAAGGATTGCGGTATCCGGAAGATCGATGGAGAACGTGCTTGCACTGTCTAAGAGCCTCGGCTATCTCGATGATATTCCTGAATCGGTTTTCATCAATGTAAATGAAGCCAAGAACTATGCGGACAGCAAATTGACTATCATCACGACCGGAAGCCAGGGAGAGCCAATGAGCGCACTTACCCGTATGGCTTACGACAATCACAAGTCGATCAAGCTTAAGAAGAACGATGTAGTTGTATTCTCATCATCGCCAATACCAGGCAATGAGAAGGTCATATCCCAGGTAGTCAACAGGCTTTACGAAAAAGAAGTCGATGTAGTGCTCGCTTCGGCAATGGACGTTCATGTATCCGGCCATGCCTCATCAGAAGAGCTGAAACTCATACATACGCTTATCAGACCTAAGTACTTTGTGCCTGCTCACGGAGAGTACAGACACCTTGTTGAGCATTCAAGGCTCGCACAGTCACTCGGCCAGAAAAAGGATCACATATTCCTGCTCAGCAACGGTGACGCACTCGAGGTTAACGGCAGCAAAACACACATCGAGAAAGACTTCACATCTGGTGAAGATGTAATGGTAGACGGATATGGCATAGGAGATGTCGGAAGCGTGGTTCTGAAAGACAGAAAAAAACTTTCACAGTCGGGTCTCATTACAATATCAGTCGCACTCGACCAGGCTACCGGATCCCTCATGGCAGAGCCAAAGCTCAACACGAGAGGCTTCGTATTTGTAGAAGAGCACATGGATCTTATCAAAGAGGCGATCAACGTCGTCTATAATTCGATAGGAAAGAGCACTTCGGCAGGAGCACTCGATGAGGCTTCACTCAGCAGAGCTATCAAATCCGATATGAAAGCATTCATTTACAACACTACAAAGAGAAGTCCGATGATAATTCCG
>ODAI010090061.1_pt1 | contig 12099 bp, 15 predicted proteins | sample 1539321 | NCBI WGS metagenome assembly ODAI01 (sample SAMN02144231, study PRJEB22623) | gut metagenome | biome: sheep rumen | host: Ovis aries | place: New Zealand
CCCATGGCACTTCAGGAGATAACAACATACAAGTGGATAATTAAAGGCACAGGACAAATCAGATGTTAGAGAAGTTCGTATCACAGACACAGTTCTCTTCATACGAGGACTTTATGCACAATTTCAAGGTCAATGTACCCGATGATTTCAATTTCGCATACGACGTCGTGGATGCATGGGCAGAGACCGAGCCCGAGCGCGAGGTAATCCTATGGACCAACGAGCGTGGTGATGTACGTCACTTTAACTATGCCGAGCTGAAAAGATATTCCGACTCAGCCGCCAGCTATTTTCTGTCACTGGGTATCAAACGAGGAGATTGTGTCATGTTCATCCTTAAACGCCGCATCGAATGGTGGATTACAATGGTTGCCATGCATAAAATAGGGGCAGTTGCAATTCCGGCAACCCATCTGCTTACCGACAAGGATATAATATACCGCTGCCACGAAGCAGACGTACGCGCAATCATATCCGTAGGAGACATGAATGTCCTTCGCAATGTCATACGAGCCCGTCCATATTGTACATCCCTGCAGCACTGCATCAGCATAGGGCCCGCAGTTCCGCAGAATTGGGAGAACTTCTGGCAGGGATGTATGCTCGCCCCCAAGTTCAAAAGCCAGAAGGGGCAGAACAAGGTTACAGACAATTTCCTGATGTATTTTACATCCGGTACCAGTGGCGAGCCCAAGATGGTAATGCATGACCATTCGTATGCCCTGGCTCACATCCTTACTGCCAAATACTGGCACAACGTTCATCCAGGCAGTTTGCATCTTACAGTCGCAGATACCGGATGGGGCAAGGCCGTATGGGGTAAATTCTACGGTCAGATGATATGTGGCGCAACCATATTTGTATATGATTTTGAGGGTCGTTTCGAGGCAGACAAGATGCTTGATGCCATATCCAGTTTCCATGTAACCTCGTTTTGCGCACCACCTACCGTATATCGTTTCATGATACGCGAAGACCTGTCTAAGTACGATCTGTCCTCCCTTGAATACTGCACTACGGCAGGCGAGGCACTAAATCCCAATGTATTCAGGGAATGGAAGGAAAAGACCGGAATAATGATATACGAAGCCTACGGGCAGACCGAGACGACACTCGTATTGGGAACATATCCCTTTGTCGAGCCGCGTGCAGGAAGTATGGGCCTTCCCAATCCCCAATTCGAAGTCGATGTGTTCGATTCAGATGGTAACAGTTGCCCCCCAGGAGAGCATGGACAGCTCGTTATCCGTGTTGATGGGCGTAAACCACTGGGTTTGTTCAAGGAATACTATCGCCATTCAGAACTGGACAAGTCAGCAATCCGTAACGGTTGGTATTACACCAATGACGTTGTATGGCGGGACGAACAGGGATATTACTGGTTTGTCTGTCGTGCAGATGACGTAATAAAATCCAGTGGTTACAGAATTGGTCCGTTCGAGGTAGAAAGCGCCCTTATGACACACCCTGCCGTAGTCGAGTGTGCAATTACCAGCGTACCCGACGAAGTCCGCGGTATGGTAGTAAAAGCTACCGTGGTCCTTTCAGCTGAATATATTGGAAAAGAAGGCCCTGAACTTGTCACTGAACTCCAAAACCATGTCAAGCAGGAAACTGCACCATACAAGTATCCCCGTATTATCGAATTTGTTGACGAACTGCCAAAAACCATATCGGGTAAGATTCGTCGGGTCGAAATCCGTGACAGGGATTATGGAAAATAACAGATAGCAGAAATACAGAAATCAGATTTATTAAGCATAATATGAAGTCATTTCTCAATGTACAAGACCTCGGCAATCTGCATACAGCCCTTGCCGAAGCCCAAGAAATAAAGCAAGACCGTTTCAAGTACGTTGAAATGGGCAAAAATAAGACAGCTTTGCTTGTTTTCTTCAACAACAGTCTTCGTACGCGGCTCTCGACACAAAAGGCAGCACTTAACCTGGGCATGAATGTTATTGTCCTTGATGTCAATGCAGGAGCCTGGAAACTGGAGACAGAACGTGGTGTCATTATGGATGGAGACAGGAGCGAACATCTGCTCGAGGCCATTCCGGTAATGGCAAGCTATTGTGATGTAATAGGCATCCGTTCGTTCGCAGGACTTGCTGATCGTAATTACGACTATTCCGAAACCATATACAATCAATTCCTGAAATACAGCGGCAAGCCGGTCTTCGCCATGGAAACGGCAACTGTTCATCCCTTGCAGGCATTTGCCGACCTCATTACTATCGAAGAATATAAGACCAGCCAGCGTCCCAAGGTTGTCCTTACCTGGGCACCCCATCCCAAATCGTTGCCACAGGCAGTACCCGACAGCTTTGCCGAATGGATGAATGCAGCAGATGTTGATTTTGTCATTACCCACCCCGAAGGCTACGAATTGGATCAGCGCTTTGCCGGTGATGCCAGGGTTGAATACAATCAGCTTAAGGCCTTTGAAGGCGCAGATTTCATATATGCCAAGAACTGGTCATGTCCAGGAGTGACCAATCCCGACAAATACGGCCAGATACTGGACGACTACCATAAAATGATGGACTGGACAGTGTCAGCACGCCAGATGGCTGTAACCAACAATGCCCATTTCATGCATTGCCTGCCAGTACGACGCGGGATGATTGTTACCGATGACGTTATAGAGAGCCCCAACAGCCTTGTAATCCCCGAGGCGGCAAATCGTGAAATATCAGCAACAGTCGTACTGAAGCGAATTTTGGAAAACCTTTAGCCGCAGTCAGCAGAAACGTATTCCCCACAGGAAGAAATTACTTTCCTCGTGGGCCATTGTATGTTGTGTAAATGGGCGATAGTCCAGTGGCATAGACCATTCCTGACGGTCACACAGGCCAAACCATGGTTCGATGCAGACGTATGGACACAACAAGTCGGTCATCTGCCATACAAGACAAACGGGGGCGTCAAAATAAACCTGAGCCAGGGTAGTCTCGCCGTCAGCCCTGTACACATCCATACCATAGAACTGTCCGCCATCAAAAATCAAAGCCTCGTTTCTGAACGTATCCACGCATATAGGAATCATTCCATTTCCGTTCATCGGCACATGATATCGTTCGGGGCTCCAGCATCCCTGCTCACCGGCACGTACTACACTTAAACTGTTTACAGGTCCTGATGAAGCCATGTTTACCGGAGCAAGGTATCCGATAATACGGTTTGCATCATCACCCTTGACCGTGTCAAAGTCAGGAAGAGCCAGTGCAGGATGGCCTCCTATCTGATAATGCATAGTTTCATCGCTCAGATTATATACAGTAGCCTCACATTCCAATTGCTCGCCACGCAAAACATACCTCAGCGTCAGCCTCCATTTGAACGGGAAATAAACCAAGGTTTCATCATTACTTGTCACAGTAAACGAAACCTCGCTGGCTTCATCACTCTCTGTAACAGGCGAATCCTTGTCTATTTCAAACTCCATGCTCTTGGCAAAACCATGCTTGGGCAGATTGTATTCCTTGCCGTTCAACCAGTATTTGCCATTCCACAGTCCGCCGCAGGCAGGGAACAGGATAGGGGAGTGCCCCTTCCAAAATGCCGGATTGCCGTTCCACCACAGCTCGCGACCATTCCTATCCTTCACACTGACAACCTCAGCACCCAGCGAATTGATTGTCACAGTCAGATTCTCGTTCTTTAATGTGTAAGTCATGTTTATATACGGTTAAAATTATCCAATACCATCTCCTCGCCATTCCAACAGGCATATGTACACTGTCCGTAACTGTCTCCCAGAATCATCATACGGCAACTGCGAGACATGATCATGTCAAATTCCACATGACGATGACCGAAGATATAATAGTTGATATCAGGATGCTCCCCGTAATGCTCCTTGGCAAACAGCACCAAAGGATCAGTTGCAGGATCAAAGTCTGATGCTGTGAGCGATTCACCATTTGCACCGTAACTCTGGAACAAGTCATCCCCGAATTCATTTCGCACCATTCCCGCTTTTTCCGCCTCCCTACGATGCTTCATGCGGCTGTGGTAAGCCCAACGCAGCCCCAACTCCATACCCAAGTTTGCTGGAAATACATTTCTAAACAACCACTGACAGCTCCTGTTGTGAAAAATATGTCGGATTAACCGAAAACTATTGCTCTTTTCACCCAATCCGTCACCATGGGCAAGGAAGAATCGCGAAGCCTTGTCCCCGATTCTTAAGTCTATGATTTCTGGGTTGCGATGGACCTTCACCCCACACTCATTCTCAAGGTAGCCGAAGGTCCATATATCATGGTTGCCAGTAAAAAAATGAACCTCAATACCATTGTCCGTCAAACCAGCCAATTTGCCCAGGAAACGTACCATACCCTTGGGAACCAGGTTCCGGTATTCAAACCAAAAATCAAACATATCTCCCAGCAGATACACAGCCTGTGCCTCATCCCTGATACTGTCCAGGAATGCACACAGCCTCTTTTCATTCTTTCTGATATCTGCAATGGCCCTTGAGCCAAGGTGAGCGTCACTCAGGAAATATATTTTCTTCATTTCTCTTTCTTACATGAACCCCAGTTCCATTCTTGCCTCTTCCGTCATCATGTCCTTTGTCCATTCCGGTTCAAAGACCAGGTTGACATCCACGCGCTTCAGTCCCTCGATTGTCTCAAGTTTTTGCCGCACATCCTCGATGATAAAATCCGCTGCAGGACAATTGGGTGCAGTCAGTGTCATGTCCACGTCCAGCCACGTATTATCCTCCTTCAGTTCTATACGGTATATCAACCCCAGATCATATACATTCACCGGGATTTCAGGGTCAAAGACCGTCTTCAGCAACTCAATAACCCTCTCCTCAATATTCAGTTCCTCCATATCACAGTTTACCAGATTCGTAGTAAGAATAATAACTGTCACTCCCCAGAATTACATGATCCAGCAGACGTATCCGCATTACATTACAGGCATCCTGCAGCTTTTGTGTCAGCAAGTCATCAGCCTTGCTGGGCGTAGGAACACCGCTGGGGTGATTATGGCACAGGACTATACTGGTAGCCCCCGTTATCAATGCACTGCGCAATACCAGGCGTATGTCAACGCTACTCTCGGTAATCCCGCCCCGGCTTACCAGTTTATGCCCCATGATGCGGTTCTTTACATCCAGCATCAGCATGTGACACTCCTCATGTGGGAGATCCAGTATATGAGTGCGGAAATAGTCATACATATCCTTTGCCGATGAAACAGCCATGCGTCCGGAATGAGTTTCGCGCATCAGTCTTTTGCCCAGTTCCATGGCTGCCTGGATAGTTACAGCCTTTGCAGGACCTATGCCATTATATTTTTCCAGTTCCTCGCGGCTCATGGTGCTCAGTGCACGCAGTGAATTCCCGTTCTCGCTCAGGATACGGCGAACCAGGTCAACGCTACTCTCGTTAGCAGTACCGCTTCCTATCAGTATTGCCAGCAACTCGGCACTGCTCACCGATTCCACACCTTGGGAAATAACCCTTTCCCTCGGCCTCTCATCAATAGACCACTCCTTGATTCTCACTCGTAGAAATTATCTTTGAATGCCTGCAGTTCCTCGTTGCGGCCGCATACACAGCGCAGCCACCATGCACGCAGGAATCCCGTCCCATAGCCAGTCAGCTGAACGAAGGCTGCGGGAACAGAAATCAGCCCAACTTTAAGACTTCTGTTTCTGACGGAACTGTCGGCAAAAATCAGTAGCGAATACAATATCAACGGCAAGCAGCTTACGATAAAGCCGCCCTTTCCAATGATGACACATCCTACCTGAGGCATGATACATCCCTTGGCCCCAATCATGGCGCAAAAGCCAAATCCGACAAGCCCCAGGGACAACAGACCAAGAGCAACCAGCAGGAATGTCCCCAACGTGAAAAACATAGGCAGCAGATGAACCAGTTTCAGGCTCCCAGGATGACGTTTCATCAAGTTAATACGCGCAATACCGCTGTTATGCACCTGCTTGAAGAACTTCCTCAAGTCTGTGCGGCGTTTGTGCCACACCCAGGCCCCAGGGAACAGACGGCAACTTGCCCCACTTTCATATATACGTATGCTGAAGTCGATATCCTCGCCAAATCGCATTTTCGAGAAACCGCCCAGCCTTTTCCACAGTTCAGCCTTCACACCCATGTTGAAACTACGTGGGTAGAATTTCTTGTCCAATTGTTTCCTGCCCCCGCGTATGCCACCTGTCGTAAAGAAACTTGTCATGCTGTAGCTGATAGCCTTCTGCACATCCGTAAAACTCTCATGAGCAGCATCCGGTCCCCCGAATGCGTCACACGGATTCTGTGTCAGTTCGGCATCCACCGCCGCCAGATACCCCGCAGGCAGTACACAGTCGCTGTCCAGAACAATCAGATATTCCCCCCGGCAACGCTCTGCACCATAGTTGCGGCTTTGCCCAGGGCCGCTGTTCTCCTTTGCGTAATAACGCAAGGCAAGTCTGGAAGCATGCCCGTTAACAACCTCTTGGCATGGTATGGACGAACCATCCTCCACAACCACGACCTCAAAGTCATCAAACGTCTGTATCTCCAGACTTGTCAACAGTTCATCTATCTCGTCGGGACGATTATAGACAGGAACTATAACAGAGTATTTCATCAAACCTTTACACGACCCAGGTAACTGCCGTCACGAGTGTCTATTTCGATTGTCTCGCCCTCGTTGATGAACAGCGGAACACGAACCTCGGCACCACTCTCCACCTTGGCTGGCTTCAGGGTATTGGTAGCAGTGTCACCCTTCAGGCCAGGCTCTGTCCAAACAACCTGCAGGTGAACCTTTGCAGGAAGCTCGGCATACACGATTGTCTCGGTGCTTGCATCAGTAACCACCTCGACATTCTGTCCCTCCTTCATGTACTTGACTCCGGTAATCTGGTCAGCAGGAATGTTGACCTGCTCAAAGGTCTCGTTGTTCATGAACACATAATCCTCACCCTCGGCATACAGATACTGGTACGGACGGCGCTCTACACGAACGTCTTCCAACTTTTCACCGATATTGAAGCGCTTTTCAATCACGCCGCCGTTCACTACGTCCTTCAGCGTAACGTTCATGATAGTGTTACCCTTGCCCGGCTTGCGGTGCAGGAAATCGATACAGAAGTACAACTTGCCATCCATGCGGATACATACACCCTTCTTGATGTCTTGTGAATTAATCATACTCTAATTTTGTCTAATTATTTTGTAAAAGGAAATTACTATTTAACGCGTGCAAAGGTAACTATTTTTGGCAACAATCCAAGAAAAAATGGCATAAAGGTTTGGTTATATTCAAAAAAGTACGTAATTTTGCACCCCGAAACATATTTTGTGCGAAAACAAATAAACAAGTATAAGTCATGAAAAGAACATTTCAGCCACACAACCGTCGCCGCAACAACAAGCACGGTTTTCGTCAGAGAATGACTACTGCCAATGGTCGCCGTGTATTGGCAAGCCGTCGTGCAAAGGGTCGCAAGAAACTGACCGTATCTGACGAGAAACATGGCAAGTAATTAAAAAACAGTATCGGTAAATAGAAAAGAAGTAGGGTTTCCTTGCTTCTTTTTCTTTTTTTATATACTTTTGACCGCAAATACTTTCAATAGCAAATATGACCTTAAAGGAATTTTCGAAGAAACTGTTTGCTCCATGGTTTTGGGGAAATATCACGGCAATGGCAGTTGTCGTAGGTATTATCATCTTCGGTGTATGGCATGGAATAGCATGGTACACACACCATGGTGAGGAGATAGAAATCCCTGATATCCGCAACATGAGCATCGAGGACGCATCCTTCGCCCTCGAACACATGGGACTCGTCCCCATAGTTGCCGACAGCGGCTATAACAAGAAGATGCGCACAGGCGTCATCCTTTTCCAGCAGCCACGTCCGGGAATGGTAGTAAAGTCAGGCCGCGAAATCTATCTTACAGTCAATTCCACATACAGTCCGACACTTACCCTTCCCGACATTGCAGACAACTGCGATGCCCGCGAGGCCGAGGTCAAGCTCGTCTCAATGGGTTTCAGGCTCGGTCCCATAGAATACGTCCCAGGAGAAAAAGACTGGGTTCTCAAGGTCAAGTGCCGCGGACGCATAGTCTACAAGGGAGACAAGATACCCATCGAGGCACCGCTCGTCCTTGTTGTAGGCAATACCGACCCCGAGGAGGACGACATCGCAGACGACAGCGCTGCAGACGCACAGCATTTGGATATGATAGATTCCGAGGATTGGGAATGGTAAACGAAATCATTACTGATTTTCCGGACGACGAACTGGACGACGAACTGGACTCCCAGTTGCTTCCCTCTGAACTATACGAACACCAACGTGTCGTTGCCGACAGCGGGCAGAATCCCGTGCGCGTTGACCGCTTTCTCATGGACCACCTTAGGGACACCAGTCGCAACCGCATACAGAAGGCGGCCCAGGCAGGATTCATCCAAGCCAACGGCCATGCAGTAAAAAGCAATTATAAAGTCAAGGCTGGGGACATCATAACCCTTATGCTTGACCGACCCAAACGCGAATGGGAGATAATCCCCCAGGACATCTCCCTCGACATAGTTTACGAAGACGACATACTTCTCGTCATCAACAAGCCGGCAGGCATGGTCGTGCACCCCGGATGCGGTAATTTCAGCGGCACGCTTGTCAATGCCCTCGCCTGGCATCTCAGGGACGACAGTCGCTACGATCCCAATAATCCCGAAGTCGGACTTGTCCACCGTATAGACAAGGACACCAGCGGACTCCTGGTCGTAGCCAAGACCCCCGAGGCTAAGTCACACCTATGCAAGCAGTTCTTCCACCACACTACACACCGGACGTACAACGCCCTTGTATGGGGACCGTTCGCCAGTGATGACGGCACCATACGCGGCAATATAGGCCGCGACCCCAAGGATCGCCTGCGCATGGCAGTATTCCCGGACGGAAGCGAGACAGGCAAACCTGCCGTTACACACTGGCACGTTCTGGAACGATACGGTCCCGTCACTCTGGTAGAATGCAGACTGGAAACAGGCCGCACGCACCAGATTCGAGCACACATGCGCCACATCGGACACCCCCTGTTTGCCGACGAACGATACGGCGGCGACCAGATACTGCGAGGCGAGCCCACTGCCGCCTACAAAGCCTTTATCCGCAACTGCATGCAACTATGTCCCCGTCAGGCCCTGCACGCCAGGACATTGGGATTTGTCCATCCCACTACAGGAGAAGAAATGTTTTTCGATTCGGAGCTGCCTGCAGACATGACAACCCTGTTGGATAAATGGAGAAAGAAACTTTAGTTTGTTCTGAATTATAAATTAAATTAAGAATCATGAATTGTGAATTAAAAAAGGTAGTTGCAATTATATGCGGAGGTGACTCTTCCGAACACGATGTCAGCATGCGCAGCGCAGCCGGCATCCAGTCCTTCATGGACAGCGAGCGATACGATATATACAAAGTCGAGATACATGCAGGCAAGTGGGAAGCAATTCTTGACGGCGGACAGCGTTCTGCCGTTGACCGCAACGACTTCTCCTTCGTCAATGAGCAAGGCAAGACCATACGCCCCGATTTTTGCTATATCACCATTCACGGAGCACCAGGCGAGAACGGCGTCCTGCAGGGCTATCTGGAACTAATCGGTATGCCATACAGCACCAGCGGTGTATTGGTCGAGTCACTCACCTACGACAAGTTTGCCACCAATAACTATATGCGCTCCCTGGGCGTAAAAGTCGCAGACAGCCTGACTATACGCATAGGTCACGAAAACGAGGTCAGTGACCAGGAAATACTTGACCGTATCGGCCTTCCATGCTTTGTCAAGCCCTCACGTGGCGGAAGCAGTTTCGGTACCACCAAGGTCAAGACCCCCGAAGCCCTGCGTCCAGCCATAGAACTGGCGCTCAAGGAAGGTGAGGATGTAATGGTCGAAGCCTTTTTGCAAGGCACCGAGATAACCTGCGGCTGCTACAAGACCAGGAACGTCAGCCACATATTCCCCATTACCGAGGTAGTAACCACAAACGAATTCTTTGATTACGATGCCAAATACAACGGCCAGGTCGATGAGATAACCCCCGCACGCATCAGCGACCGTCTTACCCAGCGCGTGCAGACCCTCACCAGCACCATCTACGACATACTTGGCTGCTACGGCATTATCCGCATTGACTATATCATCACCCAAGGTGATGTCATAAACCTGCTGGAGATAAACACCACCCCGGGCATGACCCCCACCAGCTTCATTCCCCAGCAAGTACGTGCCGCAGGCCTTGACATCCGCGAGGTAATGACAGATATAATCGAAAACCGCTAATACACCACGATACGTATGAACGAATTTGACGAAATCCGACCCTACGTCAAAGGCGAGATGAAGGACGCCCTCAGCGACCTGTTAAAAGACCGCCATTTCAACATCATGATGCGAGGCCTTGTCCCATGGCTGCCCCGTTTTGTCCGCAATACATTATTCCGCCTCGCCTTCATTGGCATAGACACCCCACAGGACTTCCAGATCCGCTTCATGAAACCCGTCGTCAACTACGTACTGCGAAAATACGCCAACGGAGCCAGTTTCGACAGCAATACCGTCAGCAACCAGACAAACTACACATTTATCAGCAACCACCGCGACATTGTCCTGGACAGCGCCATACTGGACCTTCTCCTGTACCGGTCAGGCTTCCCCGCCACATGCGAGATAGCCATAGGCGACAACCTGCTCATCTATCCCTGGATTAAGACCCTTGTACGCATGAACAAAGCCTTTATCGTACGTCGTAGCCTCAAGGCCAAGGAAATGCTCGAGAGCAGCCAGCTCATGAGCCGCTATATCCATTACGCCATAACCAACAAAAAGGAAAACCTGTGGATAGCACAGCGCGAGGGCCGCGCCAAGGACAGCAGCGACAATACCCAGGACAGCGTCCTCAAGATGCTCGCCATGGGAGGTCAGGGATAGCCCGTCCAAAGCCTGCGCGAACTCAATATCGTACCGCTCACCATCAGCTACGAGTATGACCCCTGCGACTACCTCAAGGCACAGGAATTCCAGCAGAAGCGCGACAACCCCACATGGAAGAAAGGCAAGCAGGATGACCTTGATAATATGCGCACAGGCATCATGGGACAGAAAGGTCACGTACACTACCGTACCGGACGCCCCATCAACGAATGGATTGACCAGTTGGCCGACCTGCCACGTACCGAGGTGTTCAAGGAAATAGCCCGCCGCATAGACCAGGAGATACACTCCGGCTATATGCTGTACCCCGGCAACTACGTAGCATACGACCAACTTAACTCAACCGACCGCTTTTCCCGCCATTATACTCCCCAGGACAAAGCCACGTTCGATGCCTATGTCGCAGGACAGATAGCCAAGGTCACATTAGATAATCCCGACGAAGCCTTCCTGCGCGAACGCATCCTGACCATGTACGCCAACCCAGTCGTCAACAAATTGGGATAAAGGCGCCCTCTTTTCTTGTTTTATAATATACGTGTGGCAGCAGTCAGACAGCCCTCACTCTGCCTTCACCCAACCTTCAGAGTGCTTACATAGTCGCTCATGAGCATGGCAATAGCGAGGCTGAAGCGAGGTTGAAGCGAGGGAGAAGCGAAGGTGTCCGAAGTGAGTAAGTTGCAAAATTTCATAGATTTTATTTGATAATAGCATAATCTCCCAGAATTTGCCAGAGGTTGAGATACGCCGTTTGGAGCGTGCTGTTTCAGGATATTTCGATTACATAGAAGACCTTATCGAGCGCGAGAACGCCTTCAGTATGGCACAATTCGCTGCCTCAGTCAACGAGTTTCTGACCTTCCGTCGCTATGCCCTGTTGCCAGATACAGGAAAAATAAGTCGTGAACAAGCTGACCGCAAGGTCGAGGAAGAATACAAACTCTTCAATCCCACACAGCGAATAGACTCAGACTTTGACAAAGAAGTAAGAGGACTGTTAGATAAGGAATAGTTTTCCGCAATATCCACTTCTTGCCGTTGGCTCATACTTTTGTCAATGAGTCTCACAGATTAATGAACATGACCTCAATTAGAGCTCAGCATGACATCAGCTAGAG
>ODAI010389719.1_pt1 | contig 12098 bp, 8 predicted proteins | sample 1539321 | NCBI WGS metagenome assembly ODAI01 (sample SAMN02144231, study PRJEB22623) | gut metagenome | biome: sheep rumen | host: Ovis aries | place: New Zealand
AGGCTATTCTTATAGGCTGCAAGCTTTTCCTTAAGCTCTTTTTCCTTTTTCTCTGCAAGGGTATCATCTGGCTCCATGGCTGTAAGTGCACAATGATCGCTCTGTAAGAGGTCTTCCTTTATGAGCTTTTCAAAATAGCCTTCATCTATGAGGCTTCTGAGCTTTTTATAAAGTTCATTTCCGTGGAACTTCTCGAAAGCCATGCTATCATCATAAAGCCAGGTGTCATAGGCTGATAAATTATAGATAAGTCCCTTTGGGTATGAGCCAAAGTCCGCTTCTCTATAAGAGAATTCCGCCCTGTTTATTGCTGCCATGAGAGATTTCTTTGATACTCCCTCTTCTGCCACCTTTTTCAGCTCGCTCATGAGCGTTTCATAGAAGGCATCTCTCTTATCTGCTCCTATGCCCGAGGCCATTACAGAGAAGATTCCCTGCTGGATTCCGCTATCAAAGTTTGCTGATATGTCTGAGCCAAAGCCTGCCTTTACTAAAGCTTCCTTTACCGGTGCTCCCGGTGCCGTGAACAATACGGCTACAAGTGTGGTTATGGCTGCTTCCTTTAGTCTATCCCTATAATCGCTTATTATTGCCGAATAAGATACATAGGCTTCTGCATCCTCGCCCGGTGCTGATGGATAGGCAATGTTCTGCTTTACCATCTTTCCGATTGGCTTTTGCATTTCTATTTCTGACTTTGGATCTATTGCATCATAATTCTTAAGGTACTCTGTATCGAGCCACTTAAGCTTTTCTTCCATGTTACAGTCTCCGTATAGGTAGATGTAGGAATTTGATGGATGATAGTATCTTCTATGGAAGTTCAAATAATTCTCATAGGTAAGTGATGGGATCACATCAGGATCTCCTCCTGATACTACTCCATAGGTATTATCTGGCATAAGAGCTGCCATTTCATTATTTCTTAATACCTCCATAGGATCACTGAAGGCGCCCTTCATTTCTGAATATACTACGCCGTTTATCTCTATTTCGCCGTCCTTGTCAAAGAGCTCATAACGCACGCCGTCCTGTCTGAAAATTTCTTCCTTTTCATAGATGCGTGGATTGAATACTGCATCCATATATACGTCCATGAGGTTTGCAAAGTCTTTATCATTAAGACTTGCTACTGGATAGACTGTCTTGTCCGGAAATGTCATGGCGTTTAAGAAGGTATTAAGGCTTCCCTTTGACAGCTCCATGAAAGGATCTTTTATAGGATATTTCTTCGAGCCGCACAGAACTGTATGTTCTATGATATGCGGAACTCCTGTTGAGTCGGTAGGTGTTGTTCTAAAGCCTACTGAAAATACCTTATTTTTATCATCGTTTGAGATTACGCAGATTCTTGCTCCTGATTTTTTATGTCTGAGCACTGCCGCATTCGAAGTGATATCATCTAGATACTCATCATACATCACTTCATATTCATTTAATTTTTTCAAATTTTCTACAAAATTATTTTGGTCCTTCATTAATTCATTCCTTTCCTTAATATTTCGCACACGTAAGTCTATTGTACTTCTTTTGCGTCTTTTAGTCAACCAAACTTTATATACATTAAGTTTTCACTTTTTTAATTTTTATTATAAAATTTATTGACTTTTTTGTTATTTTGTGGTATGATTTTCCACGTAGACGGAAATCGTTTACGATGCGCTGTTAAAGCGCAAAAGCAATATTTTATTTTTTTTGGAGGGTACACACATGAAAGGTACTGTAAAGTGGTTTAACAATCAGAAGGGCTTTGGTTTCATTTCTGATGAGCAGGGTAATGACGTATTCGTTCATTACAGTGGCATTGTTTCTGACGGATTCAAGTCTCTTGATGAGGGTCAGGCAGTTGAGTTTGACGTTGTTCAGGGCCAGAAGGGACCACAGGCTACAAACGTTAAGAAGGTTTGATCAACCGCATTTTCAAATGTACCTTTTGTTTAAACTTATATAAGATATAATGTTTTAATCGAAATGCTATATTGAAAAATGAAAAGATTAAACGGCTGTCCAATAGCGATTGCGGATAGCCGTTTTTTTTAACTACTAAGGAGGGCTCTTTATGAGAATCACTAAAACTTTCTGGGGAAAGACTTCTGACGGAGAAGATTGTTTCCTCTTCACTATTAAAAATAAGCATGGCATGAGTGTAGTTGTTTCTAATCTCGGTGCTACCATCATCAGCATCAATGTTCCTGATAGAGATGGAAATTCTACAGATGTCGTACTTGGCTACAATTCCTTCAAAGACTATGTTAAGAATGAAAGCAGCTTCGGCGCTTTCGTTGGCAGAGTTGCTAATAGAATCAGCGGAGCTAAGTTCACTGTAGGCGGCAAGGAATATACCTTAGACGACAATGACAATGGAAATTGTCTCCACAGCGGCAAGAAGCGTTACAGCTCTTTCACCTACGATTATGAAATCAACGATGATACTGATGAGCCTACCATCGAGTTCTCTCGTCTCTCTCCTGATGGTGAGCAGGGATTCCCTGGCAATCTCGATCATACTGTTCAGTATACTCTTACTAATGACAATGAGCTTGTTATCGAGTATTTCGCTAATTCAGATGCTGATACTCCTTTAAATTTTACAAATCATTCTTATTTCAATCTTAATGGTCATGGCAAGGCTAATACCCTTAACCATCTCGTTACCATTAATGCTGATCAGTTTACTCCTGCTGGTAAGGATATTCTTCCTACTGGCGAGTTCCGCGACGTTGATGGCACTCCTATGGATTTCAGAAAGCCTGTTACTATCGGCGATGGAATTTTTGCTGATTATGAGCCTCTTCGCAACACAAACGGCTATGATACAAACTTCGTTATAAATCATACTGAGCAGGGCGGCGTTGAGAAGTGCGCTGAGGTTTATTCTCCTGATACAGGCATCATTATGGAGGTCTTCACCGATCTTCCTGGTGTTCAGCTCTATTCTACAAACTCAATGGATACTAAGAAGGTTTTCAAGGATAATGTAAATTACAATCTTTACCAGGGTCTTTGCTTTGAGACTCAGTTCTTTCCTAATACCATCAATACTCCTGAGTTCGAGACAAAGAACAACCGCGGTTATATAAAGGCCGGCGAAGAGTTCGAGACAACTACAATTTATAAGTTCAGCTCTCGCAAGCACTAAAGACTATAAAACAATAATAATAAAAGCCATACCTTAGCTTTTTTGCTTGGTATGGCTTTTTACTATGCTATTTAATTACACGTTTTATAAAATGAGGTTCTTTCTCTTTAGGCGGATATAGCCCTTTCGATTTGTTATCTTGATCATTCTGTCAATTTCATCAAATTTTACAGAGTGTACTACTGACAAAAACTGCAGGAACATTCTCATATCAAAGTGCTTTACCTCTGATATCATAAGCTCCATGGCCATTTCCTTGTCATAGGCCGGTCTATATGGTCTTTCTGATACTAATGCTGAGAATACATCGCATATTCTGATTATTCTTGCTCCGTATGGTATAGCTTCGCCCACAAGATTTTCCGGATAGCCGGTTCCATCATAGTTTTCATGGTGAAATCTCACTGAATCCATTACTATCTGGCTAAAGCCGCCCTCCCAGTATAGAAGGGAATAACCTAGCTGCGGATGGTTCCTTATGTACTTCATCTCTTCGATTTTAAGTATGTCTGTTCTTCTGTCTCTGATTATGTTTGCTATTTCTAGCTTTCCTATGTCATGCGCCATGCCAGCTCTTGCATATTCCATGCATTCTTCCTGGCTATGACCCATTTGTTCTGCAAGAAGATATGCGACATTTGCGACTAATAAACAATGGTCGCATAAATCTTCATACTCATCTTTAAAGTCTGCCTGTCTCAAATCGCCCATGCTCTGCATAAGCTCGAGCACATTATCATCAATTTTTTCTATCATCTTGCCCCTTAGTTAATCTAGTCCCCACTAGATTTTCTTTTCCTTTTCCTAAAGCTCCTATTTAGTCATTTACTGCCAGGCTTTAATGCTGCTATTAGTCCATTTACTGCCAGGCTTTGCCGCTATTTAGCCATTTACTGCCGGGCTTTGCTGCTAATATAGCCATTTACTGCCAGGCTTTTTTCCGACTACCTGTAGCCAAGCTTCCTTGCTACCATTTCATCTGTTCTGCCTATATAATCCATTAGGCTCTTTACATTTTCTATTCTCTCTATTCTTCCGTTTTCAGGATATACAAGCTTTGTTGATGCTCCGCATCCTAGCGCTAATATGCTCTGTCTCTCTTCCATGATGAGCACATTATATACACCGTATTTTCCCGGCTTTGCATAGCCGACATTTTCATTATTTCCAGCCATGTTCTTTTGCCTGTACATATAATACGGCTCAAGCCCCATTTCCTTTGCTGCTTCATAGGATATTCTTTCTGCTTCTTCGATTTCAGTTGCCTGAAGGTCTGCATAGAATTTCTTTGCAGTATTTAGTTTTGCGGCTCTTTTTATTGCCAGTGAATGCACTGTAAAGTCATCTGGAGCTAACTTTTTTATCTCCTCTACCGTATGAGCTACTTCCTTTGGAGTCTCATTTGCAAGCCCTATTATGATGTCCATGTTTATATTGTCAAACCCTAGCTCTCTTGCAGTCTTGTAGGTTTTTATTATGTCCTCGACGGTGTGTCTTCTGCCTATTATGTCTAGTGTATCCTGATTCATGGACTGAGGATTGATAGATATTCTATCTACTCCATGCTTTTTCAATGCTTCTAGCTTGTCCCTGGTGATCGTGTCTGGCCTTCCGGCCTCCACTGTAAATTCTAGTATTTCACTTAGGTCAAATTTCTGTTCTATTTTGGTTATTAAGCGGTCTAGCTGCTCTGCTGAAAGGGTTGTCGGTGTTCCTCCGCCTATATAGACTGAGTCTAAGCGCTTTCCCTTCATTATGCTTATGTTCATGTCATTTTCTACATTTGTAGAAGCATTACTTCTTCCATAAATGTAATCTGACACCTCATCTATTTCCCTAAACAAGGCATTCAGATATGGTTCTATGAACTGTCCGCTTGCTGCTACTGGATACGAGGTGAACGAGCAGTAATAGCAGGTCGATGGACAAAACGGTATGTCTATATACAGACTGAAGCCATTATTAAAGTAGCTCTGATCGCCCTTTACCGTAAGTAGATTATTTTCATTCTTTGCTACGGTGAGCGCAAGCTCTAGTTTTTCTTCGCTAAGAAGATAGTTCTTTCTGTAATATTCCTTTACTGTTCTTTCCGCATTTCCTGCTGCCAGGCACCAGAGTATCTGCTTGGTAGGGCGTATTCCGGTAAGCGTTCCCCATGGAAGCTTCTGCCCTGTTTTTTCTGAGAGGGCTGTATAGACTGCCCTTGTTACTGCATTCCTGAATATTCTTTTTTCTATTTCTTCTTCATCTGTAAAATTCTTTGGAAGTCCGCCTATGTCGGCCTTTCTCATTTTCTTTTCCAAAGTATTTTCAAGGCTTACTATTCTCTCATCAAGGAATATTCTTTTTCTTTCTATGGTAAGCCTCTTCTCGCTTTCATCTATTACTAGATATATGATTCCGCGGATATCATCCTTTGAGGTCATATCCTTTTTGAGGGCTATTCTAATAGAGCCGCAAAGCTCTGCTTCTTCGCCCTTTTCTGCTGCAGCTCTCTTATAAGCGCCTTCAAATTCAAGCACCAATGGCTTTACCGAGGCTGCTATGTCACGAAATTCATCTTCGTTGTCTATATTTACATTTAGCATCCATTTATCCCTATATTTCTGGCCTATTATGCATATTCAGCATCATTCTAAATCGGGGCCTATTATACATGTTTAGCAGTATCCTAAATCGGGGCCTATTATGCATGTTTAGCAGTATTCTATATTTTTGCTTATATATTGCACATTTGCCATATAATTTTACCAGCCTGCATAGATATTGTTCTTCTTTTCATAGCCGATATTTGTTCTTGGCCCATGTCCTGAAAGAACCACCACATCCTCCGGCAGCTTAAATAATACTTCTCTGATGGATTCTATTATTGCCTTTTCGCTGCCTGTTGGAAGGTCTGTCCTGCCCGCTGATTCTAAGAAGAGCGTATCTCCTGCAAATAATATCTTATCCTTTTCTACGTAAAAGCACACACTTCCCTTGGTGTGTCCAGGTGTTGCTATTACCTTAAAGTCTATTCCCGCATAGCTCAATACATCCTGGTCTTTAAAGGTTCCATCTGCTATTACTGCTCCTGAGCCTGCTGTTTTATCATGTCTTGCATAGTAATATTCAAGGCCTAGTCCTGAATCACCCGAGAAGCCATTTCTATAAGGATCTGCTAGAAGCTCTTCATCCGTATTTGATATAAGCGCCTTTATTCCGTACGTTCTACGTAAGTAGTCTACCGCCATTATGTGATCAAAATGCGCATGTGTCAATAAGATAACTACCGGCTTTAGGGATTTCGCATTTATAAATTCTTCTATTCTATCGCCCTCTGCACCCGGGTCTATTATTACACATTCAGATGTCTCTTCATTTACTGCTATGTAGCAATTTGTCTGAACCGGACCTACGGTAATCTTGCCAAGCTTCATTTTTTCCTCCGATTTTCCTTATTGCACTCTACTATTTTAAGCGGTTTTAGGCACCGCTTCTCTGCATTTATGGCTCGTTTCTTTCACAGACCCGTCTGCCTTTATTAAACCACCATTTACTCTCTAACTATGTCTATTACACCAGGTATGCTGCGGATCTTGTCTGCAATTGATGAAAGCATCGTCTTATTATTTACCTTAAAGCCAACGATTACTTTTGCTTTTCCATCTTTGATCGTTGTCGCATTCATGGTTCCGATGTCTATCTTCATTTCCGTAAGTACCTTAGAAACATCAACGATAATTCCACTTCTATCCTCAGCATATATTGCAAGCATGGCATCGTATAATTCATCGCCCATTTCTGGAACCCACTCAATTTTTATCAGTCTTGCACGTTCATCATCTGAGAGGTTGATTACATTTGCGCAGTCGGTTCTATGTACTGATATGCCTCTTCCTCTAGTTACAAAGCCTGTTATCTCATCACCTGGGATAGGTCTGCAGCAATGGGATAAATGCACTGCAAGGCCAGTTGAACCGGTTATTGATATGCTGCCCTTTGCCTTTGTTGATGCTGATATGGTCGCTGCGCTATTTTCTGAGTACTTATTTAGTACTTCCTGATCAGTTTCTTCTCTCTTATGCTTCTTATCATATTCTGTCTGAAGCCTGCCTACTATCTGTCCTTCCTTTAAACCGCCGTGTCCGACAGTTGCAAGTACTCCGTCCCAGCTATCAAAACCAAATCTTTTCTGAGTAGGCTCCATAAATTCAGGCTTTAGCAGCTCATATGGATCTACGCCCTTTGTCTTGCAGTAATCCACTATCATCTGCTTGCCTTTTACTATATTTTCTTCCTTGAGATTGCTTCTGAACCACTGATTTATCTTTGATTTTGCCTGAGAGCTCTTTACTATTGACAACCAGTCTCTTGATGGTCCCTTTGAGTTCTGAGAGGTAACTATTTCTACTCTGTCACCGTTCTGAAGCTTATATTCTATAGGAACCTGCTTTCCATTTACTCTTGCTCCTACCATCTTATTTCCTACTGCGGAATGGATGTAATAGGCAAAGTCTATAGGAGTTGAGCCCACTGGAAGGCTCTTTACCTCACCCTGCGGTGTGAAGCAGAATACTGTGTCTGAAAAGAGGTCAAGGTCATTCTTAAGTACTGCAAGGAATTCCTTATTATTTGACATGTCATTCTGCCATTCAAGGATTTCACGGAGCCAGGTAAGCTTCTCTTCCTCTGAGGCTGATGGTGTCTTTCCGTTCTGAGCCTCTTTATATTTCCAGTGCGCTGCAATACCGTATTCAGCTACGCGGTGCATTTCGTAGGTTCGTATCTGAACTTCGAAAGGCTGTCCGTTAGGACCCATTACAGTTGTATGAAGTGACTGGTACATATTTGGCTTTGGCATTGCGATATAGTCTTTAATACGTCCTGGCAAAGGCTTATATATTGAATGTATCTGGCCTAGTGCTGCATAGCAATCTGTTACTGTTTCTACAAATACTCTTACTGCATAAAGGTCGTATATCTGATCTAGTGTCTTGCTCTTATTGACCATCTTTTTATAGATTGAGAAGATATGCTTTACTCTTCCATCTATTGTCGCATCAATTCCAGCCTTTTCCATGCATTCTCTTATTTCACTCTTTACTTCATCTATAAAGCCCCTATGCTCATTGAGCTTTTGCTCAAGGCGCTCGCTTAAATCCTTATATACATCTGGCTCCACATATTTGAGGGCTAAATCATCAAGCTCTATTTTCAGCTTGCTGATACCAAGTCTCTGTGCTATTGGTGAATATATTTCGAGTGTCTCTTTTGACTTTGCTACCGCCTTTTCCGGCTTCTGGTACTGCATTGTGCGCTGATTATGAAGTCTATCTGCAAGCTTTATGATGACTACTCTGATATCCTTTGCCATTGCAAGGAACATTTTTCTAAGATTTTCTGCCTGGAGCTCTATTTTTTCTGCTGAGTAATTGAGATTTGTGAGTTTAGTTACCCCATCTACTAAAAGCGCAATCTCATCACCAAATTTCTGTCTTATGTCATCTATCGTTATATAGGTATCTTCTGCTACGTCGTGAAGAAGTCCTGCTGCGATTGTCTCTTTATCAAGCTCGAGCTGTGCAAGTATAAGCGCGACATTTAAAGGATGTGTGATGTATGGCTCACCATTCTTTCTCTTCTGGTCGCGGTGCGATTCCTTTGCTAACTTATAGGCATTCTCTACTAAAGTCAGGTCATCTGATGGATGGTACTGAAGGATGGTTTTTTTGACCATATCAAAGATTTCACCCTCATCGGTGTAATCTGCTGGCTTATATAATTCCTTCTTCGTATCAGCATACATCTTCTTATCCCTGGCAATTTTTTCATGCTCCTTCTCGAGCTTTGCCATATTCTCAAGATTGAGCTTTCCGTTATTTTCCATTGATTTTTCCATATCTCTACCTCCATACCGATTGCCACTCGCCTATGCTTTTCTTCCTATTTATATAAATAGTTATTATATCATATTTACCATTTTGAGGCAAGATTTTTTTCCAAAAAAGCAACCTGCATCTTGATTTTAGTTTGATAATTCTATATAATTATCTAAGTTACTCTATTAAAAATAGATGATCTGCTTTATCAGGTAAATTGATACATATTTATCGATTAACTATTAATATTCTACAATCTAAAGAACGGAGACCAAAATGTACAAAAATAACGATTCAGATCCTAAGAATTACTATTTAGATTTTAGCGGCACTAATCTTGCTGCTACTAGCGGCACTGATCTTGATGCTACTAGCAGCACTGATCTTGATGCTACTAGCAGCACTGATCTTGATGCTACTAGCAGCACTGATCTTGATGCTGCTAGCGATACAGTTACTCTTACCCTCGATGATGACAGTGTGGTTGAGTGTGAGGTGCTTAATATCTTTGCAGTTAAGGTAAAGGGCACCCTCAAGAATTTCATCGCGCTTCTTCCTACCGAACTTCCTGACGGCAAGGAGCCTACTGTTTGGCTTTACGAATATAGAGATGCAAAAAACAGCAAGGACATCGAAATCATCCCTATTGAATCAGATGATGATTACGATGCCGCTGCTAAGGCTTATACCAACTGGGCTAACAGCCTTGATGATGAATAATCATCTATTCATCGGCGTAAGCTCTGCTTCACGTACAAAACGCGACATTCTTTGCTGCCTGTCAAAGAATTCATCTGGTACATCTATTATCAGCTGATTCTTTGCTCTTGTCATTGCAACATAGAACATTCTGCGTTCTTCTTCAAGCTCCTCGGCACTTTCTGCCTTTTTATGCGGAGTGATTGTTTCGATTGCATTTACTATAATGCATCTTTTAAATTCCAGACCCTTTGAAGAGTGGAAGGTCATCAGTCTGACGCCGTCAGTTCTGCTGCTTTCCCTCTTTTTTTCTTTTGCATTTTCCTTATATTCTTTTATGCTCTCTTCTAGTTCCTCCAGACTGTTATAGTCCTTGGCATAATCTGCAAATTCATCTGCTACCTGAACAAGTTCTTCATAGGCTACATGCTGCTTCATTGCGTATTCACGAAGATATGAATCATAGCCTCCGCCGTTTCTTATGTACATTATTCCTGCAAACAAAGAGCACCTTTTTACAAAGTTCAAGTCTATTATAAGCTGATCCAGGTTTCGTATCATATAGTGCTTATCCTTCATTCTATAATAGCGCTTCATGAGCTCCATGCTTATTTCATGCTGCTTTGTCGTTTCATTTACATATTCTCCGGCCTTTGCGCCATCTCTCGAAATATAGCGCTTTGGCTTATTCATTACCCTTACAAAATCATCTACAATCATCTCTCCCTCTGCCATCCTAAGATAGGACATAAGGTCCTGCACTACCCAGTGCTCAAACATGTCTGGCATTGCTCCATTTACTATATAAGGTATATTATTTCTGCTAAGCTGATATATCAGCGAGCTTATTCCATTTACCGTTCTAAAGAGTACTGCAGTTTCTGAATATCTCTCCCCGCATTCATGGGCCAGCTTTATCAGCTTTATTACGCTTTCATATTCCATTTTTACATTCGGAAACTCCATTAACTGTACTGGTATCTTCGTGTTATTGCTTGCTAAAAGCTTTTTATCAAATCTATTCCTGTTATGTCCGATTACTTTTAATGAAGTATTTACTATTTCTGCCCCTGATCTGTAATTTGTATCAAGCAGCACTGTTTTACAGTCCGCATGTTCCTCTTTGAACTGCTTCATTATTTCAGGCTTTGCTCCACGGAACCTATATATGCTCTGGTCGTCATCTCCTACTATGAAGATGTTATTTAGCGGCTCTGCTATGAGCTTCATTATGTCATATTGAATTTTATTTATGTCCTGGAATTCGTCTATCAGAATAAATTTGTATTTATTTCTCCACTTTTCTAGTATTTCCTTCTTTGTGGACAATAGATTAAAGCATACTGCCTGCAGATCGTCGAAGTCTGCTAGTCCTGCTTCTCTTAGCTCTTTATGGTATCTTACATAAAACTCATTAAATTTCTTTATGTCTGTGCATGATGGCTTATAGTCCTTTAGGGCTATTCTTTCATTTTTTACTATTCCTATTTCGCTTATTACGCTTCCTGCCATTTCTGCTGCATCCTGGACCTCCGGAAGTATTTCCTTTACCAGATTTGTAACAAGCGTCCTCTGGTCTTCTTCGCTTATTATTTCTATTTTGCTTCCCCTGAAGGCATCTGCTATTATGTGATAGAACAGTGAATGGAAGGTGCTAAAGGTAACTCCGTATATATCTCCACCGGTATTTGATTCAAACCTTTCTCCCATCTGCCTTGCGGCTTCTCTTGTGAAGGTTACTACCAGTATATTTTCCGGATTTACTCTATGCTCTCTTACCAATTCTTCGGTTCTTTTTGTTATTACCGTTGTTTTTCCCGACCCCGGTCCGGCAAGTACCATCATCGGTCCCTTAAAGTGCGCTACTGCAGCAAGCTGCGACGCATTCAAACTCATATATTTTTCCACCTTTTACAATATTTTCTCTGCCTATGATAGCACAAAATATTCTTTTAGTCAAACATTCATAAAAACACGAAAAATCGCCGATTGCTAGGTATTGTCAAGCATTTTTGCTTTTTTCAAACATAAAAATAATCCATACCAAGCCTTTGTTTATCAGCTTAGTATGGATTTTATCTTATTTTTTGTCTCAGTCCGGTGAACCATTTAACAAAAGCCCACTGCCTTTAGGCGTTGGGTAGTTCACTATTCTGTTCTAAGTACGATGTCGTTCTTTGCAAGCGCTTCAATTACATTGTTCATTGCTCCTGTAATTTCATCCTCTGTAAGTGTCTTTTCCTTGCCTCTGAATGAAATTGAGTAAGCCATTGACTTATAGCCCTTCTGGATTTTTTCTCCCACATAGATATCAAAGAGCTCTACGTTCTCAAGGTGCTCTCCGCCTGCTGCCCTGATTATTGACTCGATCTGGGCATGGGTTACATTCTCCTTAACTA
>ODAI010981687.1_pt1 | contig 12098 bp, 15 predicted proteins | sample 1539321 | NCBI WGS metagenome assembly ODAI01 (sample SAMN02144231, study PRJEB22623) | gut metagenome | biome: sheep rumen | host: Ovis aries | place: New Zealand
CACTGCGTTTTTTTATTTTGGCAATAAAAAAGAAAGTAGAGATAAGAAGACATAACAAGTTGACACCGCAGAGATTATACTAATACTATGTAAACTGCAGAACAATAAAAGAAAGAGATATACATAAAAGGTTGACACGCCAGAGGTTATGAGAAAATTATGTAAAGTCACAATATATAATATATAAAATACCTGAAAAATAACCACTTCCAATAATATAAAAATAAATACTAAAAGTGGTTGACCTTATGTCAACTGCATAATTATAAAATAAATCTTTTAGTAAAAAAATATAGAATTACAATTTTAATTATGATAAGATATAAAAAAACAATATGGAGGTTTAAAAAATGAGAAAGAATATTGAAACAACAGCGGCAATTTTTCCTATGCCGGTATTAATGATAGGAACATATAACGAAGATGAAAGTGTTGATGTAATGAATGCAGCATGGGGAATGATGATAGACAGTAATATAATAGCTTTAAATTTAACAGAAACACATAAAACAGTAAAAAATATTAAACAAAGAAAAGCATTTACTGTAAGTATTGCAAACAGTACAAACGTAGTAGCAGCAGATTATTTAGGAATAGTATCAGCAAATAATACACCTAATAAATTTGCAAATTCAGGATTAACAGCAACTAAATCAGAGAACGTAGATGCACCAATTATAAATGAATTTCCTATATGCATGGAATGTGAATTTATAGAATACCAAGATAACGATTATGGTGCAGGTGTAATAGGCAAAATAGTTAATGTAACTGCAGATGAAAATGTAATGAATGGAGATATGGTTGATATATCTAAGTTAAATGCCATTGCATTTGATCCATATACAAATGGATATTATAAAATAGGTGAAAAAGTAGGAAATGCATTTAGAGAAGGAAATAAACTAAAATAATAGGTAAGGAGATAATATGGAACCAATAAGAATACTATGTTATGGAGATTCAAATACATGGGGATATATCTCAGGAAGTGATCACTTAAGATATGGTAATAATGAAAGATGGACACGATTACTAGCGAAAAAATTAGGAGATAAATTCGAAATAATAGAAGAAGGCTTAAATAGCAGAACACTTGTTTCTAATGATCCAAGACCAGGCAAAGAAGGCAAAAATGGATATGAATATTTAATACCTTGTTTAGATTCACATGACCCTATAGATTTGGTTATAGTAATGTTAGGAACAAATGAATTAAAAAAAGCATACAACAAAACAATAGAAGAAATAGGAGAAATATTTGATAAATATATTGTAAAAACAATAATTAACAGAAAATCACAGTTTTCAGACAAATATCCTAAATTATTGATAGTTGCACCACCTTTAGCAGATGACGACGGTAATGGTAAATATGAAGGTGCTTATGAGAAATCTTTAAAATTCAATGAAATATATGAAAAAATTGCTAAAGAAAATAATTGCTATTTTATTGATAATACTGGGTTGGAAACGGGTATCGATAAAATTCATCTAACAAAGGAAAGCCATGCATTATTAGCTAAAAAATTAAAAGAAGAAATCAATAAAATATATAAATAATTAAAGCGGACTAATATATCCGCTTCTTTTTATTATTATGTTAAGCAAGCGATATTGCTTACGATATGCTTCCGCATGATCCAGAAAACCTCTTCTTCCTAAAGATGGACGAATAACTTGACCCCTTATAAAAAGGACCCTGCAAAAGATCCTTTTTTCGTATATAAATTGCATTAAGACAATAAATGTGATATAATACTATCCATAAAAGCGATGAAGGTCAGCTCGCTTACATTAAGGCAAAAAATGCGTTTACAAATTCAATAATTTGAATATTGAAAGGAGCATTAATATGAGTTGTTTAGATGATGCTAAATACACTTTAAAAATTGTTGTGAAGAAGTTTTCTTTTTTAGGAGAAAATGATACACCAATAACAGAAGAAAATTGGAATAAGTATCAGGATGATCCTAATGTGGAAGCGTTTACAGCAAACTATCCAATGGAAATGCGGGTACATGAACTAAAGGAGAGTCTATGCAAAGGTGGATATATCCCAAGCAAGGAAAACATATATAAGCAAACAAGGTTATATATGTCTGCAGGATTCGGCGAAAAATTCGAAGTAATACCAGAAGGTAACGGATATTCAAAATATAATAATAGCTATTGTCCGTTATTTGAAATCGTCCCTTCAGTTCACAATACTATTCTCCTGGTTGTAGTAAATGACTATGAGAGAAAATGGGATGATGAAGATGATTGCGACGAAGCTTATCCTGGATGGCAGTCACTTTTAGACACAACTAATATTTAGCGAGCTACAATTCAAAACAAGATACTCTAATAAAGGGTATCTTGTTTTTTTGTACAAATAAATGTTCTGTTTATATTTTTATACTATCCGCTTCTTGATATACAAAAATTTTATGATATAATGCTATAAAAAGCGTAAGAGCAAAGGAGGAATTATAATGCTAAAAGCATTAGTTACAGGAGCATCATCAGGAATAGGCAGAGATATTGCAAAGGAATTAGCAAAAAGGAATATCGACTTAATTTTAGTATCAAGAGACTTAGATAAACTAAAACAAGTGAAAGACCAAATAAAAAATGTAAATGTAGAAATAATATCAAAAGACTTAAGCAGTGAGCAAAATTGCATAGATTTATACGAACAAGTAAAAGAACAAAAAATAGATATATTAATAAATAACGCGGGATTTGGGGCATTTGGAGAGTTTTCAGAAATACCATTAGAAAAAGAACTAGACATGTTAAAAACTAATATAATCGCTATGCATATATTAACCAAACTATTTTTACAAAAAATGAAAAAAGAGAATTCTGGATATATTTTAAATGTAGCATCAATAGCAGGATATATGCCAGGTCCCCTAATGTCAGCATATTATTCTTCAAAAGCATATGTAGTACGATTAACACAATCAATAAGAGAAGAATTAAGAAGAGAAAAGTCTAATGTAAAAGTTGGTGTATTATGTCCAGGACCAGTAGATACAAACTTTAATAATGTTGCAGGTGTAAAATTTAAAATGAAACCTTTATCTAGCGAATATGTTGCAAGATATACAGTAGATAGAATTCTTAAAAAGAAGTTCTATATTATACCTGGTATGCAAATAAAAGCTGTTAGATTTTTAGCAAAAATAACTCCAGATACCATACTTGCTAAAATAGCATATAATATTCAAGTTAGAAAGAGATAAGACCAAATAAAAAATCGCAATAAATTGCAATATGAAAGCGAGGAAAAATGATAGGAATATACTTTAGTGGAACAGGAAATACAAAATATTGTGTTAACAAATTTTTAGAATATTACCATGACAATAATGAAAACAATCTATACTCTATTGAAGATAGGAATTGCATTAATATGATAAAAGAAAACAATGATATTGTTTTTGCATATCCAATTTATCATAGTGATATGCCAATTATTGTTAGAAATTTTATAAATAATAATAAAGAGTTGTTTAGAAATAAAAACATATTTATTATAGTCACAATGGCCCTATTTAGTGGAGATGGTACTGGTTGCTCAGCAAGATTATTGAAAAAGTATGGTGCTAATATAATTGGTGGATTACATGTAGAAATGCCTGATTGTATAGGAGATGTTAGAATTTTAAAAAGATCTATCGAAAAAAATAAGAAAATAGTAAAAAAGGCAGATGTAAAAATCAAAAATACAGTTGAGAATATAAAAAAAGGTCATTATAAAAAACAAGGTCTTTCTTTTGGAAGTCGTTTAGCTGGTTTTTTCGGACAAAGAATATATTTACCTAACAGAAACTATAAATTGCAAAATAAATTAAAAATTGATTATACAAAATGTGTTGCATGTGGTAAATGTGCTGTTATATGCCCTATGCAGAACATAAAAAAAGAAAATAACAAAATAGTATCATCAGGTAATTGTACAAGTTGCTATAGATGCATAAATAATTGTCCTAAGCAAGCAATAACTTTAATAGGTAAAAGAGTTGTTGTACAATGTGGGATTGATAAATATATTGATTAATATATAAAAACATAAGGAGAAAATATAAATGAAAATATTAAAAAATGAACTAAAAAATGAATTAAATATTAGAACAGAAAAAGACTATCCAATAAAAGGAGTCGAATTTATAGACATTATGCCTCTATTCTTACAAAAAGAAACATTAAATGAAATAATTGAAAGATTTGTACAAGAATTAAAAAATAAAGAATTAGATTATTTAGTTGTACCTGAAGCAAGAGGATTTTTATTAGGAGCGGCAATTGCCAATAAATTAAACATAGGATGTATTCCTATAAGAAAAAAAGGAAAATTACCTCCTACAACAGTTGAAAAGCAATTTGAGTATGAAAAAGAATATGGTAAAGATATATTAGAATTACCTAAACTAGTTAACGAAGATTATAGTGGAATGAGATTCTATATAATTGATGATATCTATGCGACTGGAAATACTATAGATGCAATAAAACAAGCAATTGTAGATTTAGGAGGAATAGTTATTGGAGAAGGCGTTGTAATGAATATTGTTGAGTTAAACAACAACAAAGAATTATTCTCTATAATTGATGTCAATGAGGAAAAATATTAAAGCAGAACAGTGTTTTCTATAAATGATCACATCTTGAAATTTCGGCTATATATGATATAATAACAATATAAAAAATTATAGGAGGAACTTATTATGAAAAAAATAATATTATCAGTTGCAATTATTGCAACACTTGCAGCAGCTTTATTCGCTTTAACTGGATGTGAAAAAAAGGAAGATGCTACAAGTATAATTGGTTCATGGAAAAATACTGCCGGTTATACATATACATTTAATGAAGATAAAACTGGAACTTATTCTATAGGTGAACGTTACACAGACTTTACTTATGAAGATAAAGGAGATACAGTTTCTATTTTGTTTTATGGTAGAAACAAAGCGACTGAATATGAATATAAACTTAAAGGAAATAAACTTATTATTAAAAATAGTTTAGGTGTTGATGAAGAATATACAAAAAAATAATTATTAAACAAGACTCTTAATTAATATTATTGAGAGTCTTGTTTTTTATCTTAAATACAATTTAATACGCATTAGAATGTATTTCAGAACATTTCTATAAAAAAGACATATATCTTCTTGATATGTAATAAATCTATGGTATAATGCATTTAAATAAAACGAAAGAGAGATATACTATGTTAGATAAAATAAAGAATACTTGTCAATACGTTGTAGATAATAGTAAGTACGTAAAAATAAACTATGTTAAACTAAATGATTTTATAAATAACTTAAATCCGAAAAACTTAAAAGATTGGATTTTATATAATCCATATAATATATTAGAATTAGATATTGAAACATTAATAAACTTTCTATTAATTTTCCAATCAATTGATTATTCATTTTGGGGACAACCTAAATGGGAAGTCATTACAGATGATGGAGTTAAAGATGGTTCTGATGCTCTTTTATATATAATGCTTAAATATGTAAAAGAGACAAAAAATACAGATTTTAGTAGTATGACTATAGATGAATTTAGACAACTATTAAAAGGTAACATCGAAATACCGCTTCTTAAGGAAAGATATAAAACTATTTCTGATATAAGTAAAATAGTAAATGAAAAGATGAACGGAAGTTTTTATAAATATATTAAAGATATAAACGCAGATATTGAGCTATTCAATATTATAATAAGTAATTTCGAATCATTTAAAGACGAAAGAACATATAACGGTAGAACAATATACTTCTATAAATTAGCTCAATTACTAACTTCTGATATATTACATATAAAAGAAGAATTAGAAGGAATTAAAGTTGACTATTCTAATTTGATAGGATGTTCAGATTACAAAATACCACAAACATTAAGAGCACTAGGCATATTAGAATACAATGATGAATTGTCATATATTGTTGATAACAAAGAACCAATAGAAATATCTTCAGAATATGAAGTAGAGATTAGAGCAAGTCAATTAGCAGTAATAGACTATATAACAAATAAATTACCTAATACTAAATCAATTGATATAAATGATTATCTTTTTGTATATTCGAAAAAGGTAAAAGATATTGCTAAGCCATATCATTTATGTAGGAATACAAATTATTAAGTACTGATATGATAAATAACCAAGAAGCTGAAGATAATAAAAATAAATTAAAACAAATAGCTCAAGAGCGAATAAACAAAATAGAAGAATTAAATACATTATTAAATAACAATGAATTTGAAAAATTACAAAAAATGACAAATGAAATTGAGTTAGAAAACCTAAATAGATTAAATAAATATTGTTTCTAAATTAGTTACAAAATAACGTTAGAATGACAATAAATAAAAAAATTATGGAGAATAAAAATGAAAATAATTCCGCTTCTTAAAACAAACAAGATAGCAATACCAATAATCATTTCTATAGTACTTATAATAAGTGTTATTTCAATAATGCAAATTAACTTCAATAAAATGCCCACTACTAACTCAGAAACAAAACAAGAGCAAGTACAGAAAAAAATAGACGTTACTAAAGAATGGGTATATGACGCAGATTATGGTTTTGAAAACAAGATATTAAAAGATCCGTATGATGGCAGAGAAGTTTTTTATAGTAAGGAAGAACTGATACCACCATATATAAATATAAATTCAGAATATGCAAATGTAGTAAATAATGAAATTAAAGAAATGTATATAGATGAATATAATAAATTTGCCAATATTGGCAATGGAAGGTATTGTTCTAATATCAAATATAGTTATTTTTATAACGATGAACTATTATCAGTTACAATAATAAATAAAACAGGTCTAATAAATGCTGGAGCTAAATTAAAATACATAGTATATAATTTTAATTTGAATACTTTAGATAAAGCATCATTAGAAGATTGTTATAAAGCAGCAGGTTATACATCTAAAGAACAACTTGACCTATCAATAGAGACTACTATATCTAATGAAATAAAGAATGAACATTTACTATCTGATGTTACCTGGAACTATGATGAGTTATTTATAGATAAAGATGGTAAAGTAAATTTGGTTGTACCATCTCCTCCAGGAGATATAAAATATGTAACAATAGAAAAAATAGATTAATGATATATGGAGATGAAGATTATGAATAATGTAAATATTGGCAATGCAGGAGAATATTTTGTTGCAGGAGAATTAGAAAGACGAGGATTTACAGTTGGAGTTCCTATGTCTAATGTAAAAGATTATGATATATTATGTATCAATAAAAACGGAAAACAATTTGCACTACAGGTAAAGACAACATCTTATGGTAGGAACAAATGGATCTTATCTAATAAAAATGAAAAAACAGTAAGCGAAAATGTGTTCTACGTATTTGTACATTTACATCAATTAGACAAACCAAGTTATTATATAGTACCTAGTAAAATAGTTGCAGACACTATTTCAAAGGAACATACTGCTTGGCTAAATAAACCAGGTAAAGATGGATTATTACATAAAGATAATAATATAAGAACAATTAAATTTGATGATGACAGATTTTTAGAAAAATGGGATTATATAAATTAAAATAGGAGGAAAACAAATGAGATTATTTTTATGTGGTGGTGGAGATGGAACTCAAACTGCCAGTGCATATAAGAAATTAAATAAAATAATAAACCATACAAGACCGCTTCTATACATACCATTAGCAATGGAAAGCAATAAATATCCAAGTTGTTTAGAATGGATTACAAATGAATTAAAAGAATTGAACATTCCTAATATAGAAATGATAACACAAGCATCTGAGATTATAGATAAAAATTTAAATGACTATTGTGCTATCTTTATAGGTGGAGGAAACACATTTAAACTATTAAACGATTTAAAAACAAGTAGTGCATTTGAAAGAATACAAGATTTTATAAATAATAATGGCATTGTATTTGGTGGAAGTGCTGGTGCAATTATATTTGGTAAGAATCTAAAATCTTGTGCTTTAGATGATGATAATACTATAGGTTTAGAAGATATATCTGGATATGATGTTTTAAATGGATACTCTATACTATGTCACTACACTAATAGAACAAAAGAAAAAGATGAAGAAAGTAAAGAATATTTATTAAATCTATCAAAAGAAGAGAAGATAATAGCACTACCAGAAGAAGATACTATTTATATAAATGATGCTCATATAGAAGTTATAGGAACTAAACCATATTATATATTTGATAATGGTGCTATAATAGAAATAAACCCTAGTCTTCCAGAATGGCAATTTGGTATAGACAACGACAATTTAGTTGAATTAGTCTTACAAGGAAAGAAAACAGCAACTACGTCATTAGATATTACTAATGTTTCTAAACCTGGAGAAAGAAGTATATTAACATTTGAAAATGAAAAGAAAGCTTGCATAATAGAAACTAAAAAAGTTATTATTACTAAATTCAAAAATATTACATCTGAAATGGCATTTTTAGAAGGCGAAGGTAATAGAACATTGGATTATTACAAAAAAGCTCATATGGACTATTTCAAGACAATAAACCCTAACTTTAATGATGAAACAGAAGTATGTTTTGAAATATTTGAAATTATAGAAGACTTAAGAAAATCCAGATTAAAATTAGCAGAAAGAATAGTAAATAGCAATAAACAAATATTCGGAAATAATTTACACACTATAACAGAAATAAATGCAGGATTCAATAATGACCTATTCGACATAGATAATAAGTACATTATAAAGGTTTGTGGTAATGGAAAAGAAGACAAATTTGAAAAGGAAAATCAATTCTATACAGAGAATTCTAATTCAACACATATACCTAAACTATATAAATATGATAACACCAAAACAATTGTAGATTCTGTATATGAAATAATTGGCAAAATAGAAGGTAAATCTTTATATTACTATTGGTATAAGATGAATGAAACTGAACGAGAAGCGGTAATAAAAGAATTGATAGATATACTTAAAGAAATACACAAATCAAAATGTGAGCCATATAACTGGACAAATTATATTAAATTGCAAATACAAGATTACTACAAAGAAACTAAAAAATACTTCTCTACTGAAGAGCAAAAACTAATAGAACAATCGTTCACTAACTATGACAAATATCTAAAGGATAATAAATTTGCTTTCATACACAATGATTTACATTTTGATAACATTATAAAAAATGACAAGGGTTTATATTTAATAGACTTCAACGATGCTATTGTAGCACCTATTGATTACGAGTTTAGATTATTATATAGGTGCAAAAAAGAACCTTGGAAGTGGGCTAATTCAGAGATGGATCCGTTTCAAAAACCTGAAGATTATAAAAACATAGATACCTATATTAAAAAGTATTATAAAGAGTTATCTGATATTGAATACATAAATGAAAGAATGATAATATATAGTATATTAGATGATATGCGATTACTAACGAGGTTTGATAATAACGAACTAAAGGAAAGCATACTAAGTTTTACACAGAAACTTATCAATTTTAAATAAGACCGCTTCTAATATAAACAAACTATAAAAAGTATTGGAGGATTATATATGAATAAAGATGTAATAATTGAAACAGAAAGGCTAATATTAAGACAATGGAATATGGACGATATAAACGATGTAGTAGAAGGTTTAAACAACCTAAATGTTACCAAATGGTTAGCAGGTGCTCCTTTTCCATATACAATAGAAGATGCAAAGCATTTTATACAAAAAACAATAGATAACGATTTATATAACTTTGCAATTATATTAAAAAGCGAAAATAAAGCAATTGGAGGTACTCAATTAACAAATGTAAGTTTAGATAATGGTACTGCTGGCGGTGGTATTTGGATAAATGAAAAATATCAAGGATTTGGATATGGTTCTGAAGCTTTTGGTGCTAGAATAAAATATGCTTTTGAAGTATTAGGCTTACGAAGATTAGAAAACGGATATTTCAAAGATAACGAAAAATCTCATAAAATGCAATTAAAGTTCGGATACAAAGATGAAGGTATTAGACGACAAAGGTTTATATCAAAATCAACTGGTAAGATTGAAGATGAATACATTACTGGGCTATTAAAGGATGAGTGGATTGAGAGGTAATAATTATGATAATAAAAAATAAGTGTGGATATGAATTACTTGAATATATCCCTTGTGATGAACAAGAAATAAAACAATATAAAAATGTTACTGGTGCTGGAATAGTAATAAAAGTAAAAAATAACTTTTTGGTTGGTTTTAATAATTGGAGAAAACAATGGGAAATACCTGCAGGTCGAATAGAAAAAGGAGAAAGTGCTAGGCAAGCTGCCATACGAGAAGTATTAGAAGAAACACATCAAAAAGTTGAAAATGTAGAATTTAAAGGGTTATTTAAGAAAAAAAGACCAAATGGAGAAATTGTATATATGGCAATATTTTCATGTATAAAAGATGAAATACTACCATTTATAAAACAAGATAATGATGAAAATGATGAAATAAAACTATGGGATTTACAAGAAGATATTGGTTATGTTGATGAAATTGATTTGAAAATTATTGAATTAATACAAGATGAACCATAAATACTTCTGCTTCTTAAAACAGTTAAAGAAAGGACAATTGATATGATTATTGAATATGATTCAAAATATGATGAACAAGTAAAAGACCTATTAGTACAATTACAACAGCATTTAGCAGATATGGATAAAGAAGGCTATAATATAGTCGGAAATGATTACAGAGATAAATATTTCACTAAAACTATGGAAGAAGTAAAAAAATGCAATGGTAAAATTCTATTATTTAAAGATAATGAGAAAATCGTAGGATTAGTAGTTGGTTTAATAAACAATGATGAAACAGAAAGATATGATTTTAAAGCTCCAAAGCGTGGAAGAATTACAGAACTAATTGTAGATAAAGAATACAGAGGAAAACAAATAGGAAAGCAATTATTAGATGCTATGAAAGAATATTTAAAGTCTATTGAATGTGAAAAAATTCTTATTGCTGTATTTGGCTACAACGAAAGTGCTATAAAATTCTACGAGAAAAACGGATACCATATAAGAATGATAGATATGATTGAAGATTAAAGACTCTTATAGAGATTTCCGCTTCTATTTAGGATAATATATTATACAAAAATGCAACTATAGGTTGCTAGAAAAACGATACTATCAAGAGTATAATAGCATACAAAGGGGGAATTGTAGATGAAATTTAGTGAAAATCTATATACTTTAAGAAAAAACAAAGGAATTAGTCAAGAACAGCTTGCTGAATTAGTAGATGTATCAAGACAAAGTGTATCAAAATGGGAAACTGGTGAGGCATATCCAACAGTAGAAAACATATTTAAACTATGCAACGTACTAAATTGTAAAATGAACGAATTAATCAATGAAAAACTAGCAGATTTTGATTTGTTAAGTGATGAAATTAAGAACACAAAGAAATTCTATGAAAGATTTTTAGGATATGCAGATACTTATGATGAAGGAAGACCTAAATTGCCAAGTAAAGCAATAGAAATCCTAAAAACATATGCAGACAATAAGATAGAAACTATTGTCGATATTGGTTGTGGTACAGGTTTATCAACGGAAGTATGCACATTATTTGCCGATGAAGTTATCGGCGTAGAACCATCAATAGATATGTTAAATAAAGCTAGAACAAAAGAAAATACAAAAATGAGATTTATTCAAGGATATGGAAATAAAACAGGTCTTGAAGATGAGTCAGTAGATATAGTAATATGCTCACAAGCATTTCACTGGATGGAACCTGAATCAACATTAAAAGAAATTTATAGAATATTAAAAAAAGGTGGAATATTTGCTGCAATTGATGCAGACTATCCACCAGTAATCAATAAAGATTTAGAAATGCTTAATAACTATTTACGTAGAAAAACTGCCATTATAGAAAAATGGGAAAATAAATGGGCTACTGATAAATCAGATCATCTTACTAATATAAGAAATAGTAAGTTATTTGAATATTCAAGAGAAATATGTTTTGAACATATCGAAGAATATGACCAAGAAAGATTTAAAAAGTTTTTATTAAGTCA
>ODAI012423340.1_pt1 | contig 12098 bp, 10 predicted proteins | sample 1539321 | NCBI WGS metagenome assembly ODAI01 (sample SAMN02144231, study PRJEB22623) | gut metagenome | biome: sheep rumen | host: Ovis aries | place: New Zealand
CGATCTGGTAAGCGAAGAAGACAGCAACGAGCCGGCGGGGTATACTATACCCATGTCGAGGTCGCTGCCCCTGTATTACGATCTGGAAGGAAAAGGCGAAGCCGATGAGATCGATGTCCGGGGCGACGGATATCAGGAAGGCTATTATGAAAAAATCGTTGTGACATCCGGAAAGGATTCAGCCGGCAGCGAAGCCTGGGTCTATACGATCGATCCGGTCTTTATCCATACTGCAGATGGTGGAAACTATGTATATGCAGAGACCTCATCGGACAATGATTATCGGACCCTCTTTGTTTATGAAGTGAAGAAAGACTCTGTAAAAGAGATGGGAAAAGAGGAGGGGACCGGCTTCTATACCGGAAAGGACTATATGAGTCTGCACATGATCACGGATCCTTCCGAATTTATCCTGGAGACCCGTATCGATGCCCTCAGCACTTATTCCGGAATCAGGCACTGCGCTGTTGGGAAGAACGGGATGCCCGTATCGGAGAAATCCTTCTATGAGATCGAAAACGGATTTGAGTTGACGCTGAAAAAGGATATGGAATTCACCATGCTGGAGGAAAATGGGCAGGAGAAGGGGCCGACGGTCGTACCGAAAGGGTCCAAACTGACTTTCCTTCGGACCGACGGCAGGTCCTGGGTGGATTTCCGGGTGAAGAATGCCGACGCTGCCTATGAGATCAGGGTGGATTATGACGATTCCGACTGGCCGACTAAGGTCAATGGCGAAGATGCGGAAGCGATACTGGATGGAATGATGTATGCGGGATGATCCCCGGGGGAAAAACATGAACGAGGAAATACGGAAGAAGTACCGGATCTGGGACTTTGATGAAGAGGAAAAATGGGTCAATCAGATGGCCCAAAAAGGTCAGGGTCTGACGAAGGCCGAAGGGAGCACATATTGGTTCAGCCCGGAAGAACCGGGGGCCTACCGATACAGATTATTATTCTTGAAAAAGAATGCCTCTTCTGACAGGGGGATGTATGAGATCGCTCTGGAAGAGGAAAACGGATGGGAACTGGTCGGTTCCCGGGGGAAAAGAGCCTGGCTGAAACGACCGGCGTCGGACATCGGGATCGACCTGCTTTCCGACGTGGGCAATAAGCGGAGATTATTGAAACGGATGCGAAGCGGCTTGATCCTGGTCTGCGCGGTATTGTTCGTGACCGCTTTCTATGAGCTTTTCACCGGAATGGTGGGGGGACATTCGGCTGCCACCTACATCGGCCTGGCGGAGATCCTCATCGGGATGTTTTTCCTGGCTTTGGTCATCCAGATCTCCGGAACTCTGAAAATGCTGAAGAATCAGATCGACAGAAAAAAAGGACGGTATTGACCGTCCTTTTTGTTTATCGGGATCACTCCTGAGGTGCATTGGCGACTGCGGATTGGAGCACGGTGTTTGCGATGGCTGCAGCTGTGCTGACGCCGCTTCCTCCGCCTTCCGCATAGACTACGAATGCATAAGGTGCGTTTTCGTTTCTTATGAATCCGGCAAACCAGGAGTTGGAGACTTCCGCTGAGTCGACCTGAGCGGTACCGGTCTTGCCGTAGATATCCAGGCCGGGGAACCGGCTTTCGCCGTAGTTATTCACAACATTGGATTTCATGTATTGAGCCACGATCCCGGCCGCTTCTTCCGTGATCAGAGGCTCTGTTTTTTTATTCAGGTAAATGCTGGTTTTCAGTCCGCCCGGCAAGGTAACTTTGGAGATGATCTGGGGCACCGCGGTTTTTCCGCCGTTGGCGATAGCACCCATGTAGACCATCATTGCGCAGGGATTCACCAGGTCCTTTCCCTGACCTACGCCTGCCCAGGCAATATCCCCGCTGTCCTTGGAATCGAAGTTGAAGGAGGAGGCCCGGGTGGTGATGCCATTGACCGAGTAATTGTTTGTCAGGCCGGTGGCCTGGGTATATTTCGCCAGTTTTTTACCGCCGATCATTTCCGCGATCTGCCCAAAGGCGCAATTGCAGGAAACATTCAGCGCCTGTTCCAATGTCAGATCCCCGTGGACACCGGTACAGGTGATGATCTGATCTCCGATCTGAACACTGCCATCACAATGGAAGGTCCTGTTTTGGATATCCGGGATCTCTTCCAGAGCAGCGTACAGGGTCACCAGTTTGAAGGTAGAACCGGGGATGAATTTTGAAGACAGGAACCGGTTCACGTATACGCCTTCGTAGTTGGGGTCATCTTCCTGAATGGAAGGAGGGTTGGAGGGGTCGAAAGTCGGTGTGCTGACCAGACAGACGATCTCTCCGGTCTTATAGTTATATACTCCAACGGTTCCCTTGTAGTTGCCCAGCGCTTTATATGCGGTCCGGCATATGTCTGCATCTACCGTCAGATACAGATTGTTCCCGGCACTTCCCAGGTGTTTGGCTCCGGTAATCAGATTATATCCTGCCAGTTTTCCGGCGAATTTTGTGATGGCACCGGTGGAAATGACTCCCCGGGGCGTGCCCACGGTATGGAGCAGGGCTCTTCGGGTAGTGACATTATCATTGAACGTCCAGTTTCCCTGATTGGAAGCCGCCAGCACTTCACCGTCCCGGTCCATGACGGTTCCGGATTTCAAAACCCCGCCGGAGTAGATGTGTGTGTTGGCGGAGAGGCTGACCCAACTGTCGCCGTTCAGGAACAGCTTCCCTACAAAGAAGCCTGTCCCGGCCAGAAGGATCGCCGCCAGGAAAAAAGTCACGATGGTTCTTCTCGTAATATTCTTCAACGTCTATCACCTCTTTTCTCAAAGAGTCCGTCGATGTCGTTCAGGAAATCATCCATATCATCGAATCCGACATCCGGGTCCTTCTGGGCAGCATCTTTGCCCAGAGGAGGATATTCCTCGTTGCTGCCTTCCAGAACTTCATCGAAGAAGTCATCCACCGATTGAGGCGGCTGGCCCGGGATGCGTATTTTGTTTTTCTTATTCTTGAATTTGATCTTCTTTACCGCAAAGCTTGCTCCCTGACGGGTATCCGCTGCCTTGACGAAGGCCAGTAGTCCCCAGGAGGCCAGCATGCTGGAGCCGCCGCAGGAGACGAAGGGGAAGGTGACGCCGGTAAGGGGGAACATATCCAGAGAACCGAAAACATTCAGCATCGTCTGGAACACCAGCATGGAAGCAGCTGCGCAGGAAGCGATCACATAATAGGAAGACCGGCCGGAACGGACTACCCGGAAGGTGAAAACTGAAAGGGATACGATGCCGGCGATGGCCAGCAAGGCGATGATCAGTCCCCATTCCTCGCAGATCATCCCAAAGACCAGATCGGTATTGGCTGCCGCGATATTGTGGAGCCAGCCTTCACCGGAACCGACGCCGATAAGGCCGCCGCTGGCTGCAGCGGACATGGTCCTTACCTGTTGGTATCCGGCGCCGGAAACATCATCCCAGGCGTGTCCCCAAATAGAAAACCGGGCAGCAATGTATGGTTTGAATCTCAGCATCAGCACCAGCGCAGCGATCGCGGAGCAGCAGATCAGCAAAAGGGTGGCATAATCTCCGGACCGCAGGAAAGCGATGACCAGGAAGGTCACGAAGAAGATCGCCGCAGTACCGAAGTCGCTCATCAAGGCCAATGCGCCGAAGCAGAAGAAGGACATCCCCATAAAGCCCCATAGATTCCTCTTTTTAAACAGTCGTTCCAGGGAGGCCGCCCCGGCAAAGATAAAGAATACTTTCGCCAGTTCAGAGGGCTGGATGGACATACCCATCACATGGATCCAGTTCTGCGCACCGTTTGTGATCGTGCCGAAAAGAAGGCTGGCACACAAAAGCCCGCAGGTCAGGACCGCAGCCAGGTGACGGGTCTTGACGACCCGTTTCAGATCTCTCAGATACCAGGACAGCGCCAGGAAAAATGCCATCCCGATCAGGATCGCCATCAATTGTTTGTGGACGGTCTCGGGCCGGCTGCTGGCAGTTACCGCCAGGCAGAGAGAACACAGGAAGAAAGCCAGGATCTCCGACTCCAGGCCGGTTTTGGATCCCAGATAATTGAACAGTATATATCCCCACATCACCGCCGAAAAGATCAAAAAGCTGGTGGCGATGGTGCCGCTGTGTTCCGGCCGGTTGATGATCAGAGACGATACCGTCAGCATCTGGAACACGGTCAGAAGACAGGTGGTCACGATGGGTGTAATGGTGGATTGGGAGGTAAAGAGCCTCCTTTTTTCCTGAATGGCCGCTTCTTTCGGGGAGATGGTCTCGAACTCCATGTTGACGCCGCCTATGGTCAGGCTGTCGCCGGCTTCGATCTCCCGGGAGCCGTCGATGGTAACGCCGTTGACGCTGACGTCCGATCGATCCGTCAGGTCATGGATGCGCCATTTTTTAACGCCGTCGAAGATCAAAGCGCAGTGGACCTTGGAAATGGTCATAAACGGCACCGTGATATCACAGGTCCGTCCTTTCCCGATCAGGGTCTCCCAGTGGGTGATCGGAAATCTCCCCAACTCGGGTGAGTAGAGGTAGCCCCATCTTTCCTTGGGGTTTTTCACCCGGATCATGCTGCGGAGTATCGATGTCAAGATCATCAACGCCAGGATCGGCATGATCCAGCGGACCATCTGACAATATAATGTAGCGATACTGACGTCATTTTCCAACGCCCACTTCAGGGCATAGGGAATCGACCGCAGGAGATTTCCGGCCAGTTGGCCCAGCCCTTCCGCGATCCAGCTCAAACGCGGCAGTATATAGCTCAGTAAATCAGTGATTTTATCCATAATCATTCCTTTCCAACAGTTTCAGTATAAACATTTTCATCTGAAAAACAAGAGAGAACCCGTAATTGTAAGGTTTCTGTAAGGAAATATTCAGCATTTATTCGGACAGGGTCCGCGAATAAAGAAAAAATAAAGAAATCACCGAAAGTGGATTCTGAATAAATATCATCTAAAAAAAGGATTTGAGTTTATAAATGCTTTGCACTATAATGAAACCGAAGAATAAATAAAATATAAATTATAAAAAGCAAAGAATAAATAAAGCTTTATATTTTAGGAAGTGATGAAATGGAATCATATAAGTTTTTGCTCGATATCGCATTGATATTACTCTCGACGAAGTTCTTGGGACTGTTGACGGAACGGTTTTATATGCCCCAGGTCGTGGGAGCGCTGTTGGCCGGGTTGATCCTGGGCCCGTCGATGCTGAACCTGATCCAGGAAACGGATTTTATAAAGTTCACTGCGGAAGTAGGCGTTATTCTCCTGATGTTTGCCGCCGGGATGGAGACGGATATCAAGGAAATCAAAAAATGCGGGAAAGCCGCCACGATCATCGCATTGATCGGGGTCCTGGTTCCCCTTTTTGGTGGGCTGGGGGTCATGTATATCTTCAACCGCGCTTCAATGATCCCGACGGATGCGACTTCCACTGTTTTTCTGGAGAACATCTTCGTGGGCGTCATTTTGACGGCGACTTCCGTCAGCATCACGGTGGAGACTCTTCGGGAACTGGGGAAACTGAATACCCGCTCCGGAAATGCGATCTTAGCTGCGGCGGTCATCGACGATATCCTGGGTATCATTTGTCTGACCATTATCTGCAGTTTTGCAGGGGAGAGCGTCAACATCCTCGTGGTACTGGCGAAGATCGTGGGATTCTTCGTATTCGCCGGAGTCGTCTGCTTTATCATGTACAAACTCTATATCAAATGGTTTGATAAATATAAAAGAAGACTGCGCCGTCACACCATCACGGCCTTCGTCTTCTGTCTGTTATTGTCTTTCTGTGCGGAACATTTCTTCGGCGTGGCGGATATCACCGGTGCATATATCGCCGGTGTGGCGATCTCGGCCACCGGCAGAGGAGAAGTCCTCCACAAGAAATTCGATATTGCTTCCTACCTGTACTTTTCACCGATCTTCTTTGCCAGCATCGGTCTGAAGGTCACTCAGCTGGCATTGAGTCCGATATTGATCGCCTTTATGCTGGTATTGACGCTGGTCGCGGTTTTATCCAAGATCGTCGGCTGCGGTCTGGGAGCGAAACTCTGCGGGTACGACAATGAAGAATCCCTGCAGATCGGCACCGGGATGATCTCCCGGGGCGAGGTGGCCCTGATTGTGATGAGCAAGGGCGTTGCCCTGGGACTGCTGGGGACCGCTTTCATCGCACCGATCGTTCTGACGGTGGTCGTCACCACCATCATCACCCCGATCCTGCTAAAAGTCGTTTTCCGAAACAGACATGGCGATCCTGCAGTCAGCAGTTAGAGAACCGAAAGAGCCTTTAGGGCTCTTTTTCTTTTTTTGATTGATTTCAAGAGTTTGTCTATTTATAATAGTCTGTAGGATAGATATGGGATGAAAAAATGAATTATACGGAATTCGATTATAAGATCCTCACCACTCAGCTCCGCCAGTATTCCGATGAGAAATACAAGGAGTTCCACAGCGGGCTTTCGGTGGGCAGCAACTATATATACGGCGTCCGGATCCCGATCCTCAGACGGATGGCCAAAAGGATCGCAGCAGCGGACTGGAGAGGCTACATTGCTCTGGCGAAGGATGATTCTTATGAAGAGATCCTCCTGCAGGGAATGGTGCTGGGGTATGCGAAATGCAGTCTGGAAGAGACCTTTGACAGGATCACGGTGTTCCTGCCCAAGATCGACAACTGGGCGATCTGCGACACCTTTTGCAGCGGGTTGAAGCGGGTCCGCCAGGATCTGTATGAGACCTGGAAGTTCCTGATGCGCTACGAGACCTCGGAAAGAGAATTCGACCGTCGGTTCGTCGTGGTGATGCTGATGGACTATTTTCTGGAGGGGAAATACCTGGATCAGGCTTTGGACGTGATCGTCAATATCCGAAAAGAGGAATACTATGTGTCCATGGCGGCCGCCTGGGCACTGGCCACCGCATTTGTGAAAGACCGGGAGAAGGTGCTGCGGATCCTGGAAGGGAAAGATCTGGACCCTGCGACCCACAACCGGACTATTCAAAAGTGCAGAGATTCCTATCGGATCAGCGAGGAGGATAAGGCACTTCTCAAGTCGCTGCGTCGGAAGACAGGGGGCTGATCCTTCAAAAGGGAAGTGGAGCAGAGAAATCAGAGAGTAAAAGAGAAACCGAATGAATGAAAACAAAAAAACGGGTATCCCGATGTATTATGTCTATGGAATGATCACCATCGTGATCTGGTCTTCCACCTTTGCCTTTTCAAAGGTAAGCATGGAGGTCTTTTCGCCGCCGGTACTGAGTATGTACCGCTTTATTTTCGCCGGGCTGTTTATGCTGGTGTTCGCCATCGTGAAAAGGATCGGAATGCCGGCGAAACAGGATATCCCGATCTTCATCCTTTCCGCGGCGATCGGATTCAGTGTATATCAATTGATCTTCAATAAAGGCATCAGCCTGCTGACATCGGCCACCGCCTGCATCATCATCGCCACGGCTCCGGTGATCACGGCGGTCTTTGCCCGGATCCTGTTAAAGGAAAAGATCCGAGCAGGCGGGTGGATCGGCATGATGATCTGTTTTGTGGGAGTGCTGGTACTAATGATGTGGAACGGAGTGTTCTCCATCAACACCGGCATCATCTGGATGCTGGCGGCGGCAGGGCTCCTGGCGGGTTACACCCTTTTGCAGCGCAAGCTCACCCGCTCCTATACGGCTCTGCAGTGTACGGCATACAGCATCATCATCGGCGCGGCCATGCTGCTTTTGGTGATGCCTTTCGGCGGGATCGAACAGGCTGCTGCTGCGCCGCTGAAAGTCTGGCTCAGCACCGCTTACCTGGGGTTTATCGGCAGCGCGGTGTCCTATTTGTGCTGGGGGAAAGCCCTGGCGCTGACGGACAAGACCGCCAAGGTCAGCAACCTCCAGTTCGTGCAGCCGGCCCTGGCTATGCTGTGGGGGTTCCTCATCGTTATGGAGGTCCCGACCCTGGACATGTACGTGGGAATGATCATCATCATTTTCGGCCTGGTGGTATTCAGTAAATTCAAGTAAGAAGGAGTATAGAATGGCAGTAGTAAGAGATGAGGCCTTTTGGAAACTGGTAGAAGAAAAAAAGGAAGAGGAATACAACAGACTTTATAAAGAACGATTCGATTACGTCTACTGGATCACCTACCAGATCAACGGCGGGGACAGTGATAAGGCGGAAGAAGAAGCGGAAGAAGAAGCTTACGATTATGCGGAGTCCATGATGAGGGTCATCGAAGACGAGGTCATCGAGGATGTGGAAGAGCTTCTGGAAGACCTTCAGGAACAGGAAAACGAATAGAACCTACAGGGAGGCCCGAACAGCCTCCCTTGATTACAGGAGGGTAACATGCCGATTTTAGGAACATTTGTGGTGCCGCCCCCGCCCCTGATCATCCCGGGGGTAGCGGACGAAGAACGGGCACAGATCGCCCGTACCGAGGAAAGTTATGAAAAAGTGGGCCGGAGGATCGCGGAATTGAAGCCGGAGGTGATTTTAGTGATCAGCCCCCATTCCATCATGTACTACGACTATATCCATATTTCTCCGGGTTCGGAAGCGGAGGGGAATTTTGCCGCTTACGGTGCCCCCAAGGCGAATTACCGGGTGGACTATGACTCGGAGCTGGTGGAAGAGATCAGCAAAGTGGTGGCGGAGATGAATGTATCCGCCGGTACGCTGGGAGAAAAGAACAGCGCGCTGGACCATGGCACCATGATCCCCATGCATTTTATCAATAAGTATTATACGGACTATAAGCTGGTTCGGATCGGGATCGCCGGTCTGCCCTTCAAAGAGCATTATGCCTTCGGGATGTGCATCAAAGAAGCCATCGAGCGCACCGGCAGGAAGGCCGTGATCGTGGCCAGCGGAGACCTGTCCCATTACCTGAAGGATCTGGGGCAGTACCATTTCGCACCTCAGGGGCCGGAATTCGATGCTAAAGTGACGATGGATCTGGCAGCGGCCGACTTCAAAAACTTCCTCTATTACGATGAGGAGTTCTGTGACGCGGCCGGGGAGTGCGGATTGAGAGGGTTCATCATCATGGCAGGCGCCCTGGACCGTACGGCGGTGAAGCCGGAATTCCTCTCCTATGAAGGGCCCTTTGGGGTGGGATACAGCGTGTTCTGCTTTGAGGTGCTGGGAGAAGACGACAGCCGGGATTTCCTGGAGCAGTATCTGGATGAGGAGAACCAGCGGATCGCGGAAAAACGGATGCAGGAAGATGAATATGTGAAACTGGCGCGCCGGTCCATCGAATCCTTCCTCTTGGATAAAAAGAGACTGGAAAGGCCGGAGGGCCTGCCGGAGGAAATGATCACGAATCAGGCCGGAGTCTTCGTTTCCCTCCACAAGAATGGCCGGCTCAGAGGCTGCATCGGCACTATCGAGGCCGGGGAAGACTGTATCGCGGATGAGATCATCATGAACGCCATCGGCGCAGCCTTTGGTGACACCCGCTTCGATGCGGTGAAGGAAAATGAACTGGAAGAACTGGAGATCAGCGTGGACGTGTTGTCCAAGCCGGAAGAGATCGAAGATGCCAGTCTGCTGGATCCAAAGAGATACGGCGTCATCGTCAGCATGGGGGCGGCCCAGGGATTGCTCCTTCCGAATCTGAAAGGAGTCGAAACGGTGGATCAGCAGCTGACCATCGCCCTGCAGAAAGCAGGCATCCCGAAACGGACGGAGTACGGCTTCCATATCAAACGGTTTGAAGTGGTGAGACATGAGTAAAGTAAAATGCGGGATCTGTCCCTGGAACTGCGAGCTGGAGGAAGGCAAACGGGGTTTCTGCGGTGTCCGGGGAAATACAGGCGGAAAGATCGTCAATGTCAATTACGGCTACCTGTCGGCAGCGTGCCTGGATCCTATCGAGAAAAAACCCCTGAAGCGGTTCCGGCCCGGGACGAAGATCCTGTCCATTGGCGCCAACGGCTGCAATATGCGGTGTCCCTGGTGCCAGAATTACAACATCTCCATGGCGGCCCAGGAAGAGATCGACATGATGGATACGGACCCGAAAGAAGTGGTGGAGACCGCTTTGGATTATCTCCCGGCGGGGAATATCGGATTGGCCTTCACCTATAACGAGCCAATTACCATGTATGATTTTATGCTGGACACGGCGAAACGTTCCAAAGAAAAGGGGCTGGTGAACGTGATGGTCACCAACGGCTGCATCAATCCGGAGCCATTGGAAAGGCTCCTTCCCTATTTCGACGCCATGAACATCGATCTGAAGTATTTCAATGAAAAGGGATATAAGAAGATCGGGGGGCACTTTGAGGCAGTGAAGCACACGATCCAAAGGGCCTCAGAGGTCCTTCACGTGGAGGTGACCTGGCTGGTGGTGCCGGGGGAAAACGATACGGAAGAGGAACTGGAGAAGGCAGCGGCCTGGCTGGCTTCGCTGGATCCGGAGATCCCCCTTCATATCAGTCGTTTCTTCCCCAGGTATAAAGTGCTGGATAAGAGCCCGACGGATATCGGGCTGATGCACAGGCTGGAAGAAATCGCGAAAAAGCATTTGGAGTATGTATATTTGGGGAATGTTTGAGCGGAGAGCTGGAAGCTTTAAGCTGAATAAGCCGAAAAGAATATGGTAAAAAGAAAGATCCTTCGTTTCCCTCAGGATAGTATGTTTTTGTCATCCTGAGGCAGAAAGTCGAAGGATCTTCCAGCTTCTGGCTTCAAGCTCCAAGCTTATAACTCATGAATAAACAATCCGCTGCCCAGTTTGGGTTCGAACCAGGTGGATTTTGGAGGCATCAGCAGACCGGCGTCCGCAACGGCGATGAGCTGGGCGATGGAAACCGGATAGAGGGCAAAGGCGACGGTCATGTCTTCCTTCACTCTGCGTTCCAGTTCGCCGAGTCCGCGGATCCCGCCGATAAAGTCGATGCGTTTGTCGCTTCTGGGATCGCCGATCCCCAGGATCGGTGCCAGCAGGTTTTCCTGCAGGACGGATACATCCAGGGAGGCGATGGGGTCTGCCTCATCAAAGGTCCCTTCCTTTGCGGTGAGCTTATACCAACCGTCCTTCAGATACATGCCGAAGGTGTGGACCGCTTCCGGACGATAGGGGCCCGCTCCTTCGATCTTTTCTACCGTAAACTTTTCGGAGATCTTCTCCAGGAACTCCTCTTCGGTATTGCCGTTCAGATCTTTCACTACACGGTTGTAATCAAAGATCGCCATATCGGTGTCCGGGAATACAACGGTCATGAAGAAGTTGAATTCTTCTTCACCGGTATAACCCGGGTGTTCATCCCGCCGTTTGAGTCCCACGTTGACCGCGGAAGCGGAGCGGTGGTGACCGTCAGCGATATAGAAATAGGGGATCTTTTCCCGGATGGTGGTCTCGATCTGTTCGCATTTTGCCGGATCGTCCACGACCCAGAGGATGTGTTTGACACCCTGAGCGTCGGTGATATCATATTCCGGTTCCCGCTTGACTTCTTCTGCCAGAAGGGCCGCCAGCTCGGCGTTGTCTTTATAAGTAAAGAATACCGGCTCCGTGTCGGCGTTGCAGATATCGAAGTGGTTGATCCGGTCGATCTCTTTCTCGTGGCGGGTCAGCTCATGCTTTTTGATGATATCATTCTGGTAATCATCGATGGAAGCACAGCCCACCAGACCGGTCTGTACGCGGCCGTCCATGATCTGGCGGTAGACGTAGAAGGCCGGCTTGTCTTCCCGGATGAAGACGCCCTTTTCCAGGAATTCCGCGATGTTGGATTTTGCTTTTTCATAGACGGAGGGGTCATAGGGGTTTTCCTGCTCCGGCAGGTCGATCTCTGCCCGGCAGATGTGCAGGTAGCTGTAGGGTTTGCCTGCTGCCATTTCTGCGGCTTCTTTGCGGTTCATGACGTCGTAGGGCAGGGACACTACTTCTGCGGCGTATTCTTTTGCAGGGCGGACTGCTCTGAAAGGTCTTAAAATTGCCATTGAAAATCTCCTTTATTACATATTGATACTATGGTAATCCGTTTATGCATCCGAAGTAAACATCTCGGGACACGCTTTCGCTATGTATTCGCTCGCAGCTGTACATCCGCTCCCCCATCGCCTTCGGCTCGTGCTCGCGGTGGACCGGCGGCTCAACAATGCCCCTGCGACGTTTCTCC
>ODAI013459286.1_pt1 | contig 12097 bp, 10 predicted proteins | sample 1539321 | NCBI WGS metagenome assembly ODAI01 (sample SAMN02144231, study PRJEB22623) | gut metagenome | biome: sheep rumen | host: Ovis aries | place: New Zealand
AAGATGCAGAATTTCTTGGACAGAACTCAACCCTTCTAATCGTCGAAGGAAATAGTGCTATGGGCGGAATGGCGCAAGCACGAGACTATACAAAATACGGACTTCTCGCAATTCGTGGAAAGATTATTAATTGCCTATCTAATCCCGAAGAGAAAATCTTTCAGAATGAGGAAATTAAGTTGCTTTTAAGCGCAATGAATATAATTCCAGGCAAATATAATAGTTCCAAATTGCGTTATGGTCGAATTGCAATCTGTTCCGATGCAGATAGTGACGGCGCGCACATTGGACTTCTTATAATGGCGGCACTTCAATATCTTGCGCCGGAGTTCATACGTGAAGGACGTTTATGTTGGCTTCGTTCACCACTTTACATTGTAAATAACAAAGGAAAAGAGAGTTATTATTTTACTGACGATGAGTTTAATAAAGTAAGAAATAAAATCAAAGGCGAAGTCACCCGTGCGAAAGGACTTGGTGAATTACCTGCAGAAACCGCGCATGCATCTATGTTTACTCCAGAGTATCAGAGAATGGATGTGATGGAATATGATGCAGATGCGATTGAGCTACTTTATGGACTTATGGGTAGTGACGTAGAGCCAAGAAAGAATTTTATTATGAAGAAAGTTGATTTCTCGAAAGTAAGAGAATAAATTTGACTTTTATTTAAAATTTATATATACTATATATAGAAAATAAAAAGTGAGGAAATAAATGAGTAATCTGAAACCGATAATTGAAGATTCAATGATTCAATACAGTGGCGCGGTTCTTCAAAACCGTGCTCTTATTGACGTGCGCGATGGCCTTAAACCTTCTGCGCGCCAAATCTTCTACTCTATGCTCACACGTAAACTCACTCATGATAAACCATATAAGAAAACTGCTAATGCTGTGGGTATGGCAATGGCAGACTTCTATATCCATGGCGACAGTTCATGTGAAGGCGTTATAATGCGCGCGGGCCAACCTTTTGCGATGAGGTATCCTCTTGTAGATGTAAAAGGTAATGCTGGTTCATTAATTGAATCCGGTAACTGGGCCGCGATGCGTTACACAGAGAGTAGATTATCAAAAATTTCAAATATCCTTTTTACTGATATAAATAAAGATACAATTGAAGAATGGAGAGATAATTACGATAATACAAAGCAATATCCTTCTGTACTTCCAAGCAAAGGTTTTTACAATGTTTGCAACGGTAGTCAAGGAATTGGTATTGGTATGGCTTCTTCAATTCCACAGTACAATTTAAAAGAAATGAATCAAGCACTTGAACATTTACTTTTAAACCCCGATTGTGATTTTGAAGAAATCTATATTGCTCCAGATTTTGCAACGGGTGCAATTCTACTTAATGAAGATGAAGTAAAAGAATCAATGCGCGCGGGTACAGGTTTTGCTTGTAAGTTAAGGAGTGTTGTAGATTACGATAAAAAAGAAAATTGTTTTGTCGTAACCGAAATACCCTACTCAGTTTACACCAATACAATTTGTGGTGAGTTAGAAGAGATAATTAATGGCGAAGAAAATCCAGGAATTGAGCGTTTTAACGACTTAACTGGTAAAACTGCATTAATTAAAATCTATCTTGCAAAACGAGCCAATCCAGATAAAGTATTAAAGTATCTCTATAAAAATACCTCTCTTCAATACTACTATTCAATTAACTTTACAATGCTTGATATGGGTAGATTTCCTCGTGTATTTACTTGGAAAGAAATGTTACAAGCCCATATTGACCATGAGAAAGAAGTATATCGTAGAGGATTTGAATTTGATTTAAAGAAAATAACTGACCGACTTCATATAATTGAAGGACTACTAATTTGTCTTGCTAATATAGATGAAGTAGTCCATACAATTAAAACGTCCAAGTCAGCTGTTACTGCCGCGGCCGCGTTAAAGGAACGGTTTTTATTAGATGATGCGCAAACAAAAGCCATACTTGATATGAAATTAAGTAGACTCGCGCATCTTGAAGTTGAAAAACTCAACAATGAAAAAACCGATTTAGAACATGAAGCCGCGCGCATAAATCAAATTTTAAACAATACCGACTTATTCAATCAAGAACTTATAAATGGTTGGCATGAAGTCGCGCAGAAGTTCGGGGATGACCGCCGCACTCGCGTCTTAAATATCGCAAAGGAAAATGAGGAGCCGCGCGAAACTCAAGAACTTCTAATCAACTTATCAAATCAAAATAATATTTATATCACAACTGTCTCCACACTTTACTCTCAAAAGCGTGGCGGCGTCGGTAACAAATTTAAAATGAGTAAGGGTGAATACGTTATAAGCACAGCTTCTGGCACCAACCTTGATACTCTTCTTTTCTTCTCAAATGAAGGAAATTGTTACCATACTCAAATTTCAGAACTTCCATTTGAGGAAGTTATACCAATTGAAACTTTATGCAACTTAAACACAACTGAACAAATTAAACAACTCGCTTTCCTTAACCGTAAAGATAACAAAGAAAATATAATCTTCTTTACTAAAAAGGGAATAATGAAAAAGAGTAAACTCTCCGAATATAATATAAAGCGTAGCGGAGGAGTAAAAGCCCTTAATCTAGATGAAGGTGATGAAATAACCTCAATTATTTTTACGAATGCAGAACGAGTAGGAATGTTGACGGCGCGCGGTCAACTTGTAATTTGTGAAACAAAAGATGTCCGTCCAATCGGACGAGTCGCGCGAGGAGTAAAAGGAATTACATTAAATCCTAATGATAGTTTGGTTTCAGTACACATCATTCCAAACAACACAATAGAACTTTTATCAATTAGTGAACAGGGTTACAGTAAACGAACTTCTATTAGTGAGTTTAATGTCACTGGGAGAGCAACAAAAGGAAGTAAAATTCAAACCTTAAAAGATGATGACTTAATGATTGACTTTGCACCTATAGTCAACGAGAAAGAAGAAATTGTTGTTTCTTCAAACTCTCAAATTAAATTTAATATTAGTGAAAATAACTTACTGACGAAAGGCGCGCAAGGAACTAAATCAATTAAATTAAAGGTTGCTAAAGTAATTGGATTACAAATTTTTTAAAATTTCAGAGGTCTGAAAATTTGAGTTTAACAAAAAAATCTGATATAATATTTATAGAAAGTTAAGAGAGAAAACTTTCGTTAAAAATCTAACAAAATTTTATTTATTTAAAGGAGAATTAAAAAAATGAAGCTTACAGAAAAGTCAATGGAAGTATTTAACTATGTAAAGGACAATGGCGGAAGAGTATCTATTCCTGAGCTGGCTGGTGCTCTTGGAAGAAGTGAGAGAAGTGTTGGTGCTAATGTAACTGACCTTACAAAGAAAGAAATCGCAGTAAGAGAGAAGATGGAAGTAGAAGGCGCAGATAAGCCGATTACATACGTTGTTCTTACTGAGATGGGTAAGACTTTTGTTCCTTCTGATGACGAGGAATAATTAGTTAAGTTAGGCGGAGGCTGAAAAGCCTCCATTCTATTATTAGTTGAAAAGTTAAAAGAATAAAAGAGGAAAAAAGATGTTAAGACAAGCAGAAAACAGAGTGAAGATTGAAGGAATTTTAAATGAGATTGATTTAGAGCAGAGAACTTTTCACAAAAGAGATGGCTCCGATATGGAAGGAATCTCTGGTAAGATTATCGTAAAGGTTAATCAGATGATTAGTGGAGAAGAGAAGGAACTGATGGTTCCCGTTCATGTATTCTCTTATAGATTAACTAATGCTGGTAAGCCTAATCCCGCTTATGAATCACTTATGCTCGTAAAGGAAAACTTTAAGAGTATTGCAATGGTAGGTGAGCAGGAGGCCGATAGAGTTCGTATCACTGGCGCAAACATTAGAATGAATGAGTATTATTCACAGGATGGTAGACTTATTGCTTTCCCTAGAATTACCGCATCATTCATTAATAAAATCAATGCTCAGGATTGTAAGCCTGAGGCAACTTTCTCCGCAGAGTTTGTAGTTGCAAATAAGGAGGAAGAAATTGACCGCAATGGTGATGTAACTGGTAGATTAAAAATCCAGGCAATCCTTCCTCAGTATGGCGGAGTTGTTGATGTAGTTCCTTTCTATGCAGAATCTGAAGGTGTTGTTAATGCTGTTGAACAGTATTGGGAAACTGGAGAAACTGTAAAGGCTCATGGAAGACTTAACTTCTCTTCAAGAACTGAAGTAACAAAAGTTGAGGTTGATTTTGGTGAACCGATTGAACAGGTTAGAACAATTTCTGTTAGTGATTTAATTATCACAGGTGGTTCACAGACTCCACTGAGCGATGAGTTCGCTTATGATAATGGAGAAATTCAGGCCGCACTTAGTGAAAGAAAGAATAGGCTTGAGGCTATGAAGGAAAAGAATATGTCTAGAACTTCAACTAAAGCTACTCCTGGTCCTAGCACTACTGCAGGTTTTACTGATTTAGGATTTTAATGGAGGTGGTAGGCAATGATTGATATTTTAAATATTGAGCCTACCGTCATTTCAAGAGATTTAAAGGGAAAATATATTCTTATATATGGAAAGCCAAAGACGGGAAAAACGACTTTGGCTTCCAAATTTCCTAAAAATCTTTTAATCGCATTTGAAAAAGGATATAATGCAATTGATGGAATTAAGGCTGTAGACATAAACCGTTGGGCAGATTTTAAAATTGTTCTGCGTCAGCTTGAGAAAGCCGAAGCTCGACAGATGTACGATACAATTACAATTGATACCACTACTATTGCATATGAAATGTGTGAACAGTTCGTTTGCGCGCAGAATGGTGTTCAATCAATTCGAGATATCCCTTGGGGACAAGGTTGGACTCTGGCAAAGAAAGAATTTGAATCTTGCCTGAGAAAGATTACAATGTTAGGTTATGGACTTGTTCTTATTTCTCATATAGAAACAAGAAAAGAGAAAACTGCTGATGATTCTGAAATTGAAATTCTTGCTCCATCAATGCCTAAGCGTTGTTATGAAGTAGTTAACCAGATTGTAGATATAATTGGTTATATTGCTACCGAATGGGATGATAATGGCGAAAGTCAAAGATGGCTTTATACTAGACAGACCCCAACAGTAATGGCTGGTAGTAGATTTAAATATCTTGCTCCTAAAATTAAGTTGGGATATGATGAATTAGTTCAAGCTATTAACGATGCTATTGATAAGCAGAGGGATAATGATGGTGCGAAAGTTGTAGATAAACTTGAGCAAAAGGTAGAAGAAATTGTTGATTTCAATACAATTAGAAAAGAAGCTGAAGATTTATGGACAATTTTAGTTAAAAAGAATCCCGAAAATGCAGATAGAATCTTAAAGAAAGTTGAAATGATTTTTGGACGTAAAATTAAATTAAGTGAAATAACTGAAGACCAAAAGGATTTATTTAACTTAGTTGTAATAGAAATGCGTGAAATGAAAGACGAGCAGTAATGTTCGTCTTTTTAAATTTGACATTTTTTCATTTTTGTGGTATAATATAATTAGAAAGGAGTGAGAAGATGCCAGAATGTAGAATTTGTAAGGAACAAATTAATAAAGAAAAAGATGATTGGATTATGCCAAGTAAAAACTTTTATTATCATCGTAAATGTTATGAAGATTGGAAAATGTCAACTCCAGTTACAGATGAAGGCTATCGTGCTTTTATTTATGATTTCTTAGGGCGCGACATGAAATTTTCTTATGATTGGCATATGATACAAGCTCAAATTGATAAATTTATCAAAGAAAAGAAAACCATCAAAGGAATTTTTTATACCTTAAAATATTTCTATGAAATTAAAGGCGGCGATTGGGAAAAAGGACATGGTGGAATTGGAATTGTGCCATTTGTGTATAATGAAGCTTGTGCATATTGGGTACAAAAAGAAAATCAGAATAAAGGTATAGTTGCACAAATCGAAAGACAAATGAAAGAGGCTAGTATGAGAGATAAAGTTGTTGTGCGGCAGTCCAAAAAGAAAAAGAAAGAATATAAGATGAACTTTGATGAAATTGAGGCCATGGAGGATGAAGAGTGATAGATAAAAATTGCATACAGCAAATTTTAGGAAGTCTAATGGTGCATCCTCAGTTTTTAAGTGAGGTCGATAAATATTCATTAGATTTAACTGATTTTTCTAATAGGTTTGAAAAATATATATTTAATGCTATTGATACTTTATATAAGAATGGTGCGGTTAAAGTTAGACCAATAGATATAGAGAATTTATTGAATGATAACGCGGCGGCCGCGCACTTATTTAAAGAACAAAATGGTATTGAATATTTACAAGATATAGTTGAATTAGCTGAAGTTGGTAACTTTCCATATTATTATGGAAGATTAAAAAAGTTAAATCTTTTAAGAGATTTAAAGAAAAATGGATTTGATATTAGTGAGTTTTTCTGTGATGATTTGACGAATCCGAAGTCGCAAGAAATTAATGGGAGATTTGATACATTAACTTTAAAAGACATAACTAATGGGGTTAGAAATAAGATTTTAAATCTTGAAACAAAATATGAAGTTAATGATGAGGTTGAAACTGAAAGTGCGGCCGATGGTATTGAAGAGTTTGTAGCTGAATTAGGTGAGGCGCAAGAAATTGGTTTACCAGTTCAGGGTTCAATTTATAATCAGATAATTGACGGCGCGCGAAAGGGAACTTTAACTATACGTTCTGCGGCAAGTTCAGTTGGTAAGACAAGAAATGCGGTTGCAGATGCATGTTATCTTGCATATCCGATTAGATATAATTCAACAACTTGTGAATGGGAACAAATTGGAAGTTGTGAACGAGTTTTATTCATCGTAACAGAACAACAGTTCAAAGAAGTTAGAAAAATGATTTTGGCTTATTTAACTGACTTTAATGAAAGTCGTTTTAAGTATGGAGATTTTAATGAAAGAGAACAAGGAGTAATCTCTCAAGCGATTTCAATAATGAAACGATATGAGGATAATTTGACGTTAGTTAAAATGCCGAATCCAACAATCGAACTTGTAAAAACTTTAGTCAGAGAAAATTGTATCACACGAGATATAGAATATGTATTTTATGATTATATTTTTATTGGGCCTGCATTATTAAATGAGTTTAGAGGTTTCAATTTAAGAAATGATGAAGTGTTACTGATGTTTGCAACTGCATTAAAAGACTTGGCAGTTGAATTAGATGTTGCAGTGTTTACTTCAACTCAGTTAAATGCAAAAGGCGATGATAATAAAGATATAAGAAATGAAGGTTCTCTCGCGGGCGGCCGCAGTACAATTAATAAAGCAGATAATGGCGCAATTATGGCAAGGCCGACTAAAGAAGAATTAGATGTGTTAAATCCGATTTTAAGTGGTATGGCAGAAACTCCAAATTTAGTTACTGATATATATAAAGTTAGAAGTGGAGAATGGACACAGGTTAGGGTATGGTCAGTTATGAATTTAGGAACTTTAAAAAAGAAAGACTTATTCGTAACTGATTCAAGAATGAATTCGATTGAAGGATTCTATGAAAGAGAAGAATATCAGATTAAGAATTGGGATGAAGAAGAAGACCAGATATTAAAAGAATTAATAGAAAGGTTAGAGAATGGTGAATTAATTGATTGATTACCAAGGTATTATAGAACAACTTGATAGACAAAAAGTTATTAACTTAATGGAACAGCTTGGAGTTGATGACTATATAGAACATCCCGACTATGTAATTTTCCCAACTATATGTCATAATGAAGACCCTTCTGAAGCATCAATGAAGTTATATTATTATGAGAACTCTCATCTATTTATGTGCTATACAGAATGCGGCGGTCAAAATATATTTCAATTTCTAAAACATTATTATGAAACACGAAATATAGATTATGACTGGTATCAAGATATATACAAAGTCATTCTTGATTGTAGTAACTTTAAAGAAAATCGCGCGGGCGCGCCAGTATATAAGAAGATTAGAGATAAATATAAACATCAAGAAATTACAGAGTTACCAACTTATTCAGAAAAAGTTTTAAGTTGCTTTACGAAATTTTATACTCCAGAATGGTTAAATGATGGAATTAGTCGAGAAGCAATGGATAAATTCAATATTTTATATTCAATTCCGCAGAATAAAATTATAATTCCTCATTATAATATTAATGATAAGTTGGTCGGGATTCGCGGGCGCGCATTGAATGAATGGGAAGTTGAAAATATAGGCAAATATATGCCAGTTCAAATTGAAAATAAATGGTATAGTCATCCTCTATCTCTTAACTTATATGGATTAAATAAAACAAAAGATAATATAAGAAAAGAAGGAATTTGTTTCTTATTTGAAGCCGAGAAATCGGTTTTACAAATGGATAGTTTTGAATATCCAAATTGCGCGGCCGCGGTGTGCGGAAGTCAATTTAATAAGTTCGCACTTAAAATCCTAATTCAAAACTGCCATCCAAAAGAAATTGTCATCTGTTTTGATAAAGAAGAAAAGCCAGGTGAAGAAATATATTTTAATAAGTTATATTCCATTGGAAAGAAATATAGTAACTATGCGAATTTTTCTTTTATCTATGATAGAGAAAATTTGTTAGATATGAAGGATTCACCGACGGATAAAGGAAGTGAAGTCTTTTGGAAGTTATATAAAAAGAGAGTAAGGGTAAAATAATAATGTTTGCATTTATATGTTTTTGGATAGGAATTATATTAGCCTCTATTTTTTATTATAAAACTGATGATTGGAGAATCAAGAGGCTGAGACAAGATGGATATGACATGGCGACACGTGATATTATAGAGTTTGGATATTATTATGATACAAACAATAACAAGATTAATATAGTAGTTAAGGAGTTAAATGAATGAAAACAAAACTTGTTAATAAAGATATACGTTTTAATTATATAGAAGAGCTTTTAAAAGAACGTGGAGTTAACGAATCAGACTTAAATCAATTCTTAAATCCACCTACAGAAGAATATCTTGAATCACCTACGAATTTCACAAATATAGAAAAAGGATTCGAACTTTTTAAAGAAATAATTTCAATGAAAGATACTCAGCGCGTACTTATTGTAGTAGACTCTGATGTAGATGGGTTTACCTCGGGCGCAATCATGTATCACTATTTAAAAAGAGTTAATCCTAATTTAAATATAGACTATATTCTTCATGAAGGTAAAGGACACGGTTTAAGCGATTTAATGACTCCAATTCTTGAAGATGAATCGACAAATGAAAAGGAGTTACGATATGTTATTTTGCCTGATAGTAGTAGTAATGATTATGATTATCATGAACGACTCGCATCCCTTCAAATAAAATGTCTGGTATTAGACCATCATATTGTAGAGGATGATACTGAATTTTCCGATTCTGCCGTAATAATCAATAATCAGTTATCTGAAAATTATATTAATAAAGATTTATCTGGCGCGGGAGTTGCATGGCAATTCTGTAGATATTGTGATAGTCAGCTTGGTTATACTTATGCTGATGACTTAATTGACCTCGCAGCACTTGGAATTGTAAGTGATATGATGAGTGTATTATCTCCAGAGAATAGATACATTATCTATACTGGATTAAACAATATTACAAATTATTTCTTTTTAGCTTTATGTGAAAAGCAATCTTTTTCAATGGGAGGAAAAATTAATCCCACAACAATTGCCTTCTATATCACTCCACTAATCAACGCATTAATTCGTGTTGGTACGATGGATGAAAAACATAGGTGTTTTGAAGCATTTATTGACGGCCATCAAATGGTTTTAAGTGGAAAGCGTGGCGCAAAGGGAACATATGAAGAAGTTGCAATTGAGTCCGCGCGTGAGTGTACAAATGCAAGGTCAAAGCAAAATCGAATTTTAGATAAAGCTGTAGAAGAACTTGAAATTAAAATTTTTAAGTATGACCTTTTAGAAAATAAGATTTTATTTGTAAGGTTAGATGAAGAAGATTTTCCTGCTGAATTAAATGGACTGACTGCGATGAAGCTGGCCGCGAAGTATAAGCGTCCTACAATCGTCGCACGCCTTAATGAAGAAGGATATGATAGAGGTTCAAGTAGAGGATTAAATGAATCTGAACTTTCAAGCTTTAAAGAGTTTATGGACAATAGCGGATTCTTTGAATATACTGCTGGACATGATAATGCTTGCGGAATTTCAATTTTAGACAAGAACCTTCATCAATTCCATGATTATGCGAATAAAGCACTTGCGAATGTAGATTTCGGTGAGAACTGGTATGAAGTAAATTTTGAACGCTTCGCTGCAGACACAGACTTAATTCCACTTATACAAGATATTGCAAGATATGAGAATATTTTTGGACAACATAATAATGAGCCAATGATTCATGTGACTGATATTAATATTACTAAGGGAGATATAAGTGTTATTGGAAAGAACGCTGATACTGTGAGAATAGAGAAGTTTGGAGTTACATATCTTAAGTTTCATGCAAAAGAAATGATTGAAGAACTCGCGGCAGTGCCAAGTAATACAATTAAATTAGAGATTGTAGGTAGAGCTAATTTAAATTATTTCGCAGGAAGAACAACACCACAAATTTTTATTACAGATTATCAGATTGATGATGGGACTTTGGGATTCTAATTTGACAAATAAATAAATTTTTGATATAATATTTATATGAAAGGTAAAAAAATGGAAATAATTGAAATATTAAATTTACTTCGAAAATATGATATACCAGAGAGTTATCCTTTATGGGCAGAACATGATATAATTGGTTTTAATGTTGACTATGAAAAAATTAGTGAAGAAGATATCAATATATTACAAGAACTGGGATGTATCATTGATGAAGAATATGATAGTTTAATAATGTTCGTATAAACTAGAAAGAGAGGTAGCGTGAATGGAAAAATTAAAATTTCCGGGTTCGCTCCATAATCACACTGATTTTAGTAATTTTAGACTTAGGGATTCAATCAATACTGTTGAATCTCTAATTGATTATGCCGTCGAACTGGAACATGAAGTAGTAGCGATTACTGAACATGATACGATTGCGAGTGCAATTAGAACTGAAAAATATTATAAGAAGATTAAAGAGAAGAATCCAAATTTTAAAGTTATTTTAGGTAATGAGATTTATTTAGTTAGAAATGGATTAAATGGACAGAATTATAATAAAGATGTAGATAGATATTTTCATTTCATACTTTTAGCAAAAGATGCGATTGGTCACGAACAAATTCGTGAAATATCAACTCGAGCATGGAATAGAAGTTATGTGGCGCGCCGCATGAGGAGAGTTCCAACTTATTATAATGATTTAATTGAAGTAATTGGTAAGAATCCAGGTCATGTAATTGGAAGTACTGCTTGTTTAGGAGGATGTTTGCCAACTCAATTAATTAGAAATAGAGATAATGGCGCGCCATCAATGGATTTAATTAAAAGATGGATTGTACAGATGCAAGGAATTTTTGGAAAAGAGGATTTCTATTTTGAAATGCAACCATCTTTTAATAAAGACCAGATATATGTAAATCATAAGTTAGTTGAACTTGCAAATGAATTTGGGATTAAATATATTATAACAAATGATGCACATTATTTAAAGAAAGAAGATAGACCGATTCATAAAGCATTTCTTAATTCACAACAGGGCGATAGAGAAGTCGATGATTTTTATGCGACAACTTATCTTATGAGTACAGAAGAAATTGAATCTTATATGTTGAAAGAAATGGGAGAAGAAGTTCTTCAAAATGCATATGAGACGATTTTAGAAATTAAGGATAAGTGCGAAGACTATTCATTAATGAAGCCATTGAAAATTCCAAGATTAAATTGGAAGTATTATGATGTAAAGCCTGATGCATTACAGTTTTGGAGTGATAAAATTCCATATTTAAAAACTTTTCTTAAATCAGAATATGACGAAGATAAACATCTTGCATATGCGATTATTGATAGATTAGTTAATAGTACGGTTGAAGACGAATTATGGAATCATAAAACTGCGGATGAAATTAATGCTTGTCTTGAAGATACATGGATTAGTTCTGAAGTAAATGGAAGTAGATGGAGTGCATATTTCTTAAATCTTCAAAATATAATTGACTCATGTTGGGACGCAGGAACTTTAGTTGGGTGCGG
>ODAI014165042.1_pt1 | contig 12097 bp, 12 predicted proteins | sample 1539321 | NCBI WGS metagenome assembly ODAI01 (sample SAMN02144231, study PRJEB22623) | gut metagenome | biome: sheep rumen | host: Ovis aries | place: New Zealand
CGACGCTCTTCCGATCTCTTCAAGACTGCACCAGAGAAAAAGAAAATGTAAATCCACAATAAAACGTTTTAAGAGCCGTTAATTATGAGGAATTTTGTGTTAAAAGAGGACAAATATTCCGTCAAAATGTCAGTTTTAGAAAAAATGCTTCTAAATTTGCATGACAAACAAACGAACAAACGACAACCAATTTAGAAATTAACTGTATAACAAAAAACAGAAGAACATGAAAAAGTATTCAAAGTATTTTTTGGCTGCTGTATACATCGTTGGCATTGCCTTTTCAACAGCTGCCTGTAAAGAAGCAAATGCAGTATCGGCTGCCGTCACCGTTGGCCAACCCGTCGACCTGACCTATGCCGCGGACAAGGCGCTTCCAGCCGTTGTACACATTAAATTCGTGCAAAACAGCAAGGTCCAGACAGTTGACGTGCAAAGCGACCCGTTCAGCGACTTTTTTAGCGACCCCTTCGGTTTCTTCGGGCGTCCCGGGCAAGGCGGCACACAAAAAAGGCAAATACAAACACCGCGCCGCACGGCAACCGGATCTGGTGTCATCATCTCAAAAGACGGATACATTGTTACCAATAACCACGTCGTTGCAGGGGCAGACGAGCTGACTGTCACCCTGAACGACAACAGAGAGTTCTCGGCAAGAATCATCGGTACTGACGAGACCAGCGACCTGGCGCTCATCAAGGTCGACGGCAAAGACCTTCCGACGCTCCCTGTCGGCGACTCCGACAAGCTGAAAGTCGGCGAATGGGTCATTGCCGTGGGCAACCCGTTCGGCTTGAACAATACGGTAACCGCGGGTATCGTCAGCGCCAAAGCGCGCTCGCTGGGCGCAAACGGCGTTGAGTCGTTCATCCAAACCGATGCGGCAATCAACCAAGGCAACTCGGGCGGCGCACTTGTGAACACAAGCGGCGAGCTGGTTGGCATCAATGCCATGCTGTCTTCGCCAACCGGCAGCAACATCGGCTACGGCTTCGCCATTCCAACCACCATTATGAACAAAGTGGTAGACGACCTCAAGAAATACGGGACCGTGCAACGCGCCGTGCTAGGCATACAGGGTGGCGATGTGCTGAACTACATCAATGAGCAGAAGGACAAAGGCAACAACGACATCGACCTGGGCACCAACGAGGGAGTTTATGTCTCAAAAGTGGAAGAGAACGGCGCGGCTGCCAACGCCGGCATTGAGCAAGGCGACATCATCACAGCCATTGACGGAAAGAAAGTCACGAAGATGGCGGAATTGATGGAAATCCTGGCCAACAAGCGTCCCGGCGACAAAGTCAACATCACTTATCTGCACAAGAAGCAGAAGAAGAGCAAGACGGTTGTGCTGAAAAATGCGCAGGGCAACACGAAAGTGGTGAAGCCGGCCGACTTGGACGTGCTCGGCGCCAATTTCAGGGAGATTTCCAATGCACAAAAGCAGCAGCTCAACATCAACAACGGCCTTGAGGTCATGAAAGTCAACAACGGCGCGCTGAAAAACGCCGGCATCAACCGCGGTTTCATCATTCAGCGCATCAACGACCATAGCGTCAAGACTTTGGACGACCTGCAAAGGATTGTCAAAGAAGCCTCTACGAGCAAGGAGCCCGTGCTCTACATCCAAGGCATATATCCGACAGGCAAGAAGGCCTATTTTGCCGTTCCTTTGGAAGACTAAAGCATTTTCACCATCAAAAGCACCCTTTACCCAGGGTGCTTTTTTCATATAGGTAAAAAAAAGGGGCTTTTATTTTGTATTCTGAAAGAAATCCGTTATTTTTGCATACTACTTTAAACTGATATATGCATGAGACAGCTTAAAATTACTAAATCAATTACTAATCGGGAAAGTGCCGCACTCGAAAAGTATCTGCAAGAAATTGGTCACGAAGAGTTGATTTCCATTGACGAGGAAGTGGAACTGGCACAAAGTATCCGCAAAGGCGACCAGAAGGCACTGGATCGGCTCACGAGGGCAAACTTGAGATTCGTCGTGTCAGTGGCCAAACAATATCAGAATCAAGGATTAAGTCTACCCGACCTCATCAACGAAGGAAACCTTGGTCTCATTAAAGCAGCACAAAAGTTTGACGAAACAAGAGGCTTCAAGTTCATCTCATACGCCGTATGGTGGATTAGACAAAGCATCTTGCAGGCCATTGCGGAGCAAAGCCGGCTCGTGAGGCTGCCGCTGAACCAGCTCGGTTCTGTAAACAAAATCAACAAAGTGCTCAACAAGTTCGAGCAGGAAAACGAGCGCCGCCCCAACATTGAGGAGATTGCCGACCAAATCAACCTGCCTGAGGAGAAGATTGAGGAAGCCATGAAGGCAAACGGCAAACACATTTCTGTCGACGCCCCTTTTAGCGAGGGAGAAGACAATAATTTGCTCGATGTACTGGTGAACAACGATGCGCCCATGGCCGACAAGGCCCTGGGGGCAGAATCGTTGAAAAGCGAGATCAACCAAGCACTTCAAATACTCAACGAACGCGAGCGAAACGTCATTGAAGCATTCTTCGGAATCAACCAACAGGAAATGACGCTCGAGGAAATCGGATCGAAATACGGCCTGACCAGAGAGAGGGTGCGGCAGATCAAGGAAAAAGCCATCAGGAAGTTGAGGAACAACACGAAAAACAAGTTGCTCAAAACGTACCTGGGCTAGCCCCCGCAATTTCAGCATCATATTTCAACATTATACAATATCATGAAATCATTAAGAAAAAAAGTCTTTATCCTTCTAGCATGTTCAATGGCAGCAGGCAGTCTGACAGCCAATGCACAAGAACAAAAAAACAAGGTCCATCTCTTTGGGATGGCACAGTCGTTTACCGACTCAGTAGTCTACATGACAGACATCCATGAAATAGACGATGCAAAAATTGAAAAGAAGACAAAATTCCTGCACCAGCGCTCAGCATACACCCAGCAGCTTCAAGAACATTTGCAGAACAAGGGGGAGCATCAGCTTTTCTGCCTCGTCATGTATGCCGAGACGGCTAAAAAAGCGGCAAAGAAGTATGAAAAAATGAAGAAAAAATACTCTCCACGAAAAGGATACACCACCAAATCCGTCAACAAGGACGAATTCAGATTCAAGACGCAGCAAGTTACACCAGCATCAAAGTAAGAATGGATTATACCTGCTATTACAACATCGCAGAACATCACATCAAAATAACTTTCAGGGATGAGTTGGGGGCAGACAACGAAAAGTTCATCGCCTCTTTCCAACCATTCAAGACAAGAGAGAGGGTTGGAGATTTACTGTTCCACCTGAGCGTGGAGTCTGGTTTACAGCCCATCGAACAACATACGGAACACATCAGGGACTTTGACACGGGAAACGGGAACACCGACGTATACCTGCTGGAAGGCGGTGGCTACCAATACCAGATAAAGGACATCAACGGACAAGAATGCTGCCTGCTACAGACCAACAAGGCATTCACCACTTGCAAATGCAGGCTTTACGGCGACTACAACACCAGGCGATACGGGCTTAACAACGCCATCATGATTGCATACGCCTTTTCAAGCGCATACCAGAAAACAGTCATGATCCACGCCTCACTCATCAGGCACGACGACAAAGGCTATGCCTTTACGGCAAAAAGCGGTACGGGGAAAAGTACGCACACCAGCCTGTGGATGAAGCACATCAAAGGCGCCGACCTCATGAATGACGACAACCCCGTCATCAGGATCATTGATGGAAAAACCTACATATACGGAACGCCATGGAGCGGGAAAACGCCCTGTTACAGGAACATTAAAGCGACTTTGGGCGCCATTGTCCGAATAGACAGAGCCCTTGAAAACAGTGTAGACAAATTAAAACCCGTCGAGGCCTTCGCCAGCCTGCTGCCATCGTGCTCATACATGAAGTGGGACGAAGAGATTTCCCACGCCATCTGTAATACCGTGACAGAAATTATCGAGAAAAACAACATATTCACCCTTCACTGTCTTCCAGACCAAAATGCAGCCGAGATATGCCACGCAACGATAACAAAGGGATAAAAAAGGAATTTGCCAATGAAGTATTCATTCCGGAAATCATCAAGCTCCTGGATGAAGGGTACACCGTGACCCTCAGGCTCAAGGGATTCAGCATGCGGCCTTTTCTAGAAGACAACAGGGACAAGGCATTGCTCACCAGGCCCGGCCGGCCGGCGGTCGGTGACCCCGTGCTTGCCGAAATTGCACCTAAGCATTTCGTCTTGCACAGGATTGTCAAGATTGAAGGCGAAAACGTGACACTGCGCGGCGACGGCAACCTCAACAATGAATATTGCACCATCAAAGACATCAAAGCCTCAGTCATCGGATTCTATAGAAAGGAAAGGGCCACGCTCGACCCTATTAGCGGCATGAAATGGAAGATTTATTCATGGATATGGACAAAGCTCTACCCCGTCCGGCGCTACCTCCTGGCTTTCTACAGAAGAATTTGGCTGAAAATGTTCAACCCCATTTAACTCAACATCATCATGAAAATCAAAAAAGGATTCAACTTGCGCGACATCTGCGGCGAACAAATCATAGTAGCTGAGGGGAAAGAAAACATTGACTTCAGCAACATCATCAGCATGAACGAGACGGCCGCCTTTTTGTGGCAGCAAGTAATAGACAAGACATTTACGGAAGAGACTTTGGTTGACATTCTTACCGAAAATTACGAAGTTGACCGCAAAACTGCCCAAAACGACGTGGAAGAACTTGTCAGACAATGGCTCAATAGCGGCATTATAGAGCCTTGAGCCTGAATCGACGGCCCCCTTGCCCTAGCCTTCGGGAAACGGTATTTTTTGTATGGGAAAATCGCTTGTTCCCATTCAAAGACTTACGCAAATCTCCGCCAAAGCCTTTTGACTGGAAATTTGCGTAAGTTCTTCTGTATCAATCCCTTTTCTTATTTCTCAGGTACACTCTTCAAGATTTCCAACAAGTGGTCCCAAACCATTTGAACCGTAGGAATCAAAAGTCTCTCGTCTGGCGAGTGGACGCCGCGCAAGGTAGGCCCGAATGACACCATGTCGATGTTCGGATAGCGTTCAGAGAACAATCCGCACTCAAGGCCTGCGTGAATGCCCAAGACCTTTGGCTCTTTGTCAAACAGTTTTTTATAAGTTTCAACAACCACTTCTGTCAGTTTGCTGTTAGGATTCATTTTCCAGGCAGGATACGGGTCTTTTTGCTTGATTTCAGCGCCGGCCAGCTGGAAAGTAGCCTTGATGGTATTGGCCTGATTCTCAAGGTTGCTCATCACATTTGAGCGTTGGCTTGACACGATTTTCACCTCATTGTCCGTCGTCACGACGCTTGCCACGTTGTTGGAGGTTTCAACCAACCAAGCCAAAGCCTCGTCCTGGCACATGGTGAAGATGCCGTTGTCCACTGCTTGCAAAGCCTGGATGATTCTCCTGGAGATTTCTGCCGGAAGCACTTTTTGAGCATCCGCGCTTTCCATCTTGAAGTCCATTGACTTTTCCGTCACATGGAATTCCTCCACAACATTTGCGGTAAAGATGTTCCAGTCAGCGACAACCTCCTCTTTCTTCGCAGCAGGCACTGCAAACACTACGATGCCGTCGCGCGGAATGGCGTTGTGAAGCTTCCCTGCATTAAACTCAGCAATCCTCACATCAAGTTTTTCCTGTTCCTTATAGATGAAACGAGTTAAAATCTTGATTGCATTGGCACGTTTCTTATTGATGTCATCTCCCGAGTGACCGCCTACCAAGCCCTTAATCGATGCTTTCATGAAGAAGTGGCCGGCAGGTGCGTCCTCTTTGGTAAAAGAGAATCTGGCGTCTGTGGTCATGCCACCGGCACAGCTCACAAAGATTTGCCCTTCGTCTTCTGAATCGAGATTGATGAGCCAGTCGCCCGTCATAAAGCCAGCTTTCATGCCCTCAGCACCAGTGAGCCCGGTCTCCTCGTCCACGGTAAAGACGCACTCGATAGGGCCATGCTCTACATCCTTGCAGTCGAGCAAGGCCAACTCCATCGCCACGCCGATGCCGTCGTCGGCACCCAAAGTGGTGCCTTTGGCAGCGAGCCACTCCCCGTCAATGTAAGTCTGGATGGCATCTTTGTGGAAATCAAAGTCCAGGTCGACTAATTTCTCACAAACCATGTCCATGTGGCTCTGCAAAATCACTGTTTTCCGATTTTCATACCCCGGTGTGGCTGGTTTTTGGATCAAGACGTTACCCGTCTCGTCTACAATGGTCTTCAATCCACGGCTTTCCCCGAATTCACGCAAGAACTCTATCATCTGCTCTTCGTGCTTTGAAGGACGTGGAATTTCATTGATTCTTGCGAACTGTTCGAAAACGCAAGCTGGTTTTAAATTACTTTTGTCCATAATTTACATTATTTTTTGAATGTTTATCAAGAATAATTCTTATCTTTGTCGGCTGAAACGTAACTTCAGGTTTGACCTCGCAAAGTTAATAAAAAATGATGAAAATAATGCTGTTATCCCTGTTAATTATTGCTATAAGCATGCTGCTTTTATGCATCAAGTTGCTCCTCAAGCGCGGCGGGCATTTTTCCTCCCAACACATCAGTGACAATAAAGCGCTGAAGGAGAAAGGAATACACTGTGTGATTGAGCAGGACAAGGAAGCCCGGAAAAAGGGAAAAGCATTCTGATGCGTAATAGACAATAACAATAAAAAATAAATCGAGAAAAAATGAAACAATTAATGAAACCAAGTGCCATTTTAGGTGTGGCAGCGATGATGCTCGCATCATGCAACCAAGCGCCTAAAGCTGTAGAAAACAAAAAAGCAGAACCTAAGACCGAGACCAAAGAGTTGAAAATTGCATTCGTCGAAGTGGATTCCATCATGACACAATACGAATTTTGCAAAGAATTCACCAAGGTCTTGGAACAAAAAGGGAAAAACATCCAACGCACCATCAGTCAAAAAGAACAAGCCCTGAGAAATGCCGCCAACAATTTCCAACAAAAATTGCAGCAAAATGCGTACACACGCGAAGAAGCCGAGCGCGTGCAGGCCGGCTTGCAAAAACAAGACGCCGACTTGGCCGCGCTGCAACAACGGCTGGGCAACGAGTTCCAGGCAGAAACCGAAAAATACAACATCGCACTGCGCGACTCCATTCAACACTATCTTGCAAAATACAACAAGAACAAAAAATATTCTATCATTTTCAGCAAACAAGGCGACAATCTGCTATACACAGACAATTCTTACGACATCACCAAAGAAGTTATAGCCGGTTTGAACAAAGCCTACAAGCCTGCTGAGAAAAAATTGGGAAAAAAATAAAAACTCCAACAAGAAAAGGGCAGGCTCGAGGGTCTGCCCTTTCGTCTTTTCAACATGAAAAAATCTGAACGATACCAATACATCATCAACCACTTCCGAAACGAGATGCCCGTGGTCACCACAGAGCTCGAGTTCGGAAGTGTCTTCCAATTATTGGTCGCCACATTGCTCAGCGCACAATGCACAGACAAACGCATCAACCAGGTTACTCCGAGACTGTTCCACGACTTCCCCACTGCCTCGAAAATGGCAAAGGCCGAGCCCGAGGAAATTTTCGAGTACATCAAAAGTGTGAGCTATCCCAACGCCAAGGCCAGACACTTGGTAGAGATGTCCAGGATGCTTGTCCAAAACTTTGATGGAGAGGTACCCAGCGACCCTGTTCTACTGACAAGACTGCCGGGCGTGGGCAGGAAAACTGCCAATGTCATACAAGCCGTCGCTTTTGGAAAGAATACAATGGCTGTGGACACACACGTCTACAGGGTCAGCCATCGCATGGGGCTAGTGCCCAAAACGGCGACGACCCCATTAAAAGTTGAGCAGGAACTCATGAAAAACATCCCTGCAAACGACATCCCCCAAGCGCACCACTGGCTGCTACTCCACGGAAGATACGTCTGCACGAGCCGCAAGCCCAAATGCGACGTGTGTGCCTTTGCAGAAATCTGCCCCAAAGTTCTCGAAAACTCCAAACTATAACAAAAAATCATCAGGGACGGGCTCCGTATAGCCATTTGCTCAGACGCCCCCTAGACCGTAACAAGAAAATTACCAGGCATGGACACTAAAATCATCCATCATTTTTTACGACAAATTGCTGCCAACAACAATAGAGAATGGTTTTTGGCACACAAACAGCAATATCTCGAAAGCAAGACGGAATTTGAAGCCGGCATAGCGGAAGCCATTGCCCGCATCGCCACTTTTGACGAGGAAATCAGCCACCTGCAAGTAAAAGACTGTACCTACCGGTTCTACCGCGACATCCGATTCTCACCCGACAAGTCACCTTACAAAAGACATTTCGGGGCTTACATCTGCGCCAAAGGCAAAAAAGCGCTGCGCGGAGGCTACTACATCCATGTTGAGCCGGGGAACTCCCTGCTGGCAACCGGAAGTTACTGGCTGCCGACCCATATTCTCACCTCTTGTCGCAACGAAATCATGTCAAACATCGATGAATGGAGAAAAATTGTCGAGAACAAAGAATTTGTCGAATATTTCGGACAAGCCGGGGATGGCGTATGGGAAAAAACCGACAAGGGCTTCGGGCTGGCGAGCTTAAAAAATGCACCAAGCGGATTCCCTCGTGACTACGAGCACCTTAACTATCTGCGTCTGAAAGACTATTGTTGCTGGTGCCAAGTTCCCGACCATTTTTTTGAGTCAAAGAACTGGCTCGAACAAATGGAAAAAATCTTCAAGACGGCTAAGCCCATGATGGATTTCATGAACGCGGTCATCGACGACTACGAATAGCTTTGAATAGCTTTCGTAAATCGCCACAAACAGTCTCCGTAAATCAAGGATTCCATCATTCTGCCTATTTCCAAGGCTTTTTGCTTAACTTCCAAAGCTTCGGCTTGCTAGAAAAGCTCCGTCTCCCCTCTAGAAACTACAGCTCGTCCAAGATAATGGGCTGTTCATGAGGCACATTGGGAGAATTTTTTCTCTTGCCTTGAGCCGGATTTGCTGGCGACCCCGAATTTTCCGTCCCGGGCGGCTGAGCAAGATGTTCGTCTTTCTCCAAGACAGAATGGTCAACAGGCTCGCCGTTTTCATCAAACAAGAAATTATCCAGGTCAAAGGCAGGGATGCTGTCCAAGTCTATGGGCTTTCGCTCATAATAACTCGGGCAATTGTACATGCCATAAGTGATACTCTCGTCTTTACTCTTGGCAAATTTCCCGCGATAATGCTTGAAGGCGGCATCCGAGAAGAGCGACTGCAAGAAATAGCCACAGATGGGAAGTGCCGTGCGGCTGCCCTGCCCCAATGCGCCTGTCCTGAAGTGGATGCTGCGGTATTCCCCACCGACCCATGCACCGCAGACAATGTTTGGTGCAACGGCAACAAACCACGCGTCGGAGTGATTGTTTGAAGTACCGGTCTTGCCGCCAAATTCCGAATCGGAGAAACTACCCACATAGCCCCAGAGCGACTGCGAGGTGCCGCCTGGCTCGCGCATGCCTGCCATAAGCATGTGCTGCATCAGAAAAGCCGACTTATAAGGTATGGCTTGCGTCTGCTCGCTCGGCGCCACATATATTTCCTTGCCCGTATGATCTAAAATCCTGGTCACCAATACTGGCTCGTGCGCCATGCCATCGTTTGCAATCACGCTGTAAGCATTCACAACCTCCAACAAAGTCATGTCAGAAGATCCCAGTGCCAGCGACGGTGCATTGTCGAGCGGGCTTCTCACACCCATCGCCTGTGCTGTGTTGATGATGTTTTTAATGCCCATCTCCTGTCCCAGCCTCACTGCAATCGAATTGATGCTTCGGGCAAAAGCGCCTTTCAACGGTATCGAGTCGCCCGTGAAATAGCCATTGGCATTTGAAGGACGCCATTGCACCATCTCTTTCTTGAATTTATCGTACACCTCCATGCTTATGTACTCGTCACGGCGCTTGTCGCACGGTGTCAAGCCCTGATTCATCGCCTCGGTGTAGACAAAGAGCTTAAACGTCGAGCCGGGCTGACGCATGGCTTTGACCTTGTCATACTTCCAGGAATTGAAGTCAATGTCTCCGACCCACGCCTTTACATGCCCTGTCTGAGGCTCCATTGCCACAAATCCACAATGCATGAACCGAACCATGTAACGGATGGAGTCCAAGCTGCTCATTTCTTTTTCTATCTCTCCCTTTTCATAATCAAACAGTTTCACCGCATGTGGCTTATTCAAGTAATAGTCGATAGAATCTGGGGCATTGGGGAATTTTGCCTGCAAAGCCTTGTAAAACGGCTGCCGCTTGGCGATGCCCTCAATGAATCCGGGAATCACGCGATGCTGCTCGTCTTGCCAGGGCTCTTGCTTCCCCCAATGGCTGTTGAAATTGCGCTGCACCTGCCGCATTTGCTTTATCGCAGCATTTTCAGCATATTTCTGCATCCGGGTATCAATGGTGGTATAGATTTTCAAGCCGGAATTATACAAGTCGTAGCCATTCTCGGTGCACCAGTCCTTCAAATAGTCGGCAACTGCCTCTCTGAAATATTTTGCCTGCCCATCATAATTTGTCTCCACACTGAATTGCAGCCGGATGGGCTTGACGCTAAGCGTATCGTATTGACTTTTCGTCATGTCGCCGTGTTTCACCATGTTCATCATCACCACATTCCGGCGTTTAAGGCTGTTGTCCGGATTTGAAATCGGGTTGTAGTAGGTCGTTGCTTTCAACATGCCCACCAGTACCGCCGCCTGTTCGACCGTCAGCTTGTCGGGCGTGGTGTTGAAATAGGTTTTGCACGCTGTTTTAATACCATAGGCATTGGAGCCAAAGTCTACCGTGTTGGCATACATCTCAAGAATCTGCTGCTTGGAGAATTTCGTTTCAAGCTTTGTGGCGATAATCCACTCTTTAGTCTTGACAATCAACATTTTAACTCCAGGAATCTTGCCCAGGACTCCCGTTGAATACTTGGTGCGCATGCGAAACATGTTTTTCGCCAACTGCTGCGTGATGGTCGAGGCACCGCGCGCATCGTTGTTCAAGACAGCATCTTTCACCGCCCCGAATATGCTGATGGGGTCTATCCCCAGATGACGGTAGAATCGCTCGTCCTCGGTGTCGATCAAGGCTTTCCAGAAATTTTCACTGACATCTTCAAACTTGACCGGTGTACGATTCTCGTTAAAGTACTTTCCAATCATTTTACCGTCTGCGCTGTAAATCTCAGATGCTTGGCTGATTTGCGGCGACAGGCCGGAAAAATACCCTGGCGACTTGCCGAAGAGCCACAGGAAATTGATGTCTACCATGCCGAGATACATGACCAGCAGGCACAACAAGGTTGCCATGGCGGCCGCCGTCTTGGCCAGCCAGGAGCGGCGAGGGGCGAACAATCCTTTGTACCATTGGAAAAAGCGTGGGAAAATGTTCTTTCTCTTATTGCGAGAAGGTTGCGATGTATTTCGTTTCATGTCTGTTTTTAATATTAAAACGGCACAAATGTAATAAAATTATTTGCAAGTCCGTTTTTTTGTCATCCTTTTTGTCATCCACCATTGGAATTTTCTTCAAAAAAATGCTTCACATACATGAATTCACTCATTTGGCGGCAACGAAGCATTGACATAAGACAGGATTTCATCTTCCTCACGAGGGTAAAACCAGCGGACGGCGGCATCGCGTTTGTACCAAGTAAGCTGTTTTCGGGCATAACGACGGGTCGAGCCTTTGATTTTCTCCACGGCTTCATCCAAGGAGACCTGTCCGTCAAAATACTCGAACAGCTCCTTGTAGCCGACAGTGTTCAATGAGTTCAAGCCCTTCAAGGGATAGACCTTTTGAGCCTCCTCCAACCAGCCGTCTGCCAACATTTGATCCACTCGCTGGTTGATGCGTTCATACAACTCCTCGCGAGGACGGTTCAAGCCAATCTTCAAGATGTTGAAAGGGCGCTTCTTTATCGTATTTTTGCGAAAAGACGTATAGGTCTTGCCTGTCATGTGGCAAATTTCCAGTGCATGCACCACCCGCCGCGGGTTTTTATGGTCGACCGTCTCCCAATGTTCCGGGTCAAGCAACTTCAGCTCACGCAGCAAC
>ODAI011418423.1_pt1 | contig 12096 bp, 5 predicted proteins | sample 1539321 | NCBI WGS metagenome assembly ODAI01 (sample SAMN02144231, study PRJEB22623) | gut metagenome | biome: sheep rumen | host: Ovis aries | place: New Zealand
CGTTTATATATGCAATCGTTCTCGTTATTAGGACGCTTATCTTCGGTATCGATGTCCCAGGATACGCTTCGATCGTGGCGCTCATCCTTATCTTTGGGGGACTCATTCAGCTGTCGCTTGGCATCATAGGAGAGTACCTAGCTCGGCTCTATGTGCAAGAGAAGAGTCGACCGGTGTATATCGTACGCAAGACTATAAATGGTGCGAAATCGCCAACGGCAAAGTAAAGACAGTGTCATCAGTCTGGAACTTGCGCGCGAGCTTGGAACGATGCAGGATTCGGTAAGGATGAATGGTTTTCGCGCCTCTGACGAACGAATCCTTGTGTAACGCTTCTGCCTCGCCGATTCGATAGGAGAAGGTCTCATGCAAGAGGGCGGTTAGCAGAAACCGTCATCACCCATTAGCAGCCACAATCGTCCCCAGGCAACCAGCGAGGAGGGGACGATGACCGAACGGCGGCAGATTACGCAGTCCCAGCTGGTTGGTTTAAGCAGACGCTAACATCATCCATTGAGACCATTCTTGGGACAAACGAAAGCTCGCCCTCTATCGCTTTCGAGACCTACGCTCACCTTCAGTCGGCTCCTGATGTCAACGTTTAGAGTCTACACTTCGGTATCTTACGACAATGACGACAAGCATTATGATTCCTATACCACTCAGAACACCGCCAGCAACTAAGCCATGCGTGCGATACGACAACTCTATATGATGATTGCCTGGCGAAATCAGCATACCGGTGAAGATGGTATTAGCGACAAACAAGTCAACTTCTTTTCCATCCACCTTTGCAGACCAGCCCTCGCTGTAAGGTATCGAAAGACACAAGATCTTACTTTGTTCAAGCGATATATTCCCTGAAATTGTATTCGTATCAGTGATTACATCTTCTAGGGTATTCTGACAAAGCTTGTCGCAATATGCATTCAACTTGTCTATTGGTTGGCATACAACCTCAATCCGTTTAATAGTATAAATTCCTGCCGCTGGTAGTGTCACGCTTGCTTCGTGCAAGGGCTTCTCTGAATAACCTAGGTTTGATATGAAGTTTGACTGACTCTTTGCAAATGAGTTGTACGGTGTTGTATAGGTAATCTCTCTCGAACGTTTGTTCCCGCTAATTCTGATGTTTTGCAGATTGTTAGTTTCGTTGCCCGTATTAGCGGAAGCGACCCTGATCCTCTGTTGGTCGATGAGAGACAGCGAATTGAACCACCCACGTTGGTCGTCGGTAGCTATATCTCCGGTACAGAGATCAAGCTGGGTGCGATGTTCGAAGTTAAGCCCTTCGATATGCACATAAGTTTCGCAGTCCGCTTCCCCTTCAAAGGTAAGTTTGAGCGAGGCACCGCCCTTACTCACAAGATAATGTTCTTCATCAATTTGGCGTACGTTATCCCCCGTTTCTATCTCAACCTCGTGCAGTTTTGTTGAAAACTCGATGTTCGCTGGATGCATTTCCATTGGCAAAGTGCTCACAACATCGCTATCCAGAACGACTGCTTGTATCAGAGCCTGCTGTTTCTCGTATGCCGGAAGCTTCTGATACTCTGATTGATCCAAATAACTGTCGTAGGTATAGCCAAACGGAAGAGTGCTTTTGTCGACATAGATGCTCTTTGAGCCTAACGATTCGACATATTCAAATCCATAAGGCTGTTGTCCCTGGGATTCTGAGAGGTAGAATCCTACGGATGCAATCTTTTCGAGATACGATCTCCCATCAAGGTTGTGATAGAAAGAAGGGAGCCACTTTCCTCCCATCTCCATATCGTTCATGAAATGTATAATACGCGGATCGTTGAGGCTCCAGTAACTCTCAGTTGAATGCCCACCCGTAATGACCGCTGCATTCGTAACGCCATTGTTCTGGCGCTCATAGCGCGTGAAGGCATTGCTGCTTGTGAGTTCAGCCAACCTTTTGTTATATTTATCCATTACTTGTGAGTACTCATCACCTAGATCCATATATCCCTCAACATAGTTTCGTTGATTAATATCAAAACTATAGTATCCATTCAAAACAATGCCACTTAGAACAATAATGCTCATCGTATGAGGAAGTACTTTGTGCAAATTATCCGTATCGTTGGATAATAGTATGAAGCATAACGCTATAAATACGATAACACATGAGGCTAAATAGCCTTCCGTCCATGTATCTATAAAGAACAGGGATACAAGAAAATATCCAACACATGAAATAGTTATAAATGCCCTTGTATGTTTACTCGGTTGTAGGATGTCTTCCCATTCGTCAGCGATTATGTACGCCACAACAGCTGAGAATGCCCATGACCATCGGTTGCTAGCATATTTAAATCCATTGAGTGCGTTACCGACAGCAGGAACTAGAAAAGAAACAGCGAGCACAATGAATGCAATTTTTGTACCCCACTTATCCTTGCGGGCGAACAGTGCAAAGACAGCGATCAGTGCAGGAGAACTGTAAGACTGTATTCGCCAGTAGCCTATATCCGCATCCGTTGTGATGAACGAAGCGAGAGCTTGTTTATAATACTGATGATTATAAAGTACATTATGTATAGTGTTATCGCTAGATCGAGGAGAATTCAGTGCAACTAGCACTATTGGGCAAAACAACACACTAGCTAATGCTACGCCAATGCAACCAAATAGAGTACATCTTCCGAGTAATGATAAGAACTCTCGTAATTTCTTATGATGAGGTGTTGTGAAGAAACGAATAAGTGCATAACAGACCAGAATAATAACGAGCATATAAAAGAAATAGAAGTTACTCATTGCAGAAACGCACACTGACAAGATAAACAAAAGGGGGCTATCGCCATCGAATACCTTATCGAATCCCATAAGCAGCAGTGGAAAGTACACTTCTGCATTTCCGAAGAACGGATGACGCGTTGCGCCGATTATCATCCAGCCACATAGAGCGTAAACGAGAGAGGCACATAATGTACCGTTTGTACTCTTCCTATGGCGCAAGCAGAACATGGAGAAGAAAAGTCCTGCAAGATACATACGTAGAATAACGAGAGTGTTGAATAAATAGATTGTATGTTTTGCGCGAACAAATACGCTCAGCAGCGCAAGAGGATCTCCAAGACAGTAATAGTTAAAAGTTGTGAGGACATCATTTCCATAGCCAATAGAATAATCCCATAAGGAGATTGTCACACCACTTCCAGAGAGAACACCTTTGACAATCGACCGAAGCCACTTCCCATAGTACATCAATGCAATGTAATGTTGTCTTATACCATCTATTGGTTTTATAAAACTCTTTTTGTAGATTATGAAAGGTAAGAATACCAATAGACTTATAATAATAAAAGAAAGAGTGTACTGGACAAAGTATCTAATTTCTGTCTTATGCTTGATTGGTTCCTCTTTATCAACATACATATGGTATTTTACCTCACAGCAGCACATTGCAACCAAGTACTAATAGTCGGACTTGCATTGTGGATGAAGGCATCTTGATCAGCTGCGCATGTCATAACGTCCCGCAGAAGCAAGTAACCTGAGAAAGTGCTCAACCGAACACGCCAACCGACACAAGACAAAAGACGCCCTTGCTCTTAGAAATGCACGCACCTCCACACCTTTTCTGTACATTCGACTTGTTAATCTTAACAGAAATGTAGCTGTTGTGATTACATTACCCGCTCCTAAACCAGCGGTGGCAAACCCCAGCTAGACGGCCTGCGGGCCGTACTCTGACACGGGGTCCATGACGGGTGACCCGCCCTCCCAGTAGTCCCAGAACGGGCGGCCCGCCTCCTCGTGCCGACACCCAGCTGGTGCTCGAGCTCGGTAACGCCAGGCGCGACGACACCCTCGCCAGGACGCTGGGCGAGATATCGCGCTTGAGGCTGCTGGTCCTGGACTACCTCGCGGCCACCGGCAGGCGGCCTGTCGACCTAGACCTCAATGCCATCGACGAGAGGAGAGGGTTGGAGGAGCTTCTGTTCTGACGACAAGGGGCGCCACGCCGCGATGGCCGCGGAGCGACGTGGCGCCGTCACGAGCATCTCCCGCGGGTAAGTACCGCTGTGTCGGCGTGACGAAACCCCAAGAAGTTTCGTGCTTACACCCTAAAGAAAGGCCTGCCCATTTCCGAAAAGGAGACTTGACTAAACACAACTACGGCTCAATCGAGGACCTCTACCTCGTGTCCGACGCCATGATGACGGACTACTCCTCCGCGATGTTCGATTACGCGCTTCTGGACAAGCCCATACTCTTCTAACTCTACGACTTTGGGGAGTACAGCGAGAAGCTGCGCGGGATGCACTTCGACATCCGCACCGAGGCCCCTGGCCCCTTGCTCTACACCAGCGAGGAGGTCGCCGCCGCACTCCAGGACATCGAGTCGACTGGGAAGCAGTACGCGGCGCAGAAGGACCAGTTCAAGCGGAAGTACCTGACGTACGAGTGCAGCAACTCCTGCGAGAAGATCGTGCAGGAGGTCCTGAAGCCGAAGAGGGAGCGTGGGCGCCTGCTGGGCAAGCTGCTCAAGCGCAGGTAAGGACATCTCATGCGTAGATTCGAAGCCGAATCTCTGTTGCAATGGCTGCCGTCGTCTTGTCGGTACTTCTCGCCGTTGCGAGCTATTTGCCGGCGAAGCTGCTTGCATTTTGAGAATCATTGGGCGATTGGGAAACAAAGAATGGGAGTTTTCGGCAAGCTCGAGGCTAAAAGCTTTCAGCTATACAATAAGTCTACGTTGCGCTCCCGCGTGACATCAAATAGCGACTCTATTGTTCTTAGCGGAGGCTCCTCGTGTCTGCGTCCGTGGACAACGCTGTAAGGAAGGTTGGTATTGTTTGATGGTAAGCTTTGTGGTCCCGTGCTTTAACGAGGAAGACAACGTCATACCGTTTTACGAGGCTTTCCGTGACGAGTTTTCTCGAGATGAACAAGAGGATTGGCGTCTCGTGATGGTTGACGACGGAAGTTCCGATGACACGTATAGCCGTCTGGAACAACTGGCTCGAACGGATGCCAGGGTGACGGTCTTGAGCTTCTCTCGCAACTTCGGCAAGGAGGCTGCCGTTTACGCCGGCCTCAACGAGGCAAAAGAGTCGGACTACGTTGGCCTCATCGATGCAGACCTACAACAGCTTCCGTCTACGGCTTTGGAGATGCTTAAGATTCTGGAGTCGCGAGACGACATTGACTGCGTTGCTGCATATCAGGAAAGCCGCAAGGAAGGGCTTCTGCTCGGCTGGGTAAAGAGGTGCTTCTACAAGGTATTTACGCATGCATCCCGCTCGCAGAATGTCATAGAGAATGCAAGTGACTTCAGGGTGTTTCGGCATGAGGTGACCGAAGCGCTGCTCTCGCTGCCTGAGTATCACCGTTTCTCAAAGGGGCTGTTCTCATGGATTGGGTTCAACACCTATGCGTACCCCTACACACCCGAAGAGCGCAACAGCGGATCGACCAAATGGTCTGTTCGCTCTCTGGTGAATTACGCACTAGAGGGAATCCTGTCCTTCTCGACAACTCCCCTGCACCTCGTGACAATTACGGGAGTGTGCGTTTCGATAATTGCGTTTATATATGCAATCGTTCTCGTTATTAGGACGCTTATCTTCGGTATCGATGTCCCAGGATACGCTTCGATCGTGGCGCTCATCCTTATCTTTGGGGGACTCATTCAGCTGTCGCTTGGCATCATAGGAGAGTACCTCGCTCGGCTCTATGTGCAAGAGAAGAGTCGACCGGTGTATATCGTACGCAAGACTATAAATGGTGCGAAATCGCCAACGGTTAAGTAAGACCATTTCGTTAGCTCGGAACTTGCTGGTGAGCTGGGAACGACAAAGGATGAAGAAGCGATAGATGGTTTCCGGCGTTCCTAGCGAACGAACTCTGCGTAGTACTCCCGCTTCGCCGATTCGATAGGAGAAGATAATATGCAAGAGAGCGGTCAGCAGATACCGTCATCTGTTGTGACGCGGAAGCGCTTTTTGGTTGCCTATGCGATAGTCTTCTGTGCGGTTTTGGGATTGGCGTTCTCTCCCTATCTTCGTGCGGGGACGAGCCTCATCTGGCCAACCGACGGTCTCTATCAGCATTACAACGCCTTCGTATACCTCGGGAGTTGGTACCGGACAATCATCAAAAACCTCTTCGTGCATCACAAACTACTAGTACCTATGTGGGAGTTTGGTATAGGGTATGGCAATGATATTATTACAACACTTGCCCATTATACTCTAAATGATCCATTTATACTGTTTTCTATAATAACACCTACAAGATATGCTGAGACTGGATACATTATATCTGTTTTTGCTCGTATGTTTTGTTCTGGTCTAGCGTTTAGTGTATACAGCACCAAGATGAACTGCACGTATCGTGGCACGTTTTGTGGAGCAATTGCCTATGCCTTTTGCGGATATGCACTCTTCTTTTCCGGTTCCCACACATACTTCATATCATCGTTAGTGTGGCTGCCGCTCCTGTTCTACGGAGTCGAATGCATCTATGATCAACGTGATCCACGGTGTTATCTCATTGTCACTTGCATTTCCCTTGCAAGTAATTTCTATTTCTACTACATGCAGATAGTATTCGTAATACTGTATATCATCATACGTGGTTTTGAGCTGTACCATGGTCACATCGGAAAAGTTATAAAGTTTGGTCTGTTGGTCGCACTATATACGCTCATCGGAACAGCCATGGCTGCCATAGTCTTCCTTCCCGTAATTCAGGCGTACTTCGATTCGTCGCGTAGTGTCAGTGCGTATACATTTTCCAACACCGTATCTCAACGTGAAATCGTAGACTACCTCATTTCGTTGATCACTCTTGGCAACGCCCGTTACTCAGGCTTTATTGGCCTTTCGCCAATGGTGCTTGTGGGTGTTGCGAGCTCTCTTCCACAGAGACGTTTGTCAACTTGGGCTAAGGTCTACCTTCTCATCCTTATGGTCTTCCTTGTGTTTCCCGTCTTTGGATATGCGTTGAACGGCTTTGGCTATGTCTCGAACAGGTGGGTGTTTTGCTTTGCGCTCATCTGCTGCTTCCTCTTTGCGAGTGCGTCCGACAACTTCGAGGAGCTTGGGATCGCACAGAAGATTGCTACGGTGGCGATACTGGGAGGCTACGCTGCAATCTGCATCTTTAGCGATAGGGTTGCCGATACCCTCATGAGTTCGTTCCGCCTGCTCGGCATATCAGCTCTGGTAGTCATGGCACTCGGGCCACTCAGCAGACTTGTCGCGACACATGGGGGAAGCGAGAAGACCGCACATGTTTTTGTGGGCACGCTTACCACGGCACTTGTTGTGGCGGGCGTGCTGGTGTTGAGCCATCAGCAGTTCGTTGATGGCTTGAATGGATTTGCTGCAAACCACGTTGCATCGGGGGAGGCATCTTCAACGCTGAGTCGACATTCCATCGACCCTCGCTATCTTGAGTCGGACAGTGCGTTCTTCCGTGTTGACACGGGAAGGATCGGCCGCTCTGCCACGAACCCACCAATCTGGTGGAAGCAAAGCACGACGACGCAATACTGGAGTATCGTGCCTGGGGTGGAGAAGGACTTCCTTATGCTCAACAGCGCCTACGAGGAGCTCACATATCGAACTCGTGGGTTACTTTCCCGGACACTGTTGCTGCCCCTATTCTCGATAGAGTACTTCTTCACTCGCGGCAATTGCTCGTATCAGGTCCCCTATGGCTTTGAGCGTGTCGATACGAGTCTGAACGGGTACGACCTCTACCATACAGACCTTTCTCTGCCTCTGGGTTACTCGTACGACTCCTATGTTCCCGAGTCCGAGTTTGAGAACATGAGCATAGCTGAGCGACAGCAGGCGATGCTTCAAGGTGCCGTCATAGAGGATGGCGTGTTGGACAGCGGCAGCACCATAGAGCACCTCTCACCCGCTTTCACAGATGAGGAGCTTCCGTTCGAGGTAACGGATGCCCATGGTGCGAGTCTGGAAGGCAATGTGATCAATGTCACGAAAGCCAATGCGGATCTGGTCCTGCGTGTCGATTGCCCCGCTGAGAGGGAGATGTACGTCTGTTTTTATGGAATGCACTTCAAAGGCCAAAAAGGGGCAGCTAGTGCATTTATTACGGCTTCTTCTAGCGGTTGCGTAACAGCTCCCACATATCTGTACACGAATACAAACCGGTTCGAGCATGGTCGAGAAGACTATCTTTTGAACTTGTATTACTCATCCGAAGCGCGGGACAAAGTAGTCCTGCACTTCTCGAATGTTGGCACATATACATTCACGCGAATGGGTATTGTCGCTCAACCGTTGGATGATCTTTCCACTAGGATAGAAGCTCTGCGAGAAGACGTTCTTGAAGACATTAAGATTGACACCAATGCCATTACCGCCTCATATCGTGCTGACAAAGACAAAGTATTGTGCATTTCAATCCCTTACACGGAGGGTTGGCATCTGTCGGTTGATGGGGAAGAGCGAGATCCCATCTGTGTGAATAGTATGTTCCTTGGAGTGGTATTGAATCCCGGGGTGCATGAGCTTTCGCTCGTCTACGAGACCCCTCACCTCAGAGAAGGAGCTTGCATTAGCGCTGTCGGGTTTTTGTTATTCGCATTGCTATGCCTTATGGTTCGATTGCAACGCAAGAAGACAGGGGCTCACGACTAATGGGACTCGAATGTCAATCATTGTCTGAGTACCGCGCTTTAGGGGTGGGACACAGTGGAGGACATAGAGGCTTAGGGCTGTCTTGACATTCCAGATGAGCCTTTAGGATGTCACGAAGGGTGAAATGATGATTCTCGTACTCATAATAGCAACTGTTGTGTGCATCTTGGGATTGCTCGGTGTGCCGAGGAAGCTGTGTATTGAGGTGCCTAATCCTCTTTCGAAGGAGATCACAGCATCAATCAATGGGTTCTTTATCATCATCGTGTTCCTGAGCCATGTGCGGCAGTATGTCGACCCGAGCAACCTTACGTCACTCGACACACCGTTCATACGCTTCATGGACTTTTTTGGTCAGCTCTGTGTGACGACGTTTCTCTTCTATTCGGGTTACGGTGCCATGGAATCCATCCGGAGGAAGCCGGGATACATCCACTCCTTCCCTCTGCGGCGCATCCTGCCCTTCATGATTGACGTTGCTATCGCCATTGCCGTGTACAGTGCGCTTAAGTATTTACGCGGAGGAGACCTATCGGTTCAGCAGACTATTCTTGCATTGGTTGGTTGGGCGAGCGTGGGCAACAGCAACTGGTATATCTTCTCAATCCTTTGCATGTGGTTCGCGACGTATCTCTCGTTCAAGGCCTTCTCTTCCGAGCGCCTGCAACCTATCGCCATTGCTGGTGTGTTTTTGCTAGCGGCTCTGTACTCAAAAGTCATGATTCATGAGGGTGTGGGAACGCGCTTCTACAACACGATTTACTGCTATCCAGCGGGCATGATGTTGTCATATTGCATAGGGAAAGCTTCGAGCTGGAATTATAGAGAGCGTCTGAAGGGCTATAGTATCGTACTGGAACTGATAGCACTCTGCGCCCTCATGGCCTTGTTCTACAAAGCCCATCGACTCTCGCATTCGAGCATCACCTTCTATAACATCCAGTCTATCATCATGGTTTTGGGTATCAGTCTCGTCTGCTCTCGCATGCGGTATACCAGTAGCATCCTCAACTGGATTGGCGCAAACCTGTTCTATTTCTATATCTACCAGCGGGTACCGATGATTGTTCTCCAGAAATCTCTGGCGGACAACTCGCCCGTCTATCTCCTGGCATGTATTGTCGTGTTGTTGCCACTGTGCCTCCTGATGATGCGGGTCCACGCCCTTGTGAAGAGATTTCTCTTTGAGGAAGGCGCGAGAAACGCACCGCGGGCTGCCTGACTTTGAGAATCCCCGATATTGGGCAAACGCGCGTCTGTCTGCTCAGAGAATAGATGGGCGCACTCTGCCTATAATGGAGGAACTCGCTCTGTCCGAACTGGGCGGCTTCACCATATCATGGCCTGTCTCCTCCTTTGAAACGAGGTAACGCGTGTCTCTCTTCACGTCTGCGCAGCGCACCTTTAAGCGCGCGAAGCGAATTCTTCGCCCCAACGCTAGAACTTACCTGACGAGTCGCAAGAAGCCGCTCTTTGCGGGCTTGTGCCTCTTTGAGGGTGGCCAGGGCCTGAATATCAACGGGAACATGTTCGTGCTTGCCCGCGAACTTGCCTCCAACAAGCGATTCTCGTCTCTGAAGGGCGTGTTTGTCGTGACGGAGGACACGTCGGAGAGCGCTCAGCAGCGTTTGCGCGCCTATGGCATCGATATGCCAGTCGTAGAACGCAACTCTGAAGACTACCAGCGCTATCTCGCTCGCTGTGAGTTCCTCTTTACGGATAACTCCTTCCCTCCGTACTTCCACAAGCGCGATGGTCAGGTGTATGTGAACACCTGGCACGGGACGCCCCTCAAGCAGCTTGGTCGAAGCAACATCGAGAACTCCTTGCGTTCGTTTGCCAACGTGCAGAAGAACATGCTGAGTGCGGACTACCTGCTGTTTCCCAACGAGCTCACCAAGGACTGCTTCTTCAAGGACTATATGATCGAGAAGCTGTTCGCGGGAAAGTACCTCATGGCAGATTACCCGCGCAATGACTCTCTGGTAAACGATGAGATACGAGAGAGGGTCCGCGGCGAGCAGGGGCTCCATGGAAGACATGTCATGGCCTACATGCCCACCTGGCGTGGCACCGGCCGCTATGCGGATGTCGAGGAGCAGACAGAGATCCTCGAGGATATCCTCGGCAGGTTGGACTCGTGCCTGAGCGGCGACGATGTTCTGTACGTGAACCTGCACTTCTTGCTGGGCGATGTCATCGACTACGACAAATACGAGCATATCAAGAGGTTCCCGAACCAATACGAGACCTATGACTTCCTGGCGGCCTGCGACGTACTCATCACCGACTACTCGAGCGTATTCTTCGACTTTGCGGTCACGCGGCGAAAGATTGTGCTCTTCCCCTACGACCTCGATGAGTATCTGAGCACGATTGGAGTCTACGTTCCCTATGAGTCACTGCCCTTCCCCAGGGCTATGACGCCTGAGGAGCTGGCTGCAGAAGCGACGAGTCGCACGTACGAGCCGTACGATGAGTTCTTCGATACCTACTGCGCCTATCATACGGGGCGTACCTCGGAAGATCTGCTTGCCCGTGTCTGCCTTGGGGAAGAAGTCCTGGCTCCTGAGGAAAACACTCAGCAAGAACCGGTCAGGCTCGCGTACGTCAGAGGCGTGGGCAACCGCATGATACGCGAGACGGTTCGGGCGGAGATCGACGACTCGTGGACGGAGAACAGTGTCTTCACCTTCGTGGGAAGGTATCGAAAGGTGATGGCAGAGTTCCTGGGGGATTTACCCGACGACGTCGACTTCTTGGCTCTTACCACAGCTCAGAACATCTATGGGCAAAAGAAAATCATCTCCGCTCTGGCGAAGAGGATTCCTTTGGTAGAGAAGGTCGTGCACAAGCAGCTGAGGGGTTGGTATCGCGACGAGCTGAACAGGCTTATCCCGGGCGTCGATATCGAGTCCGTGCTCTCGTATAGCCCCACAAACGACTATATTCATCTGCTCCTCGGTTCGCTCCCCTGCAAGAAGATTGCGGAAATCCGCGAGAGTACGCTGCTATATGCCCGCAGGAAGAAGACGCGCAGGGTACTCAGGATGGGGGACTTCGAGCTTGTCGAGGGCGACCGCTTGCCCCTTTCCGTATTTTCCGAAGAGGCGCTTCGTACCTACTTCAATCGGTCTTCCAATGCGCGCCTGCTCACTCGTCGCAATACGGGCAATGATCGGGAAATCGGCTTGAGTGGCCTCATGCTCATGCATACACCGGATCACATCGATCGCAACAGCTTGTCGATCACTCTTCCCGACGACCGTGTCATCGGTAACCTCACTCCCATCTTTGTCCATGGCGTCACGAGCATCCAGCGATATGACATTCGCTTTGCCCTTGAGGATGCAAGCACCATCAAGACGACCAACGAGCTCTTCGTGAGATACAACGACGAAGAGGGGCGCGGCCTTCGCTATCGCATTCGCTACAACAAGAGAGACGGTCGGCGCAGTGC
>ODAI013947398.1_pt1 | contig 12096 bp, 8 predicted proteins | sample 1539321 | NCBI WGS metagenome assembly ODAI01 (sample SAMN02144231, study PRJEB22623) | gut metagenome | biome: sheep rumen | host: Ovis aries | place: New Zealand
CATCATTGCCTCGATGGTGTAGGTGTCGAGTGCACCGGCAAAACGCTCGGTTTCGCTCTTCACACCTTGAATGACAGGAACGGCCATGTATTTCTCGGCAAAATCAGCATACACCTTCAGCATCATCTTCGCACGCTCCTCAGCCTCTTCACGAGTGGCATGAGCCGTGTGACCCTCTTGCCAAAGGAACTCCGATGTGCGGAGAAATAGACGGGTACGCATCTCCCAGCGCATCACGTTGCACCACTGATTGCATAAAATAGGCAGGTCGCGATAGGACTTAATCCAATTCTTATAAGTGTTCCAGATGATAGTTTCCGAAGTGGGGCGAATGATAAGTTCCTCTTCCAGTTTTGCAGCAGGGTCAACCACCACACCATCGTGGGTGTCATTGGTCTTCAAGCGATAATGAGTCACCACAGCGCATTCTTTGGCAAAGCCTTCTACGTGTTCTGCTTCCTTGCTCAAGAAACTCTTCGGAATCAGCAGGGGGAAATAAGCATTTTGCACACCAGTCTCCTTGAACATGTCATCGAGCACACGCTGCATCTTCTCCCAAATGGCATATCCGTATGGGCGGATCACCATACACCCTCTCACGTCAGCCTGTTCTGCTAATTCAGCCTTCACCACCAGTTCATTATACCATTTGGAATAATCTTCTGACCGCTTGGTCAGGTCTTTCAATTCTGTTGCCATTTTCTTCTTTTTGTCTATCTTTTTTTGATGAAAATTCATTTTGAGCCACAAAATTACTGAATATTTAGGAAAAAATCATTTTTTTTCAATTTTATTTGTCACAATGATGAAATATATCGGCGAAAATTGCGATATTTGCACTTGATGTTACTTTTTTATGTTACAATAAATAATGTTTCTAATATTAACTAAAAAGCAAGTGAAAATTATGAAGAAATCAAAGTTTAGTGCTATGTTGATGGCTGCACTTATTGTTCTTTCAGGATGTGGCATGAACAACACTGCCAAGGGTGGTCTCATCGGTGGTGGTGCAGGTGCAGGTATTGGAGCAATGGTCGGTAACCTGATTGGAAGAAATGCAGGTGGTACGCTGGCTGGTGCGGCTATTGGCGCTGCTGTTGGTACGGGTGCGGGTCTTCTGATTGGTAAGAAGATGGACAAGATGAAAGCCGCTGCAGAGCAGGTGCAGAATGCTCAGGTGGAAAGCGTGAAGGACAGCAATGGACTTGATGCTGTAAAGGTTACATTTGATTCGGGTATCCTTTTCTCATCTGGAAAATCCACACTCAGCGGAACTGCAATGAACAACCTTAACGACTTCACGAACAATGTGTTGAAGGCATATCCGGATTGCGACGTGGCTATTCAGGGCTACACGGACAATACAGGCTTCAAGGGTTCTACGGCAGAGGAGAGTTTCCAAAAGAACATCAAACTTAGCCAAGAACGTGCTGATGCTGTAAAGTCTTATCTGTTGGCTCAAGGTGCTGCAACCACTCAGATTAAGAGCAGTACAGGTTTTGGTGAGAACAATCCTGTGGCTGACAATTCAACCAAGGAGGGTAAGGCACAGAATCGCCGCGTGGAAATCTATCTCTATGCGTCAGAGGCAATGATTAACGCTGCAAACGCTGGTACATTGCAGTAAAAACATCGGAGCAGGTGCAGGGCTGACCGTCAGTTTTGCACCTGCAACGGTTCATAAGATGGTGTGAAAATGGGGAATTTCTTTTCCAAATTGGGGAATCTGGTGAAGTGGACGCTCATCGTCTTATTGGCGGGAAGCATCTTGCTGGTCTTTGCCTTCCGTTACCTCCCAATTTATACCTCACCGCTCATGTTCATAAGGGCGTATGAGCAGGTGAGCAGGGGAGAACAGATCAGATGGCATCATTCGTGGGTGCCACTTGAGGAAATGTCTGCCGACTTGCCGCTTGCAGTGATGTCGTGTGAAGATCAGAATTTCCTCATCCACAATGGCTTCGATTGGGATGCCATTCAGAAAGTGATAGATGAACGTGCTGAGGGTGAGCGTTTCCGAGGTGGCTCCACCATCAGTCAGCAGACGGCTAAAAATGTGTTCCTCTTTCCAACATCCTCTTCGGGAAAGTTGGCATGGTTCCGCAAAGGTGTTGAGGCTTATTTTACTATTTTGATGGAGTTTATGTGGGACAAGCAGCGGATTATGGAAGTCTATCTGAACACGATAGAGATGGGGGACGGTATATATGGCGCACAAGCCGTGGCGCAAGAACATTTCGGATGCGACGCAAAAAATTTGACCCGTAACCAATGCGCAATGATTGCTATCACGTTGCCCAATCCGATCAAGATGAACTCGGCATCACCGACTAACTATATGTATCGTCGTCAGTCGTGGTGTCTCCGGCAGATGAAGTGGCTGGGGCATTTCCCTACGAGAGAAGAGATGCTGAAGAATGACGATGCAGATGGAGAAACTGAGGAGTAAGAGGTGGAAAAACGAGAAGCTGAGGAGTGAGGACATAACCGAGACAGGGTGGAGGGATGAAAGCCCCCTCCGACTCCTCTAGGGGGAGAGGAATGATGAGAGATATGAAAAACATTTACAATAAAATAAATGAGAATGGAAAACATAGTGAATGGTTGCAACAGAGGCATACTTGTCATTTTCCTTCTGTTTTCTTCCTTCCTGCTGCATGCAGAGAAGTTTGTGTTCACGACTGCGTGGACTCCTCAGGCGGAGTTTGCGGGCTATTATGTGGCTAAGGAGAAGGGTTTTTATAGGGATGTCGGACTGGATGTGGTGTTTCGGAGTCCTTCTTTGACGGGGTCTGTTTACCATCGTCTGGAGACTGACGGGTGTGATGCGGGCATGTTCTCTTTGATGGCTGCCATCGACATCGTTGCCCATGGGACTTCTTTGGTGAATATTTTCCAGACTTCGATGAACAGCAGTTACTTGATTGTTTCCCGATGGGGCAAGAATCCGCTTGCCCTGAGGGGGGGGCGTTTGGCTGTCTACATGTCGGAGCCGAATTATTTGGCTTTTATCCTGGACAGGAAACGGCGGATGAATTTTGAGTGGGTCTTTTTCACGGGCAACATCAATGTGTTTCTTTCAGGGGGGGTGGATGCGATGGCGGTGGTGAGTTACAGTGAGTTCCTGCTGCTGAGGCAGGCGGGGTTTGAGATGAAGGAGGGGAGCCTTTTCAGGTTTAAGGACCATGGTTACAACATTCAGGAGAATGGTGTGTATGTGAAGCGTGATTATTTTGAGTCTCATCCTGAGCAGGTAAGGCGTTTTGCGGCTGCCAGCAGGAGGGGGTGGGAGTGGGCTGCCTTGCATCCTGAGGAGACGTTGGACATTGTGATGGGGTATGTGCGCAGGGAGAATGTTCAGACTAATCGTGTCATCCAAAGGCTGATGCTGGAGGAGATTCTCCGTTTGCAGATTGACTCTGATTCGGGTAGGCGTGAGTTTCGGGTGCGTCCCGACATGGTGAGGAGGGCGTGTTTGCTGATGAGGGACTTTGGCATGATTGACAGGGAGGTGTCTTATCAGGAACTTATGGGGCGGACTAAACGGTTGGGAGTTGACAATTGAGAGTTGAGAGTTGACAGTTAAGGTTAGGGTCAGGGTCAGCCTCTCTAAACTCTAAACACTAAACTCTAACGAACTCAACTTTCGGAAGTCATAAAAACCACGGATTGCACAGATTTTTCCCAAAGCCCTGCAGGGCTTTCCAATCTGTGAAATAAGAGAGAACCTTTAGCTCGACGAAGTCAAATCTGAGGGATAGCAGACTCGTCAGAAAAAAATCTGTGAAATCTGAGTAATCTGTGGTAAAAAAAAGAACGTCCGAACCTTTAGCTCGACGAAGTCAAACTTTAATAACGAACCTTAAAAAGAAAGACATAGGGAATGAATGTCGTCACTTACATACGTCGTTCGTTGGCTGCACGGCTCAGCATTGGGGTCGGGTCGTGTGTGGTGTTTCTTTTTGTCTTGGCTCTTGGCGTCTTGTTTCACTATTCGCGGTTGGCGGTGCGTGAGGAGGCGATGGAGAAGGCGACGCAGTCGCTGGAGAGCACTTTGCTGAATGTGGAGAACACGCTGCATGGGGTGGAGGTGGCTGCCAATAACATGAAATGGTTGGTGGAACAGCATGTTGACACTCCCGATTCCATGTACACTTTCAGCCGCAAGATTCTGGAGAACAATCCTAACCTCTATGGCTGCTCCATTGCTTTCGAACCTTTCTTCTATGGGGAGAAGGGGCGGTATTTCTCGATTTACTCTAACAATGCGGGTGACTCGATACAAACCGAACAGGAGGGTAGCGATGAATATGAGTATTACTATATGGATTGGTATCTCATTGCCAAGCTGCTCAATAGACCTTGCTGGGTAGAGCCTTTCCGCGATTATGACAATGGGGGCATTGAGGTGGATGATTTCATCACTTCGTTCTGTCAACCCATTCGCGATAAGGATGAAAAAATTGTGGGCATCCTCTCTGTTGACTTGTCTCTTACGTGGTTCTCAAAAACTATTTCCCAAGCTAAGCCATACCCCCATTCATACAGTGTCCTGTTGGGAAGGGGGGGGACGTTTCTTGTCCATCCCGATACGACCAAACTTTTCTATGAGTCCATCTTCACTTCCACTCTGGAACATCCCGACGAAGAGATGACTGCATTGGGCAAGGCGATGATTGGGGGTGAAAGCGGATATAAGGTGCTGCACCGCGAGGAACAGAACTATTATGTATTCTACAGACCTTCCACTCATACGGAATGGAGTGTCGCTATTGTTTGTCCTGAAAATGACATTTTTGAACCTTACTACCGGTTGCGTACAAATCTGATAACAATTACGATTATAGGTATCTGTCTGCTGCTCTTTTTCTGCCTGTTTATTATTCGCTATAATCTGAGACCGCTCAAACAATTGGGGCTTTCTGCTGAAAGAATATCTCAGGGCGATTTCGATGTGATTGTTCCCGACAGCAGACGTCGCGACGAGATTGGTCAGTTGCAGCATAGTTTCTATAAGATGCAGCGTTCGTTGGTTGACTATATCAATAAGATACGTCACTCCACTGAAGTGTTGACCCAACAAAACGCAGAACTGACCAAAGCCACCGAACTGGCAAAGGAGGATGACCGTATGAAGACGGCTGTCATCAACAACATGACCGGTCAGATGTTACATCCTGTTGACATCATTGTGGCGGAGAACGACCTCATTCGTCAAGAATATAAAAACCTCTCCGAGGAAGAGATGACACAGCATGTTGACCGCATGCTCGAAAGCACGGAAGATGTGACCCGTTTGCTCAATCAGATCCTGGAGGCTTCCGACGCTTCTTCTGATACGTCTGCTTCTTCCGATTCCTCTGATTTGTTAAACGAATCCCCAGTGACCCCATGAATATAATGAACCCCATCACGAAAATAAGACATTCATTATCAACGAGAATAGGTCTCTTGGTTATGATTTTTGCGGTGCTCATCTTTGTGGTGTCCATCGGATTCCTGTATGTCAAAACGCGCAACTATGTTCGCGAAGATGCCCTTCGTCGTGCCTCACAGGTGCTCAACAACACAGTGCTGAGAGTCTCGGTCATCCTGAATGAAGTTGAGATTGCCACCAACAACACCGATTGGCTTGTCCGTACCCATTTGCATCCAGACTCGGTTGTGGTTTATTCTCGTCGATTGATTGAAATGAATCCCAATTTCAAAGGGTGCTCCATTTCCTTCGAACCCTATTTCTTCAAGGAAAAAGGGGAATATTTCTCCGTCTATTCTTCTCGTGAAAACGACACAATTCGTACCGAACAGGAGGGTAGCGACGAGTATCGTTACTACGATATGGAATGGTATTTGATACCCAAGCAGGAAAACAAGCCCTGCTGGGTTGACCCTTTCTATGATGATTATATAGAAGATAATTTCCAGCGTGACATGATCACCTCCTATGTCGTGCCTCTCATCAGCAAAGAGGGGCAATGCATGGGTGTCATCTCCGCCGACCTCTCCTTGTCATGGCTCTCTCGGACAATTACCTCGCAGATGCCTTCAGCCCATTCCTACTGTATCATGTTAGGCAGGGAAGGAACCTACTACATCCATCCCGACACGAAGAAACTCGTTGTTCAAACTATCTTTACCGATACTGACCCCGACCGCGATGCCGACTTGATAGAACTTGGTAATAGTATGCTTAGGGGAGAAGAGGGCATGAAGCAGTTGCGGCTGAATGATGAGAATTGTTTCGTATTCTACCGTCAGTTGCCACAGACAGGATGGAGCATGGCCATCATATATCCTGAAAACGAGATATTTCATGGCTACAACCGGCTTTTCTACATCGTGCTTGCCATCATCTTCGTCGGACTTCTGTTGCTGTTCATCTTGTGCCGCAAGATTATCAACAATGCCATCATGCCAGTCAATCAGCTCGCTAACTTGGCGCGGCACATCGCAGCAGGAAACTTCGATGAGCATATACCTCGCAGCGACCGCATCGACCCCGTAGGACAATTGCAGAACACCTTCAGCGTCATGCAGGAATCCATCTCTGGCTATGTCAACGACATCTATCATGTAAAGGCGGAGATAGAGGAACATAACAATGAACTTGTCCGTGTCAACAAACAAGTACAGGAAGCCCTTGAAAAAAAGACGGCTTTCATGCAGGATCTCACTCATCAGGTGCGCACGCCGCTCAACATCATCATCGGATTCTCGCAGGTGCTTCGCATGGGGCATCAGTCCATCCCCGAAGAAGAGTTGGTGACCATTCTTAATGGCATGCAGGTGAATTCTCAGAACATTAAGGGCATCATTGATAAACTGCTGACTGCTTCCTTTCTTGAGAGCACGACAAGTGTGCCGAAAGACACCTGGTTTGCTTGCAATGACCTTTGCCGCAAGACACTTGCCAAAATTAAACTCAAATGTCCCGACACTGTCAAGTTGAAATTTGTCACTTGTGTCCCAGATTCTCTGACCATTCCTGCAATCTCTGACGCATTGCCTAAGATGCTGCAGCAAATGCTTGACAATGCCAACCAGTTCACACAAGAAGGACTCATCACGTTGGAATGCAGGTTGAAAGACGAACGGAACATCCATTTCATCGTGACCGACACGGGCATAGGTATTGCGAAAAAGAATGCCCGTCGCATCTTCATCCCATTCCTTAAACTCGACTATTACAGCGAAGGACTTGGCATCGGTCTTACTCTCATTCGTCGTGGAGCAGAGTTGATGGGAGGTACTTTCATTCTCGATTCCTCTTACAAAGGAGGCGCCAGGTTTATCCTCACCTTGCCGCTGTGATTTCATGCACCGTGCGTATAATATTTCTTGCACTCAGCGCGTAATATTTCACGCACCATGCCCGTATTGTGGGGTTAAAGGCAGTCTTTTATGGTAAATAAATGGAACTTTTATGTGGAAACAAAAGAAAACTTTGATGAAAAGAGAATAGAGAGAGAATTTTTTCGTACCTTTGCACAATTATTGTATATTTAAACGCAAAAACTTTATCTTTCAGATATGCCCCAAATATCTATACGAGGAACGGAGATGCCCAGTTCGCCTATTCGCAAACTGGCACCGTTGGCTGACGCAGCCAAGAAGCGTGGCGTCAAGGTTTATCACCTCAACATCGGACAGCCCGACCTGCCCACACCCCAAGTGGCACTCGATGCCATCAAGAACATTGACCGCAAGATTCTGGAATACAGCCCATCGCAGGGTTATCGCAGTTACCGCGAGAAGTTGGTCAACTACTATGCCAAGTACGACATCCATTTGACTGCCGACGACATCATCATCACCAGTGGTGGTTCTGAAGCCGTGCTCTTCTCTTGCTTGGCATGCCTGAATCCGGGCGATGAAATCATCGTGCCAGAACCCGCCTACGCCAACTACATGGCGTTCGCCATCTCGGCAGGTGCCGTCATCCGCACCATCGCCACCACCATCGACGAGGGCTTCTCACTTCCCAAAGTGGAGAAGTTTGAAGAACTCATCAACGAGCGCACACGCGCCATCCTCATCTGTAACCCCAACAACCCTACGGGTTACCTCTATACTCGTCGCGAGATGAACCAGATTCGCGACCTCGTGAAGAAGTATGACCTCTACCTCTTCTCTGATGAGGTGTATCGTGAATTCATCTACACAGGCTCCCCCTATATCTCCGCTTGTCACCTCGAAGGCATCGAACAGAACGTCGTGCTCATCGATTCCGTGTCCAAGCGTTACAGCGAGTGCGGCATCCGTATCGGTGCCCTCATCACCAAGAACGAGGAAATCCGCAAGGCGGTGATGAAATTCTGCCAGGCACGTCTCTCTCCGCCACTCATCGGTCAGATTGCTGCCGAGGCAAGCCTCGATGCCCCCGAAACGTATAGCCGTGACATCTACGACGAATACGTGGAGCGACGCAAGTGCCTCATTGACGGACTTAACCGCATTCCTGGTGTCTATTCGCCCATCCCAATGGGAGCCTTCTACACCGTGGCACGTCTTCCAGTCGATGACTGCGAGAAGTTCTGTGCATGGTGTCTTTCTGACTTCAACTACGAAGGTGAGACCGTCATGATGGCTCCGGCTGCAGGATTCTACACCACACCTGGAGCCGGCAAGAACGAAGTCCGTATCGCCTACGTGCTCAAGAAAGAAGACCTCACCCGTGCCCTCTTCGTGCTGAGAAAGGCATTAGAGGCTTATCCGGGCAGAGTTGATAATCTTTGATTTTAAAGAGGAATTCCTCATTCCTAACGGTGTCTTTCGAACTTTTCATAGCCAAACGAATTTATGCGGATAAAGCAGAGGACGGGGAACGGTTGTCCCGTCCTGCTATTCGTATAGCCATGCTCGGTGTAACCATCGGTGTGGCAGTCATGTTGGTGAGTTTGGCTGTGGTGCTTGGCTTCAAACATGAAGTGAGCGAGAAAGTCATTGGCTTCGGCAGTCACATTCAGGTGATTAGCCTCACACAGAACCAGAACTATGAGATGATGCCCGTGCTCACCAATGACACCCTCATTCGCAAGGTGAAGAAGGTGAGAGGCACGGAGCATATTCAGCGTTTCGCCACCAAGATGGGCATTCTGAAAACAGAAGAGAACTTCCGCGGCTTGACCTTCAAGGGAGTGGGAGAGGACTATGACCTTTCTTTCTTCCGCACTTCACTCAGAGAAGGAACGATGCCCAAGTTCTCCTCCAAGGAGGCATCCAATGAAATCCTTTTGTCAAAGAAGGTGGCAGGTGACCTTGGCGTGAAAGTGGGCGACAAGATTTTCGCCTACTTCATGGGCGAGGAATCGATGCGTGCCAGACGTTTCAAGTTGGCAGGTATCTTTGAGACCAACATGAACGACTACGACAAAAACTATGCCATCACCGACATCTATACCATTCGCAAACTCAATGGTTGGGATGCCGAGATGTCTTCAGGCTTGGAGGTGACGGTCAATGATTTCGACAGGGTTGAGGAATTGACCAGCAAACTTCAGTTCATCCATCAGGGCACCGACCGTCAGGGAGTCACCTATGGTGTGTTCAGCATCAAGGACATTGCCGCCCACACCTTTGCGTGGCTTTCCGTGCTCGACATGAACGTGGTCATGATTCTCGTTCTCATGATTCTCGTCAGTGCTTTCACTGTCGTCAGTGGCTTGCTCATCATCATGCTTGAGCGCATCAGCATGATAGGCACCCTCAAAGTCCTTGGAGCCACCAACGTGTCCGTGCGCAACATCTTCATCCAGTTCAGCATCATGCTTGTAGGCAAAGGACTCTTTTGGGGCAACATCTTCGGTCTTCTCCTTTGCTGGCTACAACAACAGTTCCACGTCGTATCCCTCGATGCCTCCGTCTATTACATCGACTCCGTGCCCATTCAGTTCAATTGGTGGCTCATCCTTGCCATCAACGCAGCCACCCTCCTCATTTCCACCCTCGTCATCTGGGGCAGTTCCCACCTCATCAGCATCGGGAAACCCTCAGAGACTATTCGGTACGAATAAGCCTCAATGTTTTATCACGTTATTCGTAAAGAAGAACATACCCTCCTTTTTGTATTGCACGTGAACAATAGAACCTTTAGGTTTCCAGCAAATGGAAAAACTTTGCGAATGTGATAGCAAAAGATTTTCCATTTTTCTCATACAGAGGGAGGAATGCGGCATCATGTTGCATTCCTCCCTCTGTATGTGTTGTTTTTACAATTTTAATCAGACAATCTACATGTCAAGAGTCGGACCTGCTCCAGTCTTGGCATCAGTAAGAACTGACTCAACCAGCGTGGCATCGTATGAGGTGTAGGGATAAGTGGGGATGAATAGTCCTTGATTGCCTTGCTTCAATTCCACATCGTCAACACCCAAACATCCTGTAACCTTGACGTTGAAATCGGCATCTCCATGCCAATCGTACAGATAATTGTCTTGAGCATTCTTTGTCGTAAATGCACATTTCTCCGCGTAGATATTTGAATAGACACCATAACCTATACAGTAGGTGAAGTCATTGCCGTTGTATAGGCTGTTGACCACATGTACCTTCCCAAATCTTACGCGTGGGCATCGCTCGCTGCAACCTTCGCCCCACCAACAATTGATGAACGTGCAGTTTAGCCGTCCAGCATCTTGTTCCACATTTTTGTTGCTGTTGCCTATCAGATTGCTGTTCCGGTGGTCGTTGTTGCCACCGTTACCGCCAGCCATCGGGGGAATGAGATAACGGAAGCGCGTCCAACTGACACAGATGCTGTCTGACCCGTTGACGATATCCATGTTTCCATCAATACCATCTTGAATGTCGCAATGGTCAACCCATACTTTTACGGCTCCCACAAGCGAGATGTTATCGCTGTTGTTGGCATCAATGTCAAAGGCTCCAGGTCCCAACAGAGTCAGGTTACGAATGATGATGTTGCGACTGCCTTCAAGCAGGAAGATGCCCGCCTTCTCGTTTCGTTGCAGATTGCTGATTGAGGCACCTTTCCTTCCGATAATCGTTTTGTTGGAACCGACAGGAATCATATTCTTGAGTGAAATATGTCCTTCTACGTAGATGGTGGCTTCCTTCGTGCCGCTAAGGGCTTCTTTCAGTGCTTCTTCCGTTTTGACGGTGACAGGATTCAACCCGTTCCCGCCCGTGATGCCTTGTCCAAAACCAACAGGGCTATTCATGTCGTAGGGCGAGAGTGAAACTGGGAAATTGTCTCCGTTGTCATCATTGTCCGAACATGATGAGAACGATACGGTTGCCGTCAAAAGCATGGCATATACAATGCCCGTAAGGGAATGTTTAATCAGTGCTTTCTTTTTCATACTTATTAGTGTTAAGATGTTTCTGGGGCAAAGATACAAATAAACCATCAAAAAAAATAAAGAAATAAGATTTTTTTAATTGAGAGGATATTAGAATTAGTTTTTGATGGCATTTTTGAAAAAGAACTGCACTTTTGTAAAATATCTTAGAGAAATGGAAATATTTTTTAGGTTTGTAAAAAAAAGTGGGAGGAAATTTGTTTTCGTCTTTCATCTTTTGTAACTTTGTGGCTGAGAATATATGATAAAGTGAGATGCTAACCTGAGAGGGTTGGTGGAAATAATAGTTTAACTTATTAAATTCAGTGAATTGAATGGAAGAGAATGCTGACAGAGTGCAGGAGCAGCGTGTGTCCTGTACTGGTGGGCAGATTGGCTCACCTAAGGAGGATGAGTTGCCTCCTTTCAACTTTCCCATTGAGGACAAGTCGGAGAGAATTATCAAAGTGATTGGCGTTGGTGGCGGCGGCGGTAATGCTGTGCAGCACATGTGGGAAGTGGGCGTGAAAAACGTCAACTTCGTTGTGGTCAATACGGACAGTCAGGTACTGGTGCCCAACAAGGTGCCTAACAAGATTCAGTTGGGTGATGGCTTGGGTGCTGGCGGTGACCCTGAGGTGGGGCGGAAAAAGGCAGAGGAGAGTATTGAGGACATCAAGGCGATGCTGGAGGGCGGAACCAAGATGGTGTTTGTCACGGCAGGGTTGGGGGGGGGGACACGGACGGGGGCAGCCCCAGGGATTGCTCGGGTGGGGAAAAAAAAGGGGCGCACGCG
>ODAI014327388.1_pt1 | contig 12096 bp, 11 predicted proteins | sample 1539321 | NCBI WGS metagenome assembly ODAI01 (sample SAMN02144231, study PRJEB22623) | gut metagenome | biome: sheep rumen | host: Ovis aries | place: New Zealand
AACGTAATCTGTTCCGCAGATAACGCCGACTGCCATGATGGCACCCATAACTGCTCCCCTTTGTCCTCCGACCATCTTACCACCCTGATAAGCTATCAGCAGAGGCAGTACATATTTGATCAGCGGGTCTACCATTGAACTGAGTTGTTCATTAGGCAGCCAACCTGTTGCGATAAACAATGCGGTCAAAAGACCCCACGCAATAAATGCGCCGATATTCGGCATGACCATTCCACTTAGGAAACGGCCGAAGCTTTGTATTTTTTCTTTCATTTGGATTTCCCCTTCCAACCTATGCGATAGGTACGTCCCGACACGTCTGCCGGTATTTCAAGTGTATAATCCGAACGCATTCGTTTGTTGTAAGGTCATTATATTTGTACACAATTTGATTTTCAATTCATACATCTTTAACTTTGTCACGTGGGGAAAGTGACAAGTCCTTAAGAGTCAAAAAATGCGCGGTGTACAAAGCACCGCGCACTATTTTATTTATCAAGTATTTTCTCGAATTCCTTCTCGGGCATCGGCTTATAGAAGTAATATCCCTGAATGTAATCACAGTCATAATCTCTCAGGAATTTAAGCTGTTCCTCTGTTTCTACGCCCTCGGCAGTTACCTTGGCTCCGATCATATGCGCAAGGCCGATAGTCGTAATGATTATTGACTCCGCTTTATCATTGATGCCGATCTTGCGAATAAAGCCCAGATCCAGCTTGATAATATTAAAATTGAAATTCTCGAGCATTGATAGTGAACTCATTCCGCTTCCGTAATCATCAAGAAGGATCTGAATTCCCTGCTTCTGCATCTTGTTCAGATAGTCCGTAGCCTTGGCCTCAAGGTCTGCATACGCCGACTCCGTAACTTCAAATCTGATCATGGTCGGATCAAGCTCAAGGTCTTTTATCCGCTCGAATATACTCTCAATAAAGGGCGAATCGTAAAAGTCTACTCTTGAGAGGTTCATGGCACACGGAACAATCTTTTTCTTCTTGTAAGTTCTTCTTGCAATCAGCTCCATGCCACGACCGACAATGAAATTATCAAGTGAAGGTATCTTGCCCTCTGCCTCAATAACAGGAATAAAGTCACTGGGAGATACCATTCCAAAGTCCTTGTGGCGCCATCTGATCAGCATCTCGGCGCTGACAATTTCTCCGGTCTTGGCATCAACGATCGGCTGATAGTATGGCTCAAATTCGTTCTCATCAAGAGCTCTCTCAAAGTCCGCCAGAAGGAATCTCTGCTTTACATAGTTTTCTTTCATTACATCGTCGTAATACGCATAGAGAAGATTACCTTTTCCTGTCTTAATATTCTTCTCCGCAAGTTTTGCTCCTGCCAGGATCTGTGTAACCCTTGCGCCGGAATTGGTGATTGCATGAATTCCGCAGCGTATCTCATAGTTAAATTCCTTGGATTCAACCTTGAAAGTCTGACTACACATGGCCTTTAGGTTTTTGTCCTTAAGATTTTCATTGGCGGTTATAAGCGCGAAATGGTCACTTTCAAGTCGGCCCATTATTACCGGTTTAAGATACTTGCGCAGCACATCTCTGGTCTGGAAGATGACCATATCTCCGCTCTGATCCCCAAAGAGCTCATTTACCGCCTTGAACCCCTTAACATTCGTATAAACCAGAGAGTACTTACCTTTATCTGCAAACTCCGAAATAAAGAGTTCTGCTCTGTCCAAAAAACCCGCTCTGGTATACTCATCAGTCATAACATCGTGGTCCAGGGAGGTTGTGATATCGAAAAATACAAACAGTCTCCAGTCAGGATATCCCGGAACTTCTCTTACTCTGATGTTTTTGGCTCTGCGCCCTCTGTCAACATCCACATGAATAGTCCTTACAAAATTGCCTCTGTCTACTATCTCCTGACAGATAAAGGACATGTTCATGCATTTCAGGAAGTCATCTCTTTCCTCCTCGACTACTTTTTGTGAAAGCTTAAAAACTATATCATTGTACTTAAGCTTGGTGCTCTCAAAAACGCCCCATAAAGCCTGATTCAGATAATAAACTTCGCAGGCACCGTTAGTTATGTTCACTGATACGATCATGTCATAGCCATCAGCGAGAATAGCCTTGATAACAGGCTGTTCATAGACACCCATGTAGGGAATTATGGGGCCTTCTTTGAGCGGGCTGACAACGCCGTCCTCAACAATTTCTCCGGCACCCTTAAATCTTGTCCTGCCGTTTTTTACCTTGAAATAGCTTCCGTCAGATATGAGATAGAATCGGCCGCCAAAGCTGTCAGGCAATATAATATCCTCGAAGACATTTCTGCCGTCGATGACCATTTCCTTTATGATTTCCGCATGGGGAATAATCTCAATGTTGGTAAGATCAAGTCCATCAGAAAAACGGACAAAGTTGGGATCCGCAGCTTCTCCCTTGAGCTCCGGTAATAGATATACATTATAAGCTGCATTCATGGATCCCGAACTAAGACCTATGATGACGCCATTATAGTCACGGAGAGCATCTTTAAGACCTATCCGTTTCATGAATGCCAGCTGCGTAGGTACATGGCCGCCTGCCAGATAGATAACATTTGACCATGCAATAAGATCCTTCAAAGAGCTATCATGCTTCTCATCCAGAATTTTCACTTCACCTACGGGGAGATTTTTATATTCAAAAGCGTCCAGCAGACGCTTCTTCTGATGTTCATTCTCAGAAACCGCATCAGGGTCACAGGGAATATAGAGCAGATTTGCAGACTGTGGCCATTCGCCCTTAAGGTCCTCAAAAAAGCCGTAGCAGTCCTCAGGCTCTTTCTTCTCATAAGAGCCCAACTCCTGGTAAGGGATGAAACTGCCGGTCAGATAAAGAACCATTCGCTCTTTCTCCTGTAAACTCTTCACCTCAATCTAACGTGCATATATATATTGTATCATGTTTTTTCGTTCCCTGCTGTATTAACAATTTCTTTTTCCACAACAAATCCCGGCATGCTGACAGGCTTGTAAAGTCTTGGTTCTTCCGACTCATCTGCTGCCCTGTCAGATACAGGTATCTGCTGAAGCTGCTGATCCCGGCTCTGCTGATCTATGGCACTAAGAACCATTGTCGCGTACGGATCAGCCTGCATAGAGGCCGAACCCTGAAGGAGTGTTGTTCCCTGCATCTGCGACATTCCCTGTGCAGGTGCTGCAGACTGCCCCAGAAGAACGGTCTGCTCCGAATCCATTGAAAGAGGTCTCTGGTATGTCTTCTTGCCCTCAAGACCCTCTGAGGTATTCCAGGAAATAACAGCCTTTCCGTTTCGTCGTCTTCTGTCTGCCTGTACAGCTCCGGACTCAGCATCCTGCTTGATCCTATCAATCGTCTTCTTGGCTTCAGAGCCTGTAAGAACAGCAAGATAATGCCTTATGTCCAGTTTGAACCATATGACAATATCCAATACTACGAGCAATATGAACACAATAAGAGATACAAGCGCAAAGGTATTATAATAGCTTACTTCTGTCATGATCAGTTACCTCCCTTTGCAGTCTCAATGGTTGTCTTGGCATGTGCACAGGTAGTAAGGGTTTCGCCTACAAGCTCTTTTACCCTCTTGCTATTGTCCTGACCTGAATTGATATCCGTTTCAATGTGTGACACGATGAAATCAATCTCCTTACTCATTTCATCATTGCTGACACCATCATCTATAAATTTCTTGTAATTGTCGTTTATCTGACCTGCAATCTCTTTATATATCACAAGTGCAGTAACTGCATTGTCTTCCTCTGTAACATTGCCATCTGCAACAGCGCAAAGATCTTCGAAGTACTGCCTGTAATCGATGGTCTTATCGCCACTGGGCTTTACATCCACATTTCCCTTAACAAGGCGCTCATAATACTGCGTTATTGTTCCCAGCTTCTCAGCTCTGGCAAGTTTACTGTCAGAGAGCGAACCTGTTTTGATGGCTTTGTCAAACCAGACCGAAGCGCGCATCTTATCACCCTCGCCGTTGTAGCAATAGAAATATGCCACACCAAGCTTATATGCCACTTCTCCGTATCCCGCCTTATCGGATGCGAGCTTTTCCTCAGCGGTGGTATTTCCCACAGATGTGATAAGCGCCTGTCTGATCATCACGTCCTCTTCGGGAGTCATGACATCATCCATAAGATAGTAGTCGATCATCTCGTTATAGGCTTCAGGATTTGTCGGGTCTATCACAATAGATTTGGTAAAAAGATCTGTCGCAGAAGTCTCATCCACCATACCCTTTGCCTCAGTGATATTGGTACTGTATGTGTGCTTGGCCAGTTCTACCGCCTTTGTCCTGAATGCTCCTGCCATCACACCGAAAATGAGTGCAAGCACTGCAATTGCAGAGAAAAGACCAACTCCAAATTTAGCTTCCTTTTTATAGCCCCTGTCGATCTCCCTGTAATGCTGAAGATCATACATGACCTCAGCGCAGGAGGAGTATCTGTCATCGGGATTGCTCTGCACACACTTATTGATTATGTACTCAAGTCCCGGTGAGAGCTGCTGATTCCAGTATCTTATAGGATAGAACTCATAGGGCGGCTCACTGGGATTGTGTCCTGTAACCAGATGATACAGTGTTGCTCCAAGGCAGTAGATATCGGTCCTTGCATCCGTCTGGCCCATACCACCGAACTGTTCAGGCGCAGCATATCCTCTGGTTCCGAGATAAGATGTATCTGAGTTTTTCTGCTCCTTAAATTCCCTGGCAGTACCAAAGTCAATAAGAGTTATTGTTCCGTCAGGTCTGAGCATGATATTTCCGGGCTTTATATCCCTGTAAATGATCGCTGGTTTTCTGGTATGAAGGTACTCAAGTACGTCACAGAGCTGGATTCCCCACTCAATGACATATTCCTGAGGCTGCGCTCCCATAAGGTTTAGGGCCTTCTCAAGAGTGTTACCCTCAATATAGTCCATAACAATAAGAAACCTTCCCTCCTCGTCTATAACATCAACGATGCTGGGAAGATATGGATGAGACAGCTCTTTTAAAAGATCTGTCTCCGTTATCAGACTCTGCCTGACAACCCTGAAGTCCGCAACCGCATCCTTACGGACCTCTTTGATCGCCCAGGGCTTATTGGCACGCTCGTTCATCGCCAGGTAAACAGTACTCATACCACCTTGCCCGATGACACTCAGGACCTTATATTTACCACCAACTAAACTTCCAATTTCTAGCATTTCAAAACCTAAAACTTTCTAAAACAACATATATCTTTTCAAGCCCTACTAGTTTACATAAGACCCGGAAATACGTCAATATTTTTAAGCCTGTCATTCTGCCATTCTGCAAACTCATTCTGCAAAATCAATCATGATGGCAAAGACTTTATTGCCATCATCTATAACAAATTCAAGACTTCCTATCCTCATTAAGGAGCCATTTATCTATATATTCCTGTGAGAAAGGTTTTGACATCTTAATAATCTGTTCAGCTGTCTTGTACCTTTCCAGTATTTCATCCGTACAGTATGGGCTTTTCCTGAGGTTTTCATAAAGCTCATCAAGTTTCTTACTAATAAGCTCTGCATCATCATCTGTCTCTAAACCAGAAAATGTATTATCCCTCAGATGAAACTCTTTTGCTGTATCATCAATGAGCGGAGTAAATGCATTTACCACCAAAGAATTCAGTGAATTGATTCCCATAACATAGAGCTTTAGATGGCTAAAGAGCTTTTCTACACGTTTCTCTTTCTCATTCGAATCCGACACAGCGCCGAGATAGTTATCAACATTTGGCTGCATTATCAGTAATTCAGACAGCTTTGCTTCCAAAGCATCGATTGATTTGGCCTGACTTGCACAATTGGAAATCACATTGTCAGTCTCATCAGAAATAGTTCCGGCACATGTATTCTCACTACAAAACTGATTCTTGAACAGTAATTCATCAACTGGCGGAGCCGCATTTACACTCTCATAAAAGATAGGGCCCTCACCATCATTTCCGGTAGACAAGATCTCAGGGAACTCTTCACAACAACAAATAAGCGCTCCGCACTTTGTCTTCGCTTTGGTAAGGGTCTGAAATACTGCAGTTGTGTTACTCTGCAGAGTTGAAAAATCGTTCTCCTTAAAAGCAACCACGCGATCAAATCTCGCCTGTTCAGCATTTCCCGCGTTATCGTAATACTGCAATTTGTTATCTTTATCAATTATTTCGAGCCATCTCTGAAGAATATGCTGCATTCCATCATATTCTTCTGATGTACTTTTCACTGCAGAATAACGCAGATATAGCACTGCATTATCTTTTTCCATATAATCTCACTCTCTAATAAAAAACAGCATCAAGTATTAATTAACATAAGTACTTGATCTGACATCAAACACTTTTACGCCCGGAGCATACTTCTGTATGGTTTCGCATATTTCTGCCGGATCATATTCCATCTTTTCGCTGTAATAGTCTATTACAACCAACTCGGGATTTGCAAAGCCACTCAGTATTTTGTAATCTTCCTCTGTCGGCCATGAAGGATAGTCTACAGCCCCAAGAACAACAACAGGAACGTTAAACTTGCTGCTCATCTCGCCAAGTTCAGGTACTCTTCCCATATTGATATATGCATATTCAATCTTCGCGGTTTTCTCTCGATTCAAATATGCTTCGTATTCTTGAAATCCATAGAATGAGCAATTCTTGTTAAAAAAGCGCATGGGTTGGTAACTACCTTCCCACTCACACAGGAATGTTATGTCTATATCGTCACCGAAATAATCAGGATTATTCTCAACGAATTCATTATGCGCATTCACTACGCTGCATAAATCCTCGTAACTGCTAACGCTTCTATCGCACATAAGCTCCGCTTGTATTTCGCTGTCAGTTTCTACCAACCCCGAGAAAGGTGCTGACTCTTTTTCAAGCAGCCCTATCGCATCTGCCCACTCTTTATTCTCTATTACCAGATTATCTATTTCTTTTTCATTAAGAGGTTTATTTGGTATGCATCCTGTAAGCAATACAAAAAGTGCCACTATACACCAAAAACATTTTCCTTTTCTATTCATTAGTTCCCCCAAACTGCTGTATTAGTTATACTTGAGAATGGCATGTTACAAGGATTCTTACTTGCCCATTCAACATACTCATCATAATCTATATATTGATGTTGACCACATGATGATACTTCAACCATTCGTTTATGATTCGGATCACCTTCATTCTCATAGATACCTACAACTGTAATATAATGACTGGATGCCTTAGAGTCTTCTACATATTCACCATCTTTATACTTATAGAATGTCAAATCATCACTAGCATCACTGGTTGATGATGAGTCAAAGTCATGAACAGCCCATATTACCGGAATGTTATTCTTTAACTGATCTTTCATATGATCATAGTCTTTTTCATAGTCATCAACAGGATCCCAACCAGAAATAACTAATACACCTTCTCTTGCAGACATATCAGAAACAAAATCGATCATCTGGCCCGGAAGCGCTCCGGTAAATCCACTTACAGCAGCCCTTCTGCCCTGTGCAATAATATTCAAATTGTCAGGCACAAACCCCGGTACCAAGTCTCTTGCATCTAAATAATCTTTCACAAGTTTATCGTATTCAGTTTTTGTAATAGTAGTCTGGCCTGTGAGATATAAATACTGATTTATTGCTGCTATAACACCGCATCCGGTAGGCCCAACTGTAACATAATAGCCAAAATCATTAGTCCCATACCAGTACTGATTGCCACCATATCCATCAGTGAGCGGATTTCCGTTCTCATCCGTTACAGTTATAAAAGCATCTGAGACATTACCAATTCTAACCCTGGTCTCTTCAAGTTTTTGTATATATATATCCTTGAGAATCGTACCATCTTTCTTCTCATCCGGAGTATACTGATAATCCCTGAGATGGAACTCTTTTGCCTCTTCATCAATAAGCGGAGCAAATGCATTTACCACGAGAGAATTCAGCGCATTGATTCCCGCAACATACAGTTTCAATGCGGAAAAGAGCTTTTTTACACGCTGTTCTTTCTCATTACGGTCAGAAACAACGCTGAGATAGCCGTCAATGCTTGGATTCATTATCTGCAACTCGCCAAGTTTAGCTGTAAGCTTCTCGATTGATGTGGCCTGCTCTGAGCAGTACTTCGTCACGTTATCTGTCTCATCAGAAATTGTGCCAGCACATGAACTCTCATTACAGAACTGATTGTTAAATAGCAATTCATCTACCGGTGGTGCTGCATTTACGCTCTCGTAAAAAATAGGTCCATCGCCATCTTTTCCCGTGTTTAGAATTGCAGGAAACTCTTCACAACTGCATATAAGAGCACCACATTTAGTCAAGGCCTCAGTCAGTGTATTGAACACTGCTGCTGTATTACTCTGAAGCGTATCAAAGTTATTGTTCTTAAATGCAACCACTCTGTCAAAGCGCGCCTGTTCAGCATTACCGGAATTGTCATAGTATTGCAAATTGTTGTCTTCATCAATTATCTCAAGCCATCTTTGAAGAATAGCCTGCATTCCACCATATTCTTCTGTTGTACTCTTCAGTTTTGAATGCTGAAGATACAGTATTACATTTTCTAATTCCATCCCCCATTACCCTCACTGACCGTCATGTTCTGCGTGATATGCTGCATCTTCTTCTCTAGCGGCTCTCAATAACTCTCTTGCTGTTCTCAGTGCACCTTCAAGCTGCGTCTTAACTGTGCGTGCATTGGAAATTGCACCATCATGAATATTGTCAAAAGCTGTTCCAAGAGTCTCTGGCGGATTAACCGTGCCATCATAACAAGTCTTTAGCGTATCCACTGAATTATCTATAAGAATCTGATAATCAATAATCTCCTGCGCTATCGTTAATGCTTCTTCCAAAACCGGTATATCATTTTCATACATTTCTATATCATCATGCCTACATCCCATTTTTGTTCCTCCTCTATCAGTTCGGGCTTACCTGTACATTTAAAGACTCACTCCTTGAACCATCACCTGTTGTGAAATTGGTTATAAGCTGATCATTTCCTACCGCACAATTATCAGAGAACACAATTGCATCTCCCATCTGAACTTCAATTGTTGATGCCATCTGCTGAAATGCATCACCGGCCACCCCAAACCAGCGATCCATAAGTTCCCTGTTCTTGTCCCCAAGTGCCTTTAAGTACTTTGTTTCTTCTTCTGAAATCTGGATGTGATCCAGCATACACCCCCTGGTGGTTTCATAATTCATTATTACATCTGTATATGCGCTTCCCATACCTTATGCTCTCCCTATTTGTTACCATCTACTAGTTTATAGTTAGCCCCCGGTTGAACCCTCTGTCGTATTAGTTTCAATATCATCTTTAGCAGCATTATCGGAATCATAGAATCTCTGCTGGGCATCAGCCAAAGCCTGTGCTGCATTCTCATGTCTTGTTATGACGTTAGAAAATTTGGTCTCCAGTGTGTATGCTGCCTGCATAAAAGTATCCCCTGCCGTGCCGATCCAGATGTCGTACAATTCCTGGTCACACTTTACAAGTCCGTCATAAAACTCAGACTGCCAATCAACAATATCGTTAAAGTCATTAATAGACTTCTCAATGACTTCCGGCGAAGAAATCACTGCAGTATTATCTGCTTCTGGTATCATAATCAGTTTCCTCTTCTCTCATTTTTCTGTTTGTGAATCAGCTCTCATGCCATTCCTGATCTTCTTGTTTTGCTTTTTTCATTTCTTCCAAAAGGTCTTCCTGGGCAGCAAAAATCGCATCACTTAATCTTGCAATGGCGTCACTTGCTTCGCTGTTTTTTTTCTTTATCTTCTCCGGAAGATCTTCCTGCGGATAATACATGGTAGTTGGAACAGGTGCAGCAACCTCTGCCAGCTCTTCTAAAACCATCTCGTCATAATACGCAAGTCTGCTCGCTTTACCCGAAGCTTCAATCAGCCTGTCCATATCCCTTTGCATTGCCTCTAAATCCAAACATCTGCATGCCATATTAGTTGTCCTCCACGGGCGACGTGTTTACTCACCCCATATTATTTGCTTCTTCAACAAGTTTTTTGTACTCTTCATAAACATTAGGGAAATGTTCTTTATAATACTCTATTTCAGCAGTATCATTTCTCATCTCTGCTGAGTAGATGTTTGCAAAAGTCTCGTTAGGAAGGTTTGTACTATCCCGCTCCCAGTATGTTTCTCCCTGCTCATTTTCACCGTAAGAGCTGTGTCCTGCTCCCAGGTTGACATCACCGTTGGTAGCACCGTCTATCATATCTGATATTCCCTCGAATTCGACACCCGGATAACGAGTTTCTCCATGGTCTGCAAGGTCTTGTAGTATGAGCCTTTCCATCTCCTCTTTTCTTTTAACAGGATCCGCAATATTCGCTGTCTTCCTCCTGTATGGATCCAAGAATGCATCAACATCCTTATTGATCGCGTCATTAAAATCTTTTAATGCATCATCATTTACCATTCCGGCAGAATGAAGCAGTCCATGTGCCACTTCATGGAAAAACGTGGTCGTTGAAGGTTCGCCATACTCCGTATAGCTGGAATTTTCCTCTGCGTCTAACCATAAGCTAAAGTCCCAGGGCTGGAAGTAACTTGACGCATTAGATTTACCATACGATTTTGCCTTACAGGTTGCTATATACAAATCATTAATATACTTATCAAACAGAGCTTTCTCTTCAGGAGGTGCATTACAATACGCCTGATAAATAGCATACATATACTCATCATATTCAGGATCATTAGTATTAGACCAGGTGGATTCCCCGCCTGCGTTATTGCTATCTCTTAATTTATACCAGGAGGTGATCCATGCTCTGACTTTATCTCTCCTAACCTCCTCAAGAACCTTGTCATAGTCTGTGTTTCTGGTAAATTCCGGCATATCTTCCGTTCCATCTACAACAGAAGCCAGCTGACTGCTGATAGAAGTATTGAAATCAGCCACCTCCTGTACATAATAAGAAAATGACTCCTCAAAGTTACCAATATATGCCTGCTTTTTAAGCCCTTCCTTAACTTCATTGGATGCCTCTTGAATTGTTGATGCATCAACATATTCAAGCGCACCCAATATTTCGTTAAGCTCTCCTATAGTATCAACTTCGCTTTGAGTATCTGTTAGAACGGCCTCACATCCGTTGATTATGGCATCATGACCATCACTGTCATACATAGCCCAGTGAAGAATTGATGTGACCTCTCTGTCACTTGAATATTTCTCTAATGGCAAGTATCCATCCAATGTATAGTAAAAGCATCCACATCTGTTAAGCATCGACATCAACTGCCCAAGTGCATCTTCAAAAACGTCGCGGGTATATCTCATCTGTTCCATGAGATTTAAAAAATCCGCAATTACTGAGTTCTCCTGCTCATTAAACTTACTAACCCACGAACCGTTATTATACGTAAGCATCTGATCAACTATCGCTTTATTGGCTTCTTCCCATCTTGCCCCTACTCCAATGATGGTATCCAGCTTACGCTGATCATAGAAAAGCTTGTCATAATATAATTGAAACTCTACCATTTTAAACCCCTTTTATTCTTTTTTATCCATACAATTCATAAGAACAGCTGAAATATTATCAGTCTCTTTCCTTGATTTAACCAGTTCTACCAGCTCATCAAGCTTTTTCTTCATATCACCTTCATCGCTGCAATTTGCAGGTTTCAAAGCGTCAATCATCTCTTCCTTCTTAAGCTTGCGCCAGAATCCATCGGAGCAAAGAACTATTGATGAATCCTCTTTGATCTCACCCCTTACAAACTGTGGAGACACACTATCAGATGCGCCAACGCACTGGAGCAGAACACTCTTCTGAGGACTGTCCTCTGCCTCCTCAGGTGTCATCATTCCACGATCGATCATATCCTGAATTACACTCTGATCATGGGTTAAAAGAGCCATCTCGTCCCCTGTAAACATATACGCCCTGGAATCACCGATGTTCATGATGACATATTCATTTCCCAAAACAATAAAGACAACCGCAGTTGTTCCAAGAGGTGCATTATGCTCCATGCCATAGTCAAAGATCTGCTTGTTCATATCAATGGCAATGGCCTGCCACTCACGGGCAATATCCTCGATTATGTCATC
>ODAI010891186.1_pt1 | contig 12094 bp, 3 predicted proteins | sample 1539321 | NCBI WGS metagenome assembly ODAI01 (sample SAMN02144231, study PRJEB22623) | gut metagenome | biome: sheep rumen | host: Ovis aries | place: New Zealand
CGAGGATACATATCTGTTTTTTCTTATTTGGTGTCATTTTCTTGCAATTTGCCTGCAAAGGTACGAATAAGCGAGAACAATACAAAACAAATAATAATTTTTTTGTTTTTATTGTCGAGCGAAAGTGCCTTCGGCCGTTAGATTAAAGGTACGAAAAAGTGGCTGTCAGACAACCTGTACAACTTGGACAACATCTCTACCTAAATTGACGCAGAACCTTTTTAGGGGGCTCAGAAATGAGTAGCCCACTCGCGGATGCGAGCAGGCTATTCACGTAATGCGGTGTCAGCAGTCCGGCTGCGTTACTTCGCTTTCACGCTCCTTGCCTTGCCGTTGTGGATGTACAGGCCAGGCTTGGCAGGCTTCTTCGGCAACAGGATGCCGCCGGTGGTGTACCACTTGCCGTCGTGCGGCATCTCGCTGAGGTTGACGAAGCTGATGGCTGTAGGCTCGGTGGGGCTGCCCATCACCTTGTTGGCCGTGTAGCCAATACGGCTGCCGGTCATGGCCACCAGTTCGCCGTCGCGCTCGATGGCAAAGGTCAGCGTCTCGTCATATTCGCCGATGCTCAGGTAGTAGTGCTGCTCGTCGTCGGCCGTAGCCTCAGCCACGCGTTCCGCTCCGCTGTAGGCCACCAGGCGGTCGCCCTCCTCGGTGTCGATGCCGCTCACCGTGGCCACGATGTTCATGGTGGTGGCGGTGTTGACGGTGCCGGTACGGCGCGGGGCTGCCTTGTTGCCCGAATAGCGGCTGTTGCCATAGAACTGCGGGTACTCGAAGTTGGCATTACTGTCAGCCTGTCGCTTGATCATGTAGCCCTTGCCGGCCTCCAAGTATTTCAGCGAGCCTTTCCATGTCAGTCCGTCTGTCGTACGGCTGGCAACGGCAAAGGCGTCCTGCGACTTCACGATGTCGCCCTCGGCGGCCTGCTCGATGTAGTCGGAGAGGGCCTGCTCGATAGGCAGGTTGATGTCCGACTGGTAGGCTATGCGGTTCCAGTCCTTATGTACCGTCACACCCATGGGGAAGTTGAAGCCCTCCAGGTAGACCGTCTTGTCGTTCATGGAGTAGATGCTGTACATGCGCTCTTGGTTGATGTCGATAGGCTCGTCGGCGTGGTCCCACTTGTAGCCACGGCTTTCGCTCTTGTCTGCACGGCATGTCCACTGTTGCGTCTTGCTGCCTTCCACGGTCAGGATGATGTCGCCCACCTCCCAACACGTGTTGCTGTCAAAGAACTCGCGCACGGTCATCTTCGCCGAGCTTCCGAAGTCGATGGGCAGCACGGTGAACGATACCCAGTTCCAGCCCTTCTTCAGCGGCAGCGTCTGCATGTCGTTGTAGGTGCTGACGAGTTCCACCGGATTGGATACCGAGCCTATCGTGGCGTCCTTCTGGAACTGGTAGACGGTGCCGTCGGCAGGCTTCACGCTGACCACCTGTCCCTTCGAGGCGTCGAAGAAGCGGAAGCTGAGCGTCGGCTTGGTGCCGTCGTCCTTGGTGTAGCCATAGATGGTCAGGTAGGCCAGTGCCTCGTTGGCGTTGGCGGTGTTGTCCACCTCGATGTGGGTCACGCCGAGCGTCTGCAGGTTCTCGTCGAACACGGCCAGCATGTCTTCCTCCGAACTGGCCACGATGCCGTCGGTCTTCACCCTGGCCACCATCATCATCGTCAGGCCAGCCTGCTTCAGCTTGTCGCTGACGGCCCACGCCGGCTCCTCGCCACGTACGCTGAGCGTCACGGGCAGCGGTTCCGACATCGAGGCTTCGCCCAACAGGGTGATCTGCTCGTCGTACGTACCTATATTAATATAGGGCGACACGCTGAAGGTGATGGTCTCCTCGCCCAGTGCGTCGATGACGCCGCTGGTCTGCGAGGCCGAGATCCACACCGGCAGGTCGTCCAGCTCGTAGTTCTGCCGTTGTCCGCTCAGGTTCTGCACCGTGACTTCCATCACGAGGCCCTCGCCGTAGTTGATGGTGCGGCTGATGCGCTTGACGCCCCATCTGAGCGGGTTGCGATAGACGTAGACGTTCATTGTCACCGGACTGGCCATCAGGTTGCCCTGTAGGTCGGGCACCTCCTTGACCGTCAGGTACACGTTGGTCTTCTCGATGGCGTAGTCAGGCTCCTTGATGTTCACTACCAGCTGGTTGTCGTTGGTCACGTAGCTGAAGTTCAGGTCCTGCAGCTGCGACGCGCTCACCATCGGGGCATACACCGTGCGGTCTATCATGTCGGCGTCGATGTCGCTGACCAGCGTGTCGCGGCGTGCCAGGATGTTGCCTTGGTTGTCGCGATACTGCTTCAGGCTGACGCCCGTCGGTTCCAGCCGCATGGTGTTGTCGTCCTGGCGCACCGACTCCTCGAAGTTCAGGTAGGCCATCATGGCCGTCATGGTGCCAACGGGCGTGTGGGTGGCGAAGTTGCTGATGAGCTGCAGCGGCAGCACGCTCTCGAACATGCCCACCTCGTCGATGTTACCCGTCAGCACGTTCACCGGCGTGTTCTTGTCGATGTAGGTGGCACCCAGTGCGACGTGGTCGCCCGCGATGCCTGCCAGGCTGTCGGCGGCAAAGGAGTCAACCTTCCGCTGGTCCAGGTAGATGTTGGCCACGTTGCGCGAACGGCTGACGGTCATGGCGAAGTGGTGCCACTCGTTGTTGATCAGGTAGCCGCTCACAATCTTCTGCCAGCCGTCCGACCGCACGAAGAGCCGGTCGTCGTCCGTGAAGCCGATGTTCAGCTGGTTGTCAGCGCCGGCAGCCTTGCTCTCCTCCGTGGCTTCGCCGTTGGCAAAGAGGGTGGTGTTGCTGCCCGACTTGCGGAACCAGAACATCAGCGTGTAGTCGTGGGCCTTGCTGCGCATAAACTTGTCGGGCTTCAGGCGCAGGCCCTTCTTGCCGTCCAGCTTCAGTGCCAGTCCGTCGGGGCGCTTCCACGACGTGCTGACCAGCCGCAGGTCCATGCTGCCCGGTGCCTTGTCGTAGCAGTAGTCGCCCGAACCTTCGTTCATGGGGTAGTAGTCCTGCAGCCCGCTCTCGTAGCCCGTCAGCGTGTGTCGTCCATACTCGGAAATGTCGGACGGCGTCAGCGCGTGGTTCCACAGTCGCAGCTCCAGCATGTCGCCCTTGTATGGCTTCGACATGTCGTTGAAGTCGTTGCCTATGTAGAAATTGGTGTTGTTGCTGTAGCTGCCAGCTATCTTCTTGGTGCCGATAGCCTGGCTGCCGTCGTAGAAGCTGATGGCCATGCCGTTGGCCTGCTGGTCGAGGGTGTAGACCACCTGCTGCAGGATGCCGTTGAAGCGTACTGCCTCGTCCGACTGTACCGTCTCGCCGTTGATGGTAGCCGTCAGGTGGCGGTCGGCGCTCAGTCCGAAGGTCATGTTGCTCTCACTGCCGCCGTGGCTGAACACGGTCATGTCCGTGGCGTCGGTGGCGGGGTTCAGCATCACGTCGACGCTGAAGCTCTTGCCCGACAGGTTACGCTGGCCACTGCTGTAGGCAAACGAGAGGCTGCCGTCGAAGGTCAGCGACGTAGACGTCGATATGTCGGTAGAGAGCGGCGTACCCAGCAGCTCGAAGTTGTTGATCTTGCTCAGGTAGTTGCCGGCGATGGGTTCCGAGAATGTCAGCTTCAGGTCCTCGCCGATGCCCAGGATGCCGTTGATGGGTTCCGGCGTACCGAACAGTTCGGGCAGCCGGGTGTCCTTGATACCCTTCAGGATGGGCGACGACTGTGTCAGGAATCCGCCCGCATAGCGGCAGTAGTTCACGGCCCGCAGGTCGTAGTACTGCTCCACGGGGTCCGCCTCGCCATAGAAGGGTGCCACGATGATGCCGTTCGCCGGTATGGTGTCGGTCACGCCGCTGGCTTTCTGCATCAGCGTCTTGTCGTGATAGTAGGAGCAGGTGCTCACCCAGTCCTTGTCGCCCTGTGTCGAGAGCTTGTATTGCAGCTCGATGTGGTCGAAGCCCGGGAAGTTGACGTCGAAGCCGTCTATCCTGACGGGCAGGTAGTAGCCCTGACGCCGTCCGTCGTAGGGACTCTCGGTGTTCATCACCCAGTTGTCGCCGGGCACGCTGACGTTCACCTTGCCGGCCGACGGGATGAAGTGGGCCGAGAACTTAGCCGTCGACACGCGGGCCATGTCCTCTGGGTCGTACAGGCTGATGGCCAGGTCCTCGTAGTCGTAGGCCGTGCTGGGGTAGACGGTTATCTCCTTGGTGATGACGTTGTGCTTGCCCGTCTTGGCGTCAACCACCGGAATGAACCATACCGGCTCGTCCGTCGCATTGATGACCTTGCCGTCTACGCACACCTTGGCGCCCTTCGGGTTACAGTCCGACTCCAGGTAGTACATGAAGCCGGGTGTGGCCTGGTCGGGGAGGTCGCTCTCGTTGGCCATGTGCACCACAAAGCGCGCCGGCTCGCTGAACGGCACGTTGCTCACCACGGGCTGGTCAATCCAGATGTTAGGCTTGTCGATGGGTACGGTAGCTACGTCAATCACCGTGCCCGGCTGGTACCACGTGGTGCGTCGCTCGCCCTCGTAGGGCTGTGACGTAGTACCGCCACGGGTGCGGAATACGAAGTTGGAGTAGACGTCGATGTTGTCGTCGGGATGGTAGGGCTGACCGTAGCGCAGCTCGTCAAGCACTTTGGCCGTCATGTGCAGCATCTCGTCGTAGACGGTGTCGTTCTCCTGGTAGTCTTTCTCTGAAATGGCATACTTGCCGTTGCGTGTGCGGTAGACGTCCACGTTGAGGCTCGACTTGGCCGACGTGGCCAGCGTGAAGCCTGTTCGCTTGGTCCGTGTCTTGTCCTCGCTGCTCTTGTCGTGGAAGTCGAAGGTGACGATGGGGAAGAGTCGCACCTTGTAGGACGACGCGGCAGTAGCCACGTCCACTTCGGTGCTGTTGTTAGTTACATTATCCTTGAGTTTGGCGTCAGATCCTTCTTTAAGAATTTTTTCGATAATCGGTCTGGCATATTCAGGGATCAGCTTAGTGACGCTGGCATTGTCCAGTCCCGGCCAGAGCACATAGCCGCTCATGTTGCGCGTGGCCGAGAAGGTCTCGCCATACTGCAGCGAGCCCATGCCGCCGTCGATGTCGTAGTTCTTCACCAGGTTGCTCGGTTGCACGTTCAGCTTCTCCTGTTCGTTCTGTGCCAGTATCTTTAACCAGCAGGCCAACTGCTGGTTCAGGCTATTCACCATGTTCACGGCTTTCGGGTCATTCTTCGGGTAGTAGACCGTCACCGAGTCGGTGGCACCGAAGTAGAGGCTGCTTGTTTCTACCGTGCTCACGTAGACGGGCTTGTTGGTCGAGTTAGCCAGGTTCTGTGCTGCGGCGGCGTCGATGCTGCCCTTGGCCAGTACGAGGCTGTTGCGCATCTTGATCAGCTGCGGCAGCAGGTCCTTCTCGATGTAGTATTGCGAGTGGATGAAGGTCGACTTCACCTGCTGGCTGACGCCCATCACCTCGTCGCGCACGAGGTAGACGTTTTCTCCCTTGTCGTCGCGGCCTTGAGCCAGGACGCGCATCGTGCCCACCTTCACCCTGATGGTGTGTAAGTTGCCTGATTCGTCCTTTGCCTCAAACGAGCCGCCTTCGTGCTTCTTCATCAGTTGGTACTGCTTCTCGGGAATGACGCGCACGGCAATGGCGTCCTGCAGCACCAGCTGCTCGTTGGTGCCCATGTAGAGGTCGGCGTTCGGGCCCACCCACTTCTGGCCCGTCCGGGTCTGTATGCGCTCGTTCACGTCGATGGTGTAGCTGGTCACCCAGCTGCCGTGGTAGGTGGAGGATAACGAGTAGGCTAAAGCCTTTTCGCTGTGGGCCTCGGAGATAGTGCCCGACGTTTGGCCGGAGCCTGAGGTCATGCTAATTTGTACCACACCATTGTAGAGGGTGCTGGTGGTTCCCTCCTGAAAGCTGAACGACAAGCCGAGCGTACCCTCGAACGAGGGCGAGTAGCTGTAGCTCAGTTTCGAGCCGGCCTCGAGGTAGCTGCTGCTGCCGCTGCCGGGCGGGTCGCGCAGGATGTCGATCAGCTGCGGATAGCTGGCGGCTATGGTGTAGCTGCCGTCGCTCTTGGGCGAGGTGGCCATCACGTAGCCACGCATCAGCTTGCCGTCCAGCGGGTAGACGTCGTAGTAGTTGTCGTCGTACTTCAGGGTGATGGCCACGCTCTTCAGCGCGTTCTCGCCCTCCAGCACGGTGGTCACGTTGGCCGGTGTGAACACGTAGGAGCCGTAGCCCTGGTCGTTCAACTCGATGGTCTCGTCCTGCTCGGTGGCGTCGCTGCTCACCATGAGGTTCTTGATGCTCACCGTACCGCCGTTCAGGTTGACGACGTCGGGCACGACCGTCGGCCGGTTGTTCCAGTAGTACTTCTCGCAGGCTTGCAGCATCCAGCCGTAGGGCGAGCCGGCCATGAACACGGGGTAGCCGAAGGCGTAGACGCCAGCCGGCGTCGCTGCTTCGCCGGTGCCGGGCCACCACAGTATCATCTCGTCCTTGTTGCCGATGTTGTCGGAAGCGGTGGTCTTTTGCGTGCCGAAGTAGGGCAGGTTGCCGGCGTTGAACTGGCGCACCTCTACGGTGGGCACGGCGTGATAGATGCGGCTGTACTGGCACGTGTCGCCGTCCTTCTGGAAGGTCAGGTCGATGGTCTCGCCCACCTTGCCCTGCTGGAAGAGCGTGGCATAGCCCTCGGCCGACACCTCGGTGACCTTATATTTCACGGGGGGTACCCTCAGCTGATACTCGCCGGTCTTTGCGTCGGGGCGGATGGTCAGCGTGTGGCGGGTGACGTCCACGCGGGCAGTGTCGGTGCCGGCCAGTCCGAAGGCCACGGTGTAGGAGTCCGACTTGATGCTCTCGTCGTCCTGGTGGCGGATGAGCCACGAGGTGTTGTCGCCCTCAAGCTGCATGACAATCTTCAGCGAGTCGCCCAGGTTGTTCTTCGACTGCGACAGGCTCAGCGGCTTCAGGCCCTCCACCTCGCCGCCCACCACGCGGCCGCGCAGCAGGACGGTGGTCGAGTCCCAGAGGTAGACGCTGGCCACGTTCTGCACGAAGTTGTAGAGCGTCTTGGTGGCCTCGGTAGTGGCGTCGGGGTTCATCAGGTAGCCGTCGTTGGCAAAGCGGTGGCCGTCCTTCACGGCCTGCACGCTGTGGGCGCCGCGCGGTATGCTCAGCTCGAAGGCTCCCTGCGTGTCGGTGATGATGGCGTGTCCGCTGGCGTCGTGCATCAGCTCACCGTCCAGTCGGAACGAGACGCCGGGCACGGGTATCGACGTGTTACGGTAGTAGACGTTGCCGGAATAGACGTAGTAGGTGTCGAGGAAGAAGTTGAAGTCCTGCGTCCAGTTGGAGCTGGAGCTGAAGTTCACTTGTCCCTTGGCGTTCGGACTGGTAAACGGAGCCTGGTCGCCGGTGGTGGGTATGGTGACGTAGTAGGCACCGCTGCCTTGGTAGGGCAGGCCGCGGAAGACGAAGTAGCCCGTGTCGTCGGTCACGGTGGTGTAGAGGGCGTCGGCTCCCTTCACCGCGGCGTCGGGGCGGCACTCGACGGTGACGCCGGCCATGGCGGTACCGTCGGCCATGCGCACGTAGCCGTCGACCATGCCCGTGGGTTCGCAGCGGGCACCGCTGACGGTACAGGTCGACACGTGGGTGCCCTCACACTGGTAGATGCTCTCCACGCGGTAGTCGTAGTCCTGCTGGGCCAGCACGGCCTTGTCTTCGTAGTATTCACCCTTCAGGTTGGTGGCTATGGTGTCGGTCCATCGGGCGTTGTCGTCGCTGCTGTGCTTGCGTCGCAGTATGTGGTAGAAGTCGAGGTCGCCGCCGCTGGAGTTCCACGTCAGCTCCACGCTGCTCTGCTGGGTGGTGGCCTTCAGGTTTGAGACGCTGTTGTTGTTCATGAACTTGTAGCTGGCGGCGTCGCCCGTCTCCGTCTTCTTCACGCTGATCAGCAGGCTGTCGGCCGCTATGGTGTTGCCGTCCGTGGGGTTCAGGATGGCCAGTGGCGACGTGCCGCGGCGCAGTATCAGGTCGAACGAGTAGTCGACGCACTTGCGGGTGAGCGTCTGGGTGAACGTCTGCCTTTCGATGGCGTCCTCGTTGTCGGTCAGGTCGATGAGCATCTGCTCCACGCCCTTCTCGCCGTGCATGTTGACGCGCAGCAGCAGGCGGGCACGCTTGTCCCACACCGAGGCATTGCCGGTAACTATAGCGTTTTGAGTCATCTTGGGATACACGTTCCCGGTAATGAGATCCCACTGGCTGCCAAGCGTCGAGAGCGCGCTTGACGTATTAAAGTAAAATAAGCCTTTGGGTATGGCAGTATAGCCCATGACGGGCATTTGGTCTGTTGTCGTCCAGGAGCCGCTCTGCTCTTTATTGAATATCTCTACTGCAGCTCCAGGACTTTGGCTGCGATATTCTTGCCGCACCTCTGCCCAATCGTGCCATGAAACGCAGGAGGTGCAATTGTTGCCATCGGTCCAATGATAATTCGTTGAGTTATATTCTTGCCAACAGAACCCTGGGTGACTGATGTCTGTAAAACCGACGTATTCATAGACGCGATGGAAATACCAGGGTGCTCCTCGGTCGCCCCTTCCGATGAGGGCACCGGCGTGTATGTAGGAATATTTTTCACCATGAATATCACCATAGGACTTGACGTCTTCCATATAAATCGTTGCAGAGCCAGCGTCTCCTATTATGCCGCCGGCATAATTGGTACTGGTTTTAACAGCAACGCCTGAGAAGACGTTCTCTATATGGACCACTGGCGACTCTCCCATAACCAGTCCTATAAGTCCTCCAGGGTGGCTGGCGCCCGTGACCCAGCCTCTGAGTTTCAGATTCTTGAAAGTTGCCTTATTCACATGGCGGAATGGTGCGGTATACCAGATACCCCAATCGATGTTCATTTCAAGGGTATGACCGTTGCCGTCGAAAGTGCCACAGTAGGGGATGTCGTCCGAACCTATCATGTCGTCGGTTGTGAGGTAAAGGTCAGTATTCAAGATGGCATTTATTGCGTAATTTCCCTTTGCATACGATATATCATACTGAAATCTTTTCCAGTCGGCTTTGTCATTTATAATTCGGTAAGCCTCACCATTTATTTTGAGATTGCCGTTAATATCTGAATAGTATTGTAGGCGTAGTTATAGAAACAGTTGGTAATTTTTATCTTATCGGCATTGCTTCCGCGTACGAAGGTGTCGCAGTTGTCGAACTTTGTGCGGTGATATCTTGTAGTATAGCAGCTCGTCAAGTTTACGTCACCGTCGTTCCACCCCACGAAGCCGCCATTGCTATGGCAGTAGCTCCCCGTAAATTGACCTTCGAACTTGCAGTCGGTGATGTTCAGCGTGGCGCCACCGCCGTTGACGCCCACCAGTCCGCCGTTGGTGGCGTCGCCATTGATGGAGCTGTAGATTTCGGCCGCCACGATGCAGTTGCTGATGGTGTTGGTGCCCGAATAGGAGCGCGATATGATGCCACCCACAAACTTGGCCGACGACGCCAGCCGTCCCACCACGCGCAGGTTCTTGACGGTAGCCCCCGAGGCGAAGCGTATGGGGCCGGTGTTCGGCGTCGTGGTGTTGTAGTTTACGGTCAGCGTGTAGCCGTTGCCGTCGAAGGTGCCCTTGAAGGGGTGCTGCTCGCTGTCGCCTATCATGTCGGTGATGGTGCTGATGTCGATGTCGCTCGTCATGACGGCGCTGACGTCGGTCTGCCCGCTGTTCACCAACTGGGCGAAGTTCTGGAAGTCGATTTCGTTGTTCAGCGTGTAGCGGCCTTGCTGGTCCTGCTTGCCGCTGGCGTGCTGGAGGGTGAAGCTGAACTGGGCCACGTGGCCATCGTCGTTCCACGCCGACGTACGCGACACGGTGGCGCTGGCCAGCGAGGGCAGCGTCAGCAGCGAGCCTACCTGCCATTCCGAAGAGCCTGAATGGTCGGCCCACTGCCACATGCTGGTGTAGGCGCGGCGTATGCGGTAGAAGACGGTCTCGCCCGTGTACTGGTTGAGCAGCGTCTCGTCGGTGAAGGTGTATCGGCGCTTGCCCTGCTCGTAGGGGATGGAGGCCGAAATGGTGACCCAGCCCGGGTCGATGCGCGCGCCCGAGCCGGTAACGTTGCGCTGAATCTCGAAGAAGTCGCCGTTGAGCATGTCCTCCCAGTCGGAGTTCTCGACCACCCACGTCAGTTCGGCCTGTCCCTTGTTGTTGACGACGGCGTAGAGGTCCGTCGGGTAGTGCAGCATGTTGCTGGTGCGGCTCTCCGACCTGATGTCGTCTGTCACCTCCTTGCCCTCGCCGTCGTAGACGTGAGCGTCGATGTAGACGTTGCACCAGGGGCGGTTGGCCGGTATGTAGACCATGCCGACGAGATTGTCTTTTGGAAGATCCTGCGTGTATGTCGCTTTGGTGATGCTGTCGGTATAGTGCAGTTTGGCCCACGAGACGCTGCGGGCGTTGATGCTGTAGGTGAACATCTGCTCGTTGACGTGGTCAGTCTCGAACGACAGCATGGCGTCGCCCAGGCGCACCGACACCTCGGGGGCGGGGGGACAGTCCCACGTGAGCAGCTCCTTCCAGCCGTTCTCGCTGGGCATGTACCATGTCCAGTCGCGGTCCTCGCTCTTGGCCCAGCACTCAAACTTCAGCTTCTTGCCGCGCAGGCTGCGCGGAGCCGTCCAGACGACGGTGGTGGTGAAGTGGTCGTCGTCGTCGTCGTTGTAGTTCAGCGTGTAGGTGCAGGTGCTGCTGCCGAAGGTCTTGGTGCCGCCGCGCACCTTGCCCGTCAGCTGGAAGGTGCCGTCGATGTAAGCCTTGATCTCGCACTTGCCGCTTTCCGAGTCGCTGGTCAGGTCGCGGTAGCTGGGCACCTTCCAGTCGAGGAAGCTATACGTCACGCCGTCGTAGGTGATTCGTACGCGGCCGTCGCTGACGCCCTCGTTCAAATTGCCGTCGTACTGCGTGGGCAGGGTGAACTGCACCTTGTCGATGCCTACGACCATGGCGGAGTAGTTGCCGCTGTTCTGCAGGAAGTCGTCGGCACTGGCCTGCAGCGTCCATCCCATGCATAACAGCAGGAGGACGATGGTCTTTGTCGTTAGTCTATTCATATTGTGATAATTTTTAAGTCGTATTATCTGATGATTTTAAGTCGTAGTAACTGACTTTCAAGCCCCCCTCCCTTCGGGAGGGGTTGGGGGTGGGCTTTACAGTTCGAGTAGTCCGTCGGGCAGGTGCATGGCTATGGTGTGCTGGTCGCTGTCGATATACTCTACGAGGTCGCCGTTGGCAGGCAGCAGGCGGCCGTCGTCTAAACAGAAAAGGATATTCGCCGTCTGGTCGTCAATGGCGGCGATGCGCCCGACGGCGGTGCCCGTGTCAGCGTCGGTGACAGTGAAGCCTACCAGGACAGCCAGCGACAGTTCGTCGTCAGCCTCGTCGGCCAGTTTGCGGGGGAAGTAGACGTCGCAGCCCGTCAGCTCCTGGGCACGCTGCTGGGTGTCGATGTCGAGAAACTTCACGAGGCACACCGTGTCGCTGCGGAAACGGTACTCGTCCATGAAGAAGGGAACGAGGATGCCGTCGACCTCAAGTATGAGGTAGTCGGCATCGACGCGGTCGAAGATGTCGTCGTCGAACAGCAGGGTCACCTCGCCCTTCACGCCGTGTGTCTTGCCTATGCGGCCTATTTTGTAGCAGTCGTCAAGTCGTATCATACGTATTGTTTATCAAAGGCGCTCGATCTTAGCACCGAGGGCGTTGAGACGACCCTCGATGTCTTGATAGCCACGGTCTATCTGCTCGATGTTGCTGATGGTGCTCGTGCCCTCGGCACTCATGGCGGCTATGAGCAGGGCGATGCCGGCACGGATGTCGGGACTGGACATGCGCTGGGCACGCAGCTGGCGGCTGCGGTCGTGACCCACGACGACGGCACGGTGGGGGTCGCAAAGGATAATCTGGGCACCCATGTCAATCAGTTTGTCGACAAAGAACAGGCGACTCTCAAACATCTTCTGGTGGACGAGCACGGAGCCGCG
>ODAI012128735.1_pt1 | contig 12094 bp, 7 predicted proteins | sample 1539321 | NCBI WGS metagenome assembly ODAI01 (sample SAMN02144231, study PRJEB22623) | gut metagenome | biome: sheep rumen | host: Ovis aries | place: New Zealand
ATTACTACAAAGTTTATGCTTGCTTTGGCATTTGTAGGTTCGTTGGTGCTTACTTCATGTAAGGATTACGACGAGGACAACTATGCAAATCAGTTGGCCACAAATGCTACCGTAGCTAAGAAGCTTGCTGATGACATTGCTACTTTGCGTCAGAAGTTAGGCGACTTGAAGTCGTGCGACTGTGACAAGGAATTGGTACAGAGCATCAGTGACCGTGTTGACTCTCTGCTCATAGGTCGCGACGGCGACACCTCAAGTGTGTCTTTGCTTATCAAAGTTGACAATTTGATAGACCGTATAGACTATCTGACAGGTTTTAACGGTGAGAAGAAGACTCTTGAAAATGTCATCTCAGACATCATCGCAAAGGTACAGAGTGACTCTAATACTCTTGCCAAGGCTGACACTCTTTTCAGAGAGCAAATTGCGATTCTCGACAGCACTTTCAACGACACTTTGAAGAACTATGCTACAGTAGAGCAACTCAGCAATGCCGTTGACTCTGTCAACACCAAGGTGCTGAAGCCACAGATTGACGCTCTCTGGTTGGCTGTAGACTCATTGGCTAACATTACAGACTCACTGCAGAACCAGATTGATTCTCTGAAGGATGCACGTCAGAAACTTATCACTGGCATAGTGCTGCAGCAGGTTTATAACCCAGCAATCGGCTCATTCAATTCTTCGTTGACTGGCTTGAATACCAACATGTTGCTTGTTTACTATGGCACGGCAACAGAATCAAGGACCTTCCCAAGCTTTGAGGGTATTGACCGTGGTGAGACCTTAGATATCCGTGCTGGTGATATCCTCTTCCTTGACAAGAAAGGAAACGCAGGTACGATATATCTGACCATTAACCCTGTAGATCAGAACTTCGACAAGCTGGCAAAAAGAACGCTGGAACTCGTGAACTCTCAGGATGAGAAAAGCGGCGTGAAACTTGAAGAGGCTAAGAAGTCTGACAAGGTGCTGAAGATGGGTTACACCCGTGCTGCCGACAATGGTTTCTACGAGGTACCTGCAACTCTTGATAAGGCAACTCTCAACTCAGTCATCAGCGGTACCCAGAAGGGTATGACCATCGGTTCTGACAAGACTGCTGTGGCTAAGGCTCTGAAGTCTCTCGTAAGCTCTACCAGTGCGAATGAATTCAAGGTAGGCCTTGTAAACTGCGCTGGCAACATCTACAGTGCAATGACAAAGGTAAATCTCGATGCTCTCGGTGTGAAGACAGAATGGACTGACAGCCTCGGCAAGCACTCTGTTTCATCAGAGTACAAGATGGCTGCCTGCGCTATCCAGCCACTCGGTTTCTATACTGCAGATGAATATTTCCATAGTGCTACAACAGTACCTGGATATAACTATGCTGTGAAACTCATCAAGAAGATTGCAGACAAGTTTGCTGATAAACTCAAGGAGTGGTATCCTGCAGATTATGTTGACAATAATATGTCAGAGCTTCTTGATCGTCGCATCAAGAATGTGAAGTACGATGACCTGACTGCTAAAGTAGATGTTACAGTAGAGTATCGTCTGCATAAGTCAGATGACTACAAGACTGTGACATTCTCTCTCGATGCAAATGATCCAGACCTGCTGCCATTCGTTCAGATGGTTGACTTCAAGGCTCTCCTCATCAATGCTCAGCGTATCATCAACGAGGCTAATGACCACTATCAGGAGTTCGTCATCAATGGCGGCTATGAGGACTTCATCACGAGCTTCCTTGACAATCTTAACCAGGAGGCACTGTCACTGTACAATGACGTTCCTGAGTTGTTCAAGACGAAACTCATCATTGGCGATAGCAAGGGCTTCACAGCTTGTGGCGTAGAGGGCGTACCAAGCGACCTGAAGAACTTCACAGGTGAGGTTAAGCTCTATCCTATCTCTTACACAGACGGCCTGCTTGCACCTATCTACAAGAAGTACGTGAGGGTTGACGACCAGCCAGGTAAGATTTACGATGGTGATGACAGAACTTGCATTGGTCTCACAGGCTTGTCTTCTGGTGTCCACAAGGTTTACTACTCAGCAATTGACTACTTTGGAAATGAGGATGGTCAGGTTTACGAGTTCCGTATCCCATAATCTTGACGCATACAAGAGAATATACATATAATGTATCGAGCGTTATTGATTATAACAATCATGGTTACGAGCTTTCTTCTTGCCGGCTGCACGTCGTGCAGTGACGGCAAGAAGAAAGACAGGGGAACTTCAGAAGCGCCAATCAACCCTATGGTTGAGAAACTTGATGAAACCCCAGACAGTGCATTCCTCGTACAGGTGGTGAAGTACACCGACGACTCAATCTATGTTGTCACGCGTCGCACCATTCGCAGCAAGGCCTATGCCTACCGCGATGCGCAGGATGCCGGAAAACTGAAGGGAACATTGAAGAAAGGCGATTGGTATTCTTTGTTTCCAGATACGAGAAACCGTCAGGTGATAACGATGATCAACACCACGGAACTATCAGGGAAGTGGGAATATAATCAAAGCGAACACCGCGGGATGTCATTCAACGAGCGAGGAGGGATGTCGAGTATAAATACGTCAGACATCTGCTTTCGTGAGTGGAAACTACTCAACGGACTACTCTACGTGTATTATGTTGACCTGCAACAGAAGGCAGGTGACAGACACCAGTATGAAGTGGAGGAGGCAAACATAGCAGAATTGTCGGCAGACAAGCTGACACTGCAGTTCCACGGAACTACATACCATTGCCGTCGTCCGTCGAGCAAACCGCTGAAGTTTAAATAACGCAACATACAAGAAACACAACTTTATAATATAGACTTAGGTTATGAATATAAAGAAATCAATATTCGCAGCACTGCTCGCTTCCGTCAGTCTCGGAGCATTCGCTCAGGAGGATGAAGTGAAGTATGAGTATGTGTTTCAGCCACACTGGTACATCCAAGGCCAGATAGGCGGCCAGTACACTCTTGGCGAGATCGGATTCGGAAAACTACTATCTCCTAATGCACAAGTAGCTTTGGGCTACAACTTCCACAAGGTAGTAGGAGCACGTCTTGCCGTAAACGCATGGCAGAGCAGGGGTGGCTCAGAGATAGATGGTCAGACCTTCAAGTGGAAGTATAACTATGTGGCTCCAGCCATTGACGTTACTTTCAACCTCTCAAACCTCATTGCAGGTGTTAACCCAAAGCGCCTTGTTGACGTTACTGCATTCGTTGGTGGTGGTGTGAACATCGCTTGGAACAACAAGGAGGCTTCTCAGGCTAACCTTGCCATTAAAGGTCTTCTTGCCGAGCCTTGGTTAGATACTGAGTATAACGGAGCTACAGAGGAGGAGTTAAAGAATCTCTATATGAATGATGACAGAGTACTCCGTCTGCTTTGGGATAAGGACGACCAGGGCAACTGGAAGGACGCTTCTACCGTGCGTGGCTTCGGTCGTGTAGGCGTAGATGTTGACTTCAAGGTAGCTAAGCGCTGGACTGTAGGTCTTGAGCTTGCAGCTAACGTTACCACTGACTCATACAACTCAAAGAAGGCAGGCAACGCTGACTGGTACTTCAATGCGCTTGCAGGCGTGAAGTACACCTTCAAGGATCCATACACCACGCGTGAACTTCCACCAGACGTAAAGATCGTTTACCGCGACTCTATCATCGAGAAGGAGAAGATCGTAACGAAGGTTGTGAAGGGTGACTGTGAGAACGGTCCTAAGCGTATCGACGTATTCTTCACCATCGCCAGCACCAACCTCGTGGGTTCAGAGTCTCACAAGGTACAGGAGATGGCTGATTACCTGAAGAAGAACGAGAATGCTAAGATTACCATCACAGGCTATGCCGACAAGGGTACGGGTAATGCAAGAATCAACAAGTCTCTCTCAGAGAAGCGTGCTGAAATCGTGAAGAAAGAGCTCGTTGACAAGTACGGCATTTCTGCTGACCGCATCACTGTTGACTTCAAGGGTGATACCGTTCAGCCTTACGACGTAGAGGTGCTCAACCGTGTCAGCATACTTGTAGCTGAGTAATAGAATTCACATCTTTATTTGAAAAAATTGTAAATAATTATGGAAAGGGGTGAATGGAGCAGTATGTCTTCTTCTCACTCCTTTCCTTGATTTATGACTATGAAGAAAATATTACTTACAACGGTTCTGACAACAGGCATGGCTATGAGTGCCTTGGCACAGTATGACGGAGCAGGCTACTACCGCGTGCGTAATGTTGGACTGCTTAACCTTGCCTCGCGCGACTGCTATACATACGTCACCGACAACAAGTTTGAGGTGATAACACAGGCAGGTACAGGCCAGACCTTTGAGCCACTACAGCTCTGGGAGGGACTTGACGAAGCTATAGTGTCGCCAGCCTCGGTGATATACGCATCGGGCACGGCAGACAATATCAAACTGTCGGCACAGGGAACCAACGTCACTGACTTCACCGGCGGTCGCAAACTTGTGCTCTCTACCATAGGTACGGTTCACCGACTCTCCACCACTGCGGCAGGAGCTACGGTTTATCTCTATACTACTACAAATATATATGGTAAGCACTACGTAGGCACTACGGTTTCAGCCTCCAACGTGGCATACAGCTACTGGCACGTGTTGCCCATCACCACCGATGGCGACAACTATGTGGGTGTGAAGCCTACGATGTCGGCAGGCGGTAAGTATTACGCCCCATACTATGCCTCATACCCCTTTAAACTTCATTCCGCAGGCATGAAGGCCTACATTGTGAGCAACTATGACAATCAGCACTTTGAACTGTCAGAGGTGACACAGGAGGTCATACCAGCCGCTACGCCCGTGTTGATAGAGTGCTCTACAGAGAATGTCAGCGACAATCGTCTGGAACTACTTACGGGTTCGTATGCTGCCCTTGCTGGCAATAAGCTCAGCGGTGTGTATTTCTGCAACGACTTCATATCGCCATCGTACAGTCCGGGTGCGAGAACACAGTTTGATGAAAGCACCATGCGTGTGTGGAACGTGGAGAACGACCAACTCGTACTATCTACATCAACGGAACTGCTACATAAGAGTTACTACAGCAGCGAGAGCGCATACCGCTATATCAACGCCAACCAGTCATATCTCACGGTGCCTGCTACCGCAGCATCTACCATGACTATTGGAACCGTAGGCATTGCAGACGTGTCGTCAGATGTAGCAGATGCCATCGTAGTGTCATATACCACTGCCGACGGCAAGGAATACAGGGAACCGCAACCAGGACTGAATATCGTAAGATATAGCGACGGAACGGTTCGCAAATACGTGAAGTAGTTCCTTTCTGGGCTATAATAAAAGCTCCGCACAACGGTCGCGTTGTGCGGAGCTTCTTTTATGTCTGCAATGCTTTTATGAAGTGTCTGCAATGCTTTTATGAAGTGCCAGCAATGCTTTTGCCGAGTGCCAGCAATGCTATTGCGATGATATAGTGTCGTAATCACTATCTGATCACAGTGTAATAGCTATCTGATTACAGTGTAATAGCTATCCGATTACATGGTAAAAGCAATGCTATTACAGAAGCCTGCGTAACGGCTTGGCGTACAGCCACTACCAAAGCCTCTGGCTTAGTCTGAGCGTGATTTCTGGGAACACGGGAAAGTGGCTGATGCGGTTCACATAGTACTGCACGCCGTTAGGCAGGTTCTTCAGTTCGCGCACCATGTCAACGTTGTAATAAACCGTGTTGCCGTCGGCGTCAACTCCGAGTGCTGTCTTGAAATTGATAGAGGGCTTGCCACCCCAGAAAAGCAATCCAGCATCCATTGAAAGCTGCGTACGCTGGTCGCGCGTGATGGGAATGGTGTATCCTGCGCCAATGTAAGGCTTGAACTTATTGGCCGTGGCTGTAATCGTCACCATGTTATTGTCGTCAGGCACCACACGCATCGGGTCGCCAGCCTTGTGCACCACGTCGCCCTTATGATAGCGAATTTCGCCCTTGCGATGGCGGTGGGTCGTGGCCTCAAACTTCTCGTTGAAGTAGGTGCCGTCGGTGAAGTGAGCCAATCCCTCCTCGTCGTAATTTACATCGTACAGATACTCGTCATCCGCCCAGTATATATCCTCCTGCGCAATGATGTCGTGGTTGTATCTGCCAACGGGCACGCTCAGTCCGTATTCGGCGAAATATGGATTGTGCATCGTCGCTCCGGTCATGGCATCCAGATGCTCGTCAGGCGCAATAGATGAACTCATGCCCCATCGCAGCAGCTTGTCATATACGGCCTCAAAACGCGCCTCTCCGCTGTTGTCAATGCCAACGGCCTCAAAATCAATCAGCGACTCATTGGCAACAGCACGTTTGTAAGCCGCATTGAATGCGTTCACGATGGTCAGGTTGCGCATGGATTCAGCCGTGTTGCTGGCCTCTACGAGCGTACTGTTGCCGTAGTAGAAGCCCACGGTGACGTGGAAATTGCGGTGGTTCTTCAGTGGGAACACGTCAACGAGCAACTTGAAATTATTCATCTTCAGGTCACCCTTCATCTTTACAGTGCTTTGTGGCCTGATGCCTGTGGCGCACTCCATGATGTCAGACATACGCTCGAAGTAAGCCGTCTGTGCATCCTTCGACAGGTTCTCAGCCACTTCAAGGCCAAACGAAGCATGGTAAGTCTTGAAAGGACGCCACTCACCGCCTATGCGCAGCTGCGCCCATTCGGTCATTGGCGCTGCAATATCGAAGCCAACACCGCCCGAACCGCCTGCTATTGCAAAGTCAAGGTGGTTAAACCACCGCTCGTCATTAGTATTCTGAAGTTTCCACCATCCCTTTTCCGGCTTCCTCTTCATCTCCTCTATGTAGTTCTCGGCCATGGTGCGCGACATCACCTTGTGTGTGATGTTATTCTTCATGTCAGCGTAAGTTTGTGCGTATGCCGTGCTTACAGCAAGCGTTGCCATGGCTGAAAGAGCAGTTTTTATAAGTGTATTTCGTGTCATTATGGTTTTGTCGTAATCAGTTGTTTACCATATCCGTTGTGAAAAGCGCAGCGAGAGTTCCGGCATCACGGTGTATCCTTTCGCCTTATCTACCAGCGTACCGAGTTTTCCCCTTACGTCTTTGGCGTTGTGTGCCAGGTCAATGGACTGAAACAGCCTGTTGCCGGCCTTGTCGCTACCCCCCGTTTCTACGAGTGCCACTACCGAAGGCGCACCACCCCAGATGAGCAGTCCGGCATCAAGAGAAATCTGCGTGCGCCCGTCCTTCGTAACGGGCATCGTATAACCTATGCCGAGATAAGGCTTAAACTTATTGACTTTGGCATCAATTCTGACCACGTCGTTATCATCTGGCGTGAGCCTTATGGTCTCGCCAGCGCGGTGAATCACATCGCCCTGTGCATACATCAGCTCTCCGGCAGAGTGCGTGACATTGCCTTGCGCGTCAATCACGTCGGTAGAATAATATACGTTTTGCTCCGCTACCATGTCATTGGCGTATGTTCCCACGGGAATGGTTATAGCCCCCCATTCCTGCAGCTTCTCCCTGATTTTGGGTTGCATGCTTCCCAATGAGAAACCGGCGGCCGATAGGTCTATGTCCAATCCGGCAGCAGCGCGTCGGTACATGGCGTTATATATGGTAACGCCAGAGAGCATTGTGCCGCTCATTGCGGTGTTTGTGCCCTTTACGATAGTGCCGTTACCCCAGTAGAAACCAGCCGTTATGCGGAGGTTGCGGTGCTGGCGTATGGGGTAGTAGTCAACAAGCATCTTGAAATTGAGCATCTCGTAGCCTCCGCTCATGTCAATAGTGCGCGTAGGAGGCACGTTAGTGTAGGCGCTTGCCAGCTTTGCCACCTTGTCATAGCGCTGCTGTTGCTGCTCTTCCGTCAGCCCTTCTGATATCTCAAGACCCAGTGAGCAGTCGTAAGTAGTGTTAGGTCTGAACGTTCCGCCTATGCGCAACTGTCCCCAGCGCTTCAGTGGAGTGGCAAAGTCAAAGCCTATGCCCACGTTGCTCAGCGTCACACCGAGGTCAAGATGGCTGAAATAGCCATTCATCTGCGCTTCGCGAAACATGATGCTGCTCCTGTCAATAATCTTCCTGTATGCCGAAACCCCTAATTTTGTGCTGTCGGCCACGTCAGGTCCCTCTGCCCTGAGGGAAAGAGCGGTAAAAGTTAATAGTGATATGATTAGTGTCTTTTTCATCTCGTTATGTTACTTAATCACGCTAAAGTGGAATACGCAACCGTTCTTCCTGTTAGGGTCAGAGCCGGCATACTGTGCAGAGTATGGCTCGCCCGTATCAGGCGAACAGCCTACGTATCGGTGATTTTTCAGTGACATCAGCATGCAGTCGCCGCGAAGCATGTCCTGCCACATAAACAGACTTGCCTCCGTAGGTTCCTTTACCAAGCGTACGTCGCCCGAAAGTCCCATACCTGTTATGGTGATATAGCCCATGCCGTTCATGCACTCAAGCATTACCTTGCCCTCGCCCTTGTCTATTACGCGGAACTGACAGTCCGTGCTGCCGTATTCGCGTGAGCCTTTCCAGGCAGAGTGACATAGTCCGCGGCGCATACCGAAGAGGCGTGAGCCGTTGGCTTTGTTCTCCAGCGTTATCACTTTGCCAAGAGGTAGGTTGTCGGTGCGGTCTGCCAGGGGTTCCGTTACGGTGAAGTCATCAAACTCAGCGTAGCCGCTTTTCTTCCCATCTTTGCCCTTGGAATAGCAGAACAGCGAGTAGCGGCTGCCCTGGAAAGTGCGCAACTGGTATGGCAGTTGCAACGTGTCGCCGATGGCTGTGAAGGTCTTACCGTCGAGGGAGTAACTGAATGTGGCCCACATCTCGTCATAGTCGCCGCTTACGCGTAGCCATACCTTGTCAGTAACCTGCGCCTCGGCATCTACAGTGCCTGTAGATTGCTGCATCCACCGCAGGCACGTGTGACCGCCGTCCTTGCATACACCCACCCAGGCGTATGGCAGGTTCAACATACCCAGACCTGCCACGTCACCGTCTTTCAGGTTCTTTGCATACATCACTACGGTGGCTTCTGACTGCGGACCGATACAACGTTGCGTCAGTGTGTTTCTTGCCCACATGAAGTTCTCGGCTGGCATAGCCTCAAGGCGCAGTCTTCCGCCTTTCAATGCCCATTTCGTATCGACAGGCTCGTGGTTCCACTGCCATACGCGCTGCAGTGTCTTGCCATTGAAGTTGTCGTTACGCTCGTATGGAGAGTGGGGCTGTTCCAGCGCGCCAGTGTTAGGCTTAGTCCATGTGCGTGGCGTGCGTCCGGGATTTCCCTCAAGACCAAACATGGGCCATCCGTCAGTCCACGTTACGGGCACGAGGCATACCGTGCGGCCTACGGCTACGAAATCGAGCATCGACACTGCCCACCATTCGCCCGACGGGGTCTGAAGCATACCGCCCTGGTGTACGGTGGCGCAACCTAACTCGTTGTCGCCGGGTTGGTCTATGCGGAATTTCACTCCGTCGTTCATGAAGTCGCGCGGCACGTTCGTTATCAGCGGGAACTTCTTTGTGCCCATGGATTCACACGCACTCACCACTGCTGTCTCGTAAGGTCCGAAGAGATTGTCGGCGCGTGCACACTGCGAACGACCCATCGGACTGTATTCTGCACTTATGATGTAATACTTACCGTTAATCTTGTATGCGTGATGCCCTTCGCCCATGGCTTGGCCTCGGGGTATTATGACGCGCTCGCTGCCTTCTACGTAACCAGAGAAATCGGGCTTAAACTGCGTGGCCTTCACCTCGTCGTAGCCGTGTATTGCCCACACCTTGCCGTCATCGTCAAATAATACCGAGAGGTCATAGATGTGTCCGCCAAGGTTGTGGTGTTTCCAGGGGCCTTTGGCAGAGGTCGAAGTGAAGAGTTGCAGACCGTTGCCGTTAACATTGGTGAATACATAGAAAGTGCCGTTGTTGTAACGTATTACCGGAGCCCACACACCCTGTCCATATACTTGCTTGCCATTCTGTAGTCGGAACTTGTCATCGGGCAATACATCTTCCCATCGCTCGAAACAGTAGCTCGCCAAGTCCCAGTTCACAAGGTCTCGGCTGTGCAGTATAACCAAGCCGGGCGTGCAGTGCATCGTGGTGCCTGCCAGATAATAATCGTCGCCCACACGTATCACGTCAGGGTCGGAAAACTCATCGTAGAACAGCGGATTAGTAAACGTGCCGTTGCCGTTGTCGGCAGTCCATGTGTTCGCTGCTGTGGCATATAGCGACAGAAGCATAAGCGTTGCGGCAGTCAATAGCCTTTTCATCATATTGTTTGTGTTTTTTTTCTTGGAGATGAACACTTCTTTGGCGTGAAGTGTCGGGCTCCTTGCATAATATAAGGTGATATTTCCTGCAAAGTTACTTAGATTATTTCAATCTTGCAAATGAAACAGCTTTAAAATCTACCATTCTGTCAGTTGAATACTTATATTTAGGTAAAAAAGCATAAAAAATGCCGTTTCTTTTTGTCATTTAGAAAATTCTGAGTAACTTTGCACAATGTTATGACTACCGACGACGACATATATTTATTGGAACAAGCCATGCGCCTTGCGCAGCAGGGTGAGGGATGGGTTAATCCCAATCCGCTCGTGGGGGCACTAATACTGAAAGATGATGAAATACTGGCTCGTGGCTACCATCATCGTTATGGTGATTTACATGCTGAGCGAGATGCTTTCCGCAATGCTGAAGAACAAGGGGTGGATTGTCATGGTGCCACGATGTACGTTACCTTGGAGCCTTGTTGCCACCAAGGGCATCAGCCACCATGTACAGAGGCAATAATAGAGCATGGCATCAGCCGCGTGGTCGTTGGTCTGCTTGACCCCAATCCGCTGGTTGCAGGCAAGGGAGTAGCCTTGCTTCGTGAGGCTGGCATACAAGTGGATGTGCTGGATTCTGCAAAGTCCTCAGCTTCTTCTCTCGTAAGTAGCGATACTGTCGCTGCTCAAAGCGCAAACTCTTCTTTCGTTTGCGGTGATGATGTCGCCGCCCTCGTCGGTCAACTGAAAACCCAGAACCGCGTATTCCTGAAGTATATCACCAGAAATCTGCCGTGGGTTACGGCAAAGTGGGCAATGACCCTCGATGGTAAGATTGCCACTACTACGGGTGATAGCAAATGGATTACAGGCGAGGAAGCCAGGCAATACGTTCATCTCGTTCGCCGTAATCATATGGCGATACTCTGCGGTATAGGCACGGTGTTGGCGGACGACCCTATGCTCAATGTTCGGCTGTCTGACGAAACGCTTGACCGCATGGATATCAAGGAGCACGAAGTGCGACAGCCTATACGTATCGTTGCCGACCGTCAGGCACGCATACCTCTTGAAAGCCAGTTGGTGAGTACTGCTCACGAGCAACCGCTTGTCGTGGCGTATGCAGATGGTGCTGATGAGGAAAAACTGCAACTCTTGCGCGATGCTGGTGCCATCCTGTGGAACTGCAATACCTTGCATGAACTAATGCAGCGTGCTGCAGCAGAGAATATAGATTCAATCCTCCTCGAGAGTGGCGGTACGCTCAGCGAGGCTCTCCTGCGTGAAGGTCTGATTGACGAGGTCATGGCTTTCGTGGCGCCAAAGATTATAGGAGGTAAGATGGCGAAGACACCTGTTGAGGGTGACGGCATACAGCAGATGGCAGACTGTATAGTACTGAAGGAACGCACCGTTCAGACCTTCGGTAATGATATTCTTATTACGGGTTTAGTTCATACGCATGACTCTTAAGTAAGGAACCGCAGTTCTAACATATAGTTCATAGTTACGTCCTTTTATGTATGCGGCGATACCATAGCCGCTTCACAGATAATTCAAGAAGCATTGTTCACAGGCATAATAGAAGAAATAGGAAAAGTAAAATCCATACGTCGCGGCTCAAAGTCCGTTACGCTTGAGATAGAAGCTGTCAGAGTATTGGAAGGCACTCGCGTGGGCGATAGCATCGCCACCAATGGAGTATGCCTCACGGTCACCTCCTTGGTATCAGCCTCTGCTTTTACTGCTGACGTCATGCCGCAGACCATGCGCGTCACCTCTCTTGCCAGTCTCATGCCCGGCAGTCCGGTAAAC
>ODAI012193638.1_pt1 | contig 12094 bp, 12 predicted proteins | sample 1539321 | NCBI WGS metagenome assembly ODAI01 (sample SAMN02144231, study PRJEB22623) | gut metagenome | biome: sheep rumen | host: Ovis aries | place: New Zealand
ATTTGTTTTTTTGACGGAAAAATAAAATTATATTTTGAAGTTTTTTCGTGGATGCTTTGCCGCTAATATGTCACCTTGCTTGGCAACCGCCACGTGAGTATATATCTCTGTTATATTTATTGAACTGTGTCCTAACATTTCCTGTATGTAGCGTATATCAACATCAGCTTCAAGCAGACTTGTGGCAAAAGTATGGCGAAACATATGCGGGGTTATGTGTTGCTCAATTGATGCGATGTCTGTATATTTATTAATCATTCGTCTGATTGCCTGATCGGACAGGGAATTGCCGTTTTGATTAGCAAAGAAATGTCCGCATTGTTTTATTTCATAAGAAAATTCATTTCTATATTCTTTTAAGATGCTGATGACATCATTATTGCTGATTTGGATACGTCTTTCTTTGGCCCCCTTACCATATATAAGGAGTATTCCATCATTTAGATTAACATCGGAATCCTTAAGGGCACATAGTTCCGATATTCTTATGCCTGTAGAAAACAATACCTCTGCCACGGCAATATCACGTAATGCATTTTTGCGCTTGTAATCAGTTCTTGAATTCTTTCTCTCTTTATAAATTGTCGAAAGAAATATTTCAACCGTGTTTAATGGTATTGTCTTTGGTAATATAACAGGTTCACGAAAACGCACTTGTATCTTGTTAAATGGATTCGTATCTATTATTTCCCGATATTCGAGATAATGGAAAAAAGCCTTTAAGGAGGCGATTTTTCTTTTGGCGGTTTTGGGCTTATACATTTTATGAAGATTTGCGATATATTCTTCCAATAGTTTTGATGAAATGTCAGTTACGGTATATGAGTTATACTTATTTGAAAATTGATTTAAGTCTATTTTATATGCTTTTATTGTCTTTATATCAAGCCTTTTTTGTGCTTCGCAGTAAATAAGATATTCATCGATATCATTATGTATTTTGTTCATGATTATATCTCCCGTATTTTGAATCAAAATGATTTATAGTTAAACTATAGCAAATGCTAAAGGTTCTAAATAGTTAAATTTTATAAATAAAAAAAGAAATAGTAATTGATTTTTTTAGAATAACTCTCTATAATTATATAAATAGTCGATAATTACAGATTATCTATCGAAAAGTATCTGTAGCAGTTAAGAGGTTATTATGTTTGATGCATTTATATCACATTCTTCAAAAGATAAAGAAAAAATTGTATTTGAATTAGTTCAAGAATTAGAGAAAAGAGAACTTGATGTTTGGTTAGATGCAAACGAGATACTAGCTGGGGATACTATCTTGCAAGCTGTAGAAAAAGGTATTGCTACAGCTATATGTACAGTGCTTATAATTACACCTGCTTTTTTTCAGAGTTTTTGGACTCCTGTTGAAATTGGTTTGGCATTAAGTAAAAAAGATAATTATTCGCTAATTCCTGTATTGTGCGATGTAACGCACGAAGAAGTTGTGCAACGTTTTCCTATGTTACTGACGCTTAAATATATATACTTAGATACATCTAATATCATTGCCTGTGCAGAAGAATTATATAAAAACATAAAGCTTATTAAGGAAAAAAGGGAACCGAATTTAACAACTTATTCTTTTCGTAAAATGGTTAAAAAATTTAATAAATATGATACCCCTATCACAAATGCAATCAGCATATTATTATGTGAATATGAACAAATTGTTGAAATCAATACACGTGCTGCTATACTACACGCATCCGAAATTGCTATTACAATTATAAACGACTTATTTACAAGGTTACCTATAAAAGATAACTCAATTAATACAACGATTGGAAAACTGAATGCCATAAAAGTATCTTCTATAGGACTAAATGAAAATATATATGAGCATTTAAAGTTATTAAGCACTCCGGCGTTAGATACTAATATGTCTCTATTAACAAATGATGAAGATCGAAGAAAATTGGCGGAAATGAGCATGAGTGCAATCATAGAGTGGTATGCAGTTTATTTGCTACGCAATAAGATTATTTCACATGATAGATTTGAGATTGTTTGGCCAGAGGATCTTTGTTATGCAGACTTTCAAAATATGTATAAGATTGATTGTCTGGTTTTAAGATCTGATTTAATTGCACCTCCTGAGATAACTTATGCATGGTATAAGTATAACAATTATACGCATATTGCCATCCGGAGCGTTGAATCATCTCAAGTTGTTGGATACTTCACAGTACTACCCATAACCGATGAGTTATATAACGATATACAATCGGGTCATTTCAAAGATAATGATTTGTCAACAGATAATCTCAGAAAATATGATATCCCCGATTTTTATAAACTTTATATTGCTTGTGTTTGTATTCATCCCAAATATCAGAACACATCAGCTTTTCATATTCTCTATAATGCACTGATAAAGATGATGATGGAGTTGGCAATAGATAGAGAGATATACGTAACAGATATTATTACGGAAGCTTCAACCGTACAAGGAGAAAAGTTTTGTAAAATTTTGGGACTTAAAAAAATTATGAATACAGAACTTGATACAAAAATATATGGTGCAACCCTTTTGCCTCCGTCTTTGAGGCTCAAATCATCCTTCGGAAACAAATTAATGAAGTATTATAAAGAGAAATATGAAGAATTAAAGGAATTATTTGACGAAGAAAAGTGATTCAATCCATAAACTTATGTTTTAATGATGATTTTAGACAACGAACCAAGACTGGTCCCGTATTCATCAAGTATACATATTAACACCACAAATCTACTATTTTTTCATAGTTAAAGATAGATAAAAGTTCGGTGCTTTTCAAGGCAACTTATCGGTATGACAATGGCGACCTACCCTTGATGAAACTGGCACATTCGACAGATTAATCTGGATCAAATTGTGAAATAGTTTATTATCATTCAGTTGAAATTCACTAAAAATCATTGTATTTGTTTAATCATGGTGTAAATTCAGTATACTCTAATATCCAGTGATTTAATTCCTGCCTATAAGATGGATAACATTCAAGTGTTTTTTGTAATTCATCCTTCCTTTCCAGAAACAAATTAAACATAGCCTGATTCATTTGGCAGTATTCATTAATATGCTCTTTAGAAAATTCCATGTGCATTCGCCCACATCGCCCCAAGCAAATGAAACGATAATCACAGTTATTACATTTAAACTCCTTTAAATTATGTTTTGGCAAAATGATGCCATTGATTATATCTCCCATATGATGGATATCGGATTCTACATTGTCGCTACATGCATAACACTTTCCGTTCGTTTGGATATATACCATGCTGCGGCTATATCCACAAGAAAAATCATATTCGTTCCTGTCATGATAAAAAATAAATTTCATTGCAGCCATAAAAGGGATATACCTAAGCATTATTCCTTGTTCCAAATAATTTATCCAATATTTAAATGTAGTTGCCACTTCATAAATATAGGTTTTCATAAAGACATTTGGTGCTTTAAAATAATTGCAATTTTCAATTTGCCAATATACATAATCAAAAAAATTATGCACATGTAATAACTCTGTATAAATACTTGTTTCTTCTGTTACGGTTAATCTTGCTATTATAGGGATCTTAGATCTCTCCTTTATAGACAAAGCATTGTCAATAATAGAAGAAAAGTAACCAGGATATAAATTGTGATGAGGTATCATCTCATAATTTATAGAAAACATAATCAGTGTCAATTCTTTTAATATTTGATCTGGCAATTCCTTTAGAATTAGACCATTTGTATGTAGAACAAACTTTAATGAATAGTTTGTCAGTTCCTTTTTTGCTAAATTAATTAGTTTTTCAATATCATCATACTCTAAAGATGGCTCTCCACCAAAAAAATATATTGATACGTCATCATCATTTGTTTGTGATTGGGTTTTTTTTATAAATGTTATAAGTGTTGCGAAATCATATATGGGTTTAACTGGTAAATCGTTTTTTTCACAATCAAGTAAGACGGAACAATATTTACAATTCAAATTGCAGTTGTTTGTCATATATACAAAGTATTCCATGCTATAAAACCTCCATAGTCACTAAACGCGCGATAATCTGTAATTATCCTTTAAACTTTTTATTAAAAGGTGACTTTAGGGAGTAAGCGTGATAAAATCATTTTGAATGGGGGTTATACTCTAAGGTTAGTAACCAACGGACAATGAATTCACAGTCAACGGAATCCGTCTATGTCCGCCTCAAAGAAGTAGACTTAGCAACGATACTCTAATCTGCTGCATTGATGATACAGCAATTGTATTTGTATTTTGAGATTTACTTTTGTAGATATTTGTCATATAATTTCTTTATAATTAAGCAAATACTAGTGTTGTTTTTCTTTTATTTTAATTCTTACTTTTTTACCAAAGATAAGTTTTTAGAAGAATATGATAAAATTAATTTGGACAAATTATTTTAAAAATCAGTCAAATGAAAAATTAAATTCCGGTCCTAAATGAATTTGGTAGAAACTGGAATTAAAATATTTTTTTTTATGGGCTTGACATAAGATTGATTTATGATATTGTTTATATAAAATACGTAAAAATAATAAAATTACGGACTTTGTATAAATGAGGTGATTATATGTTATATTCATATAAGGAATGTAAACAAAAATATAACTCAGATTATGCTATAAGAAAAGCGATACAATCCGGTGAAATAATCAGGATATCAAGAGGTGTATATTCTAATACAGATGCTGAAATGGAGCTATCTATTATAGGAAAAAAATATTCGTATGCTGTATTTACCATGAATAGTGCATTTTATTATCATGGTCTTACAGATACTGTTCCGAGCAAGTATTATCTTATTACAGATAAGGATTCCACTAAAATTAAGGATAGTAGAATTGTTCAATATTATGATAATGATAATAGTCTCAAAATTGGATTAGAAAAAAAAGAGTATAATGGTTCAATTATAAACATATTCAGTAAGGAAAGAATGCTTGTCGAATTAATAAGACATAAGAATAATTTGCCGTTTGATTATTATAAAGAGATAATACTAAACTATAGGAAAATCGTTTATCAGCTGGACATCCAGGCTATTCAGGAATATGCTCAAAGTTTGCCGAAATCGAAACTTGTAATGAAGACTCTTCAATTGGAGGTGTTTTAATGAATTTACGTAATCTGATAGATGAGATGATGAGAATAGGATATGAAGAGAATGAGGCGCAGGCACGTGTATGTCAGGATATTATATTAAAGGCATTGTCGCTTAGTTCTTTATCGCGAAATGTAACTATTAAGGGTGGCGTTGTGATGCGAAGCATAACAAATGATGTACGTAGAGCCACTCAAGATATGGATATAGATTTTATAAGATACTCTTTATCAAATGATTCGATAGATAAATTTATAGAAAAGTTGAATACTATTGATGGAATTACCATTAAAAGAATAGGAGAAATAACAGAGCTTAGCCAACAGGACTATAATGGGAAGAGGGTATTCGTTCACATTATAGATGGCTATAACAATAGTATGGAAAGTAAAATTGATTTAGGCGTACATAAGCATTATGATATAGAACAGGAAGAATATTGCTTTGATATTGCATTTGATGATGACGGAGCATCACTTTTAATCAATTCAAAGGAGCAGATGTTTACTGAAAAACTAAGGTCATTACTTAAATTTGGCATATTTAGCACAAGGTATAAAGATGTTTATGATATGTTTTATCAATGTCAGAGTTTAAATGAAAAAGCTTTGATAAATTGCTTTTATGTTTTGATATTTAATGATCCCGGTATGCGTGAGAACAATATGAAAGATATAGTGAGAAGAATAGATATTATATTTAAAGACAATGATTATAAAGTAAGGGTTGATAAAAGTGATAAGCGATGGATGGATAATGATATTGATGAAGTTTTCGAAGCTATTCTTACATTTTTATATCACTTGCAGAAATGAAATAATACAACTTAAATAGGTACTTTTGATAGAGTCAGACTGAAAAAATAGGGACAAGCACCACAACACCTTATTATACTGAGGAATATATAACCGACAGTGCAGGAACGTTATCAAGGGTACTTGAAGTTGACAGAGTATACAGTGAAAAACAGGTAGGATACTATAATAAAGATAACAGTGGTAAAAATATTGACCATGAGGTATACTATTATGGTAACGGCTTGGTATATGAGAAAACAAATGATGATACATATACCTACCACTACGACCACCTTGGAAGTACAAAACTTGTAACAGACAGGAATGGTAAATCTGTATGTAAGTTTGGTTACGGAACTTACGGTGAACTTTTGACAACTGAATATTTGTCCGTAAACGAAAACAGTGACTATGTACCACGTATAAGCTTCTTATATAACGGACAGTATGGTGTAATCACAGATGATAATGGCTTATACTATATGCGTTCACGTTACTATAATCCGGAGATAAAGAGATTTATCAATCAGGATATCTTAACGGGAAGCATAGGTAATAGTGCAAGTCTTAACCGTTACAGCTATGTGGAGGGTAATCCTGTAAGTTATACAGATCCTTTTGGACTGTCACCTTTCAGACATATACATACGTTTTTCCATGCCTTATATGTGATACCGGGAGTAGGAAGAGTATTTGCAGCTGCGGATGCGGCATTATATCTTGCAGAAGGTGAATACGTAAAAGCCGGTATGAGTGCCGTGTTTATGATTCCGGGAAGTGAAGCGGTAGCATTTGGACTCGGTTTTACGACCGGTGTAGGAGCATTCTTTACACCTGATGACATAAGGGAAAATTGTGATATTCCTATAGTAAAGGATTTGTTTGAATATTACGATTATGATCTTATGTCAAAAGGAGAGATTGCATTTGGCATAGCATTGTCGGGGTTGCTGTGGTATGGAACTAAAAATGGAACATTTAGTGAACCGACGAACTATGAAGGCGATTATATTGACTTTCCAAGGCAGGAATTACAAGACAGCTTAACCAGTAAAAAAGGACATAATGACGTAGGTTTTATAAATCCTGGCGAGACCAGCTATGGAAAGTCAAGTAGTATTTCAGGTGCAGATAATATTGCAGATGCTGCTAGATTAAAAGAATATTATAAGCAGGCTGAGAAATATGGAACAGGTTCAATAAAAGAATTAGAAAATGGAAGATTTCGTTTCTATGAAGAGATTAAACCAGCTAGAACGAACGGGGAAATGGCTGGAGCAAGACATGTAAGAGAATGGGATCCTTACACAGGATTAAAAAGAGACTGGTACGAGACGATTGACCATAACGGAAATATAAGACAAGTTCGACCGGATCCTAATATAACTGGGGGAGTAAAAGTTCACTATATGTTTGATTCTGAAGGAAAATATATTGGTAAATGGAGTCCGGAATAAAGGAGATTAGCATGAAACAGCCAACTAAGGAAGAAATAACTCAAAATGTAAAATTGTTTTTAGATGGTAAAAAGAATAGAGAAGATGTCTGTTCGTGGGCAATTAATTTTATTAGGAATGATGAAGGGATAATTATTGATGATGTAGAAGCATGGCATTATCTAGTGGAAATATCCAACATAGACGAAATGCTAGCACCAGGAGAGTATCTTTTTACTAAAGAAGATATAGATGATATGGTAAAAAAATATTCTTAGACAACATAACTAAGCCTCCCACAGGCAGGCTTAATAAGAGCTTTATGGGCATTTGGTTTTAACAATATTATTACACAAACTTAACATCCTCATAAGGCTTACCGCTTTTAAGTATTGCATATACAACAGTTGTCAGTTTTCTCGAAACTGCACCGACAGCTACAAGATGATGTTTTCCCTGGGCTCGCTTTTTCAGATAATAATCATTAAAGGCACTACCATGGAAAACACAACAGCTGGCGGCAAGAAAGAGTGTATGCCTAAGATAGGATGAACCACGTTTGGACATACGGTTATGAGTGGAGCAGTATGCACCGGATTGATGAACTGTCGGATCAATGCCTGCATAGGCAACAAGAGCTGATGAATTTTTGAAACGGTGTATGTCACCAATCTCAGCTAATATACATGCGGCAGATATAGGTGTTAAGCTTGGTATAGTGTGAAGATAACAATCAAATTTGTTGTAGTAGGATAATATTTCGTTATCCAACTCAGTTATCTGATCATTAAGAAGTTTTAATCGATCAATTAATTGTTTTAATTGAAAGGCGAAGGCGCTTTGTGCTATTTTAATACCGAAAGTATTTATCGCAGATTCTTTCAGTTCACCGGCTTTGCCTGCTGAAAATCTGTTATGACTGTTTACTTTCAAAATATCATGGAGCTCATCGATTGAAGCCTTGGCAATATTCTCTGGCAGGAGATATTTTTTGAGGATTGCAAGAGATGAGTTTCCGTATTTATCATTGAATAACTTTTCGTATTCAGGATAAATCTGCTCGAGGATTGTATTGATGCGAAGTTTTATTTCAGTACGCGCAGAAATCACATTTGCTCTATATCTGCACAGTTGTCGAAGTGACAATAAGTTGTCATTTGCAAGTGTTGTTGTAGTAAACTGACCGAAACGTATTACCTCAGCAATGAGAAATGAATCTTTGGAATCATTCTTTGTTTGACGTATGTAAAGATTTCTAAAACTGTCAGACTGTAAAGGATTAATGACATAGACAGTTATTCCGCGTGAAATAAGGTATGAATATATGGTGTACCAGTAATGACCTGTAGCTTCCATACCAACAACATAGTTTTCATCCGATATGTGCTCACTTATATAATCCATAAGTTTGTCAGCACCTTTATGGTTGGAAGAAAAATTGAGAGACTTGGAAATAAGATTTCCAGAAGAATCTACGATAGATGCTTCGTGGTATTGTTTGCCAATATCAATTCCGATATAATACATATAGTACCGCCTTTCGTGTAAGGTTGATGGGTTACAAAATTGAATAGATAGAATCCTGCTGCTCTTAGAGGTTACAACCTAGTTCGATATACGAAGTACAGAAAAACTGCCAACATCCAGCTAATACGTAACATCCTGCAAAGAGAGAGGGAACAGTCTTACTGTGACGAAGTCAATGAAGTGCTTCAAGGGTGGAGACGTACACCTCTATCTATTACAGAATGATTATCCAATAGGACAGCAGATGAATCAATGTGAATGATTCTGATCTACCTCTTTAGCATACTAGGGTGGAAGTGGTACAAAACCAGACTATTATGTTACTCCAGATGGTGTTGCTTTTAAAAATGGAATACCAGATAACTTTGTTGAGAATCCATATAGAAATGGTAGTTATGGGGTTTTTGATGAAAATGGAAAATTTTCTGAAAAACTGAGAATTGACCCAGCAACTCCAACAGGTAAGAAGGGACCAAGTTACTCACATTATCATATAGATGGTGGAAAGGAACATTTTAGTCCAAGACCAAGCGATGATAATCCATTGGGGTTTTAGGAGGTGACGATTATGGACATAGAAAAAATAGATTTGCATGATGAAAAGCTGATAAGTATAAATATGGGTTCAAAATTTGATTTTTTTGATGAGATAATAATAAAAGTTGAGCATCAAAATAATGCGTTGATAATTCAATGTACGAACTGTTATTCGGCTAAGTTAGATTGCAATTTGTTTATTAGTGGATGTGATACTATAAGAAGCTTTTATATGGAAAATATTATAATGGAAAAAAATATAAGCAAATATCCAGAAAAAAAGATTTCCATTCCCTTAAAAAGAATATATATTAATTTAAATACTTCAAATTCTGAAATAGAAATATTAGCAAAAGATATAGTATGTAAGTATGAGAATGAGACGCTGAAAGATGAATGCTGATATTGAAGTGATATTTCATTTTAATGACTATATCAAAATCCAGTTAACCATCCAGTTATGAGTTCCATAGAAGCAAATGTAAGAAAGGCAGTAGAAGGCGGACAAATTGTAAATTATAAGGTAATACCTATATATAATGGAAACAATTTGATTCCAAGAGGGATAACTATTCAGGCAACAGGAGACGATGGATTTTATATTTATCAAACAATATTAAATGGAAAGCTATGGATTATAGAATTAAAGATATTTTGTTAAATAATGCTAATGTCGTTCCAGATTATAATTGGAATACAATTGAAAATGAGAACAATATTGTTTTTCCTGAAGACTATAAGTGGTTTTTGGAAAATTATGGGGTAGGCTCTATTAATGATTTTTTATGGATTCTTTCACCGATTTGTGATAATTTAAATCTTAATTCATTTGAGCAGTATAAGATAATGAAGAATTCATATGAGATTATGAAAAATAGTAATTTAATTGAGATTGAATATGGTTTTTATGATAATGGTATTGGATTATTTCCATGGGGGATTACAGATAATGGCGATGAATTATATTTGAATTACTTGAATGGTAGTACAGAAATAGTAGTATTTGCTTCAAGATATGCTGATATTATGTCTTGTAAAATGAATATTACTGATTTTTTGAGTGGAGTATTAACAAGAGAAATAGTGTGCAAAATCTTTCCAGATGATTTCGTCTTGAATGACAATTATTTTGATTCGATTTAATGATTTGTCAATACTTTAATGATTTGTCAATACTTTAGCACCACCAACCTCTCTCCCTCAAAGCCAACCAAAGTAAATTCAACCACCATCCCGAACCCGAATCGCCTGTTAGCTGTGCTAATAATAGTCGATGAGGGTGAGGGTAGCGAGTTACGGTAGTAACGAGCAAGATATAGCGGTTTTAGCCCCTGTTGGGAATACTTAAGTAAAAATAAATAACGAATTTTCAGTTTAGTTCCATTAAGCTGATATGCAAGCACTCTTAACAAAAAAATATTTTTGTTGGGAGTGTTTTTCTATGACTAAAATTAAATCTATCAATTCAAATCAGCTTTATATCGCGCAGAATGCCGAAGTATCGCTTAAGTTGGCAGGTAACACAGCACAGGTAACCTTTACTGCTGGTAAAAACAGAAAGTGTCCGATTAAAAATCTTTCAAAAGATGAGTTCGTGGATTTATCGACAGGTGAGGTAAAGAAACGCCGACATTCAGAGAATCGTTTTCAGTCACCCAAAAGTGTTCGGAAGAGTATCAATTCTTTAATGGATTTGATTCGTTGTAATGCCAGCAATCCTGCAAACTGTAAGTGGATAACGCTTACTTATCAAGAAGAAATGACCGACTGCAAAAGAGTGTTCAAAGACAACAAAGCCTTTCTGCGTAAGCTACGAAATTATCTGAAGAAACAGAAGCTACCAGAGTCAAAGTCTGATTTTAATTTTATTGCAGTAGCCGAGCCACAAGGTGAGACTCATGGTAATGCTTGGCATATTCACTTACTTTTGATATTTGATTCCAAAGCGCCTTTTATCAGTAATCAAGATATCGCTGATTTATGGGGCTATGGCATGACAGATACGCATAAGGTTTATGATGCAGATACTCTTGCGCTGTATTTCAGAGCATATTTTTCAGATGTTGAATATGTAGATGATAATAACTAGGAAATCAGGTTGTAATAGATGATTTGTTCAATGAGTAAAGGTAAAAAGATTAAGGGGCTAAATGTGAGTTTCACAAATGGATTTAGCCTCTTGATTTTTAAATATGGTAATAGAATAATTATATGTAATTATTTCTTGTATTATTTTGCTTATTTAATAGTAAGCGTCAAACCATTCGCATTATAATCATGTGCGACCGCATTCTTATAACGATTACAAAACGCCTTATGAGGCACGTTACGGGGGTGCATAAACCCTGTGGTAAGAATTAGGTCGTAGTGTTACAAAATTACTTGACCACAACAGTTAAATTTATTTGTAAAAAAAGTTAAAAAATGTTGAAAAATGCAGAATATAATGATACACTACAATTATAAAGGTTATATTTATAGAATAAAGAACGATATGGATAAAATAGCACGTTTTTGTAAAAATATTTTTTGGGCAAATTCATTAAGTTTATTAGTGGTTATATATGTTGTGATTAATAGTAAGTGGCTTTTAAATAATAGAATCCATTCTAAGAAAAAAAGAGAAGCCATTGACTGTTCCACCACACATTTAACAAGAGTTAAAACAATTCTTAGTGTACGGTCTATTAAAGTCCC
>ODAI014138776.1_pt1 | contig 12094 bp, 9 predicted proteins | sample 1539321 | NCBI WGS metagenome assembly ODAI01 (sample SAMN02144231, study PRJEB22623) | gut metagenome | biome: sheep rumen | host: Ovis aries | place: New Zealand
AAGGATATGGTCTGAATGTTCTCGGAGCAGTTGTTGTAGAATAATAATTGAATCTGGATAATACATAAAAGCGAGGAGTTTAGCTCCTCGCTTTTTTAATTTGTATCATTACTATTTATGAGTTTTACGGAGTGACCTCGCCGCCTGAATCCGGGGTATCCGGTGGCGGATCAACAGGTTCGTCGCTGCTAGGTTCCGGATTTTCCGGCGGCGGATCAACCGATTCTTCATTGCCTCCTTCTTCTCCCGGAGTATTGCCTCCTTCTGAAGCGGTTGTAGTTTCAGCGGCTGTGGTCTCTTTGGTGATAACCTCTGCGCCATAAATCGCATTGATCGCATCTGCTCCCAAACCTTCTACGTCATAATAATAATTCCAGTCTACAGGATCCGGGACACTTAAGTAGCTGTAGTCATCATCCGGCTGCATCTGAAGAGCCGTTACTTTCTTGCCGGAGCGCCAATCAGACATCATCTGTTTCACATACTCAATCGACTTGGCATATGGCATAACAACAGAAAGCACTTGAGGTTTAAATGTATAACATGCCTGTGCCATGATCGCACCTTCTGCCTGTGCCATGGCGATCTCCCATTTCGGGTTATCTGAAATCTGCTTTTTGATGAGATCGGTAATGCGGTTTTTCGGCATATTAGTAGAGCAGTTCTTTTCAATTGCAGAGAGCAGATTATTATACATTGAAAGTGAATTTGAGCTAAGGATCTTATCAATCATCAGACCAATAAACTGCTCTTGATGAAGTCCTCGTGAAAAGTCGCCGCCGCTAAAGGAGTTACGCTCGCGGACATAGTGCAGTGCATAGAGCCCGTCTAAATCTAAAGTTCCTGCCGGATAATAAAAACCGTCATTAGAAGTAAACTCATGTTCATTTTCAATTGTGATACCGCCGACGGCATCTACGATTTCAATAAAGGAAGTGAAGTTAAGCCAAACGTAGTAGTTGATATCGCAGTCATACAAGGCCTCGAGCGTTGCAATTTGTGCTTCCATTCCATAGTAGCCGGAGTGACTCAGCTTATCCCGCTCGCCTTCGGTATAACCGGGGAATTCCACATAGAAATCACGTGGCGTGCTGATCATTAAGATCTGTCTACTCTGAGGATTTACACAAACCAGGATATTGACATCGGTCATGCCGTCAAATTCTAAAGCACCGTATTCATCGTTACCGCTGATATAAACAATAAACGGATCGTTTGAAACATCGACGTCCTTGCTTTCCGTGTGTTTCACATTACTGTCGACTTTGTCTAAGAAGCCATGAACACGGATCATAGCAATATCAGCGATCAAAATCGCAAGACAAAGGAAAACAGAGATTATCTTTCCGGCCAGGTGTGTAGTTTTACTGTGCTGGGCGATAAATGCAAGAAGCGAAAAGATAACAAGGATAATAATGGCAACTGCAAGCCATTTGCCGGAGAGCAGACCTAAAAGTGAAAGCGTGATAATCGCGATGATCGTTACGATCCACTGAACTCCTACTATGATCATTCCAACCCTTTTCCACATTGGCCAGGAGAGGAATGTATTTTTTATACGTGTAAAGATAGTTTCTTTCATAGATGACCATTATAGCATGGTAAGCATTCGTCGGGGTATGATTATTTTGTAAGTAACAAAAATGGGAGAAAGATTTCTCTTGCCCCCATTTCTTTAGATATTCATCTTATTCTTTATTCTGCAGGTGAAAAGTCTTCTTTTCCAACTCCGCATACCGGGCATACCCAATCTGCCGGGACGTCTTCCCAAGCTGTTCCCGGAGCGATTCCGTTATCAGGATCACCTAATTCAGGATCATAAGTATAGCCGCAAGTATTACATTCGTATTTCATAGTACTCGTCCTTTCTTTTAATTATGATTCATGTGTCACATTTCGGATTTGTACCAATATTTTATGGGCACACCCTATTATATGTCAAGGTTCTAACCTGCGTTTGAGATAGAGCATTAATGATTTCTTTATCTGAAATCGAACAACTCTTTTACTTCAAAGTATTATTTTGAAACATTTGATAAAATATAACAGTATTATCAGAAAAAGACAAAAAAAGAGGATGAGCTCAATAGGGCTCATCCTCTTTATAATTATTGTTATTAGGTTTTTCGGCTTAGTGGAAATATCTCTGAAGCAGTCCTTCGAATGCTTTTCCGTGTCTAGCCTCGTCTCTTGCCATCTCATGAACTGTGTCATGGATTGCATCTAAGCCAAGCTCTTTTGCTTTCTTAGCAAGATCAAATTTGCCCTGTGTTGCGCCGTTTTCAGCGTCAACTCTCATTTCAAGGTTCTTCTTTGTGGAGTCAGTTAAAACTTCACCAAGGAGTTCAGCAAATTTAGCTGCATGCTCAGCTTCTTCATAAGCTGCTTTTTCCCAATACAGACCGATTTCCGGATATCCTTCTCTATGAGCAACTCTTGCCATAGCAAGATACATACCTACTTCAGAGCATTCTCCGTTAAAGTTGTCACGAAGACCTGCGATGATATCTTCCGGAGCGTCTTTTGCAACGCCTACAATGTGCTCAGCAGCCCATGTTTTGTCACCGCCCATTTTCTCAAAGTTTTCTTTTCCTGTCTTACATACCGGGCACTGCTCTGGAGGTGTATCGCCTTCATGAACATAGCCACATACTTTACAAATCCACTTCATAATTAAAATCCTCCTTAAGATTTAATTTCATATTCATTCAATATGAATTCTTAACTCATTATACTTGGGCAAATAGGAAATCTCAAGCGGATTCCATGCGGTTAGCTGATTCTTTTTCTGAATTTTCTGTGACCTCTTAAAAATGCACCTCTTCTTTATTTTTATAGTAGCTTATGGTATAATTTCGCCCATGAAAACACTTGTGATATTGGCTGGTGGAAAGAGCACCCGAATGGGGAAAGACAAAATCTTTCTCCATCTTCATGATAATGAGACTTTTCTGGAGCACTTATATCACAAAGCCAGCGATTATTTTGATCGAATCATAATAGCTGCCGGAAGCTTAGATCATGCAGCGGAGATTCAAAATCTCCTCCCTGATGCTGAGCTTGTGCCTGACAAATACGTAGAGAAAGGCCCGATGGGAGGTTTGGTATCCGTTTATGAACAGACGGGTGCTTCAAGATTTGCTGTTGTCCCGGTGGACGTTCCATTTGCGGACATTGATGTGCTTTCTTTTTTCTTTGATCATTGCATGGATACAGCCTGTGTTTTAATGGATGGAGAACATGCTGAACCGTTGATCGGAGCATATGGCATACAAATGCTCGAAAAGTTGAAAGGGATGCTGGAAAGAGGAGACTACCGAATGTATGCATCTCTTTCTGAAGGTGTGAACTTTTATTCCTTCGCTGCACTTCAAAAACAGATGGCAGAGAAAGATGAAGCCGAACTGAGAGCGGCGTTTTGTAATATCAACACGGAATCAGATTATAGGAATTACGTAAAATGAAAAAATTCTTACTTGTCATAGCAGTCATATTCATTTCAGGATTGGGCTTCTTTGCATTTAAGGCAGAGGCTGCCCAGCTGGATGTAACGATCGAATCATCTGATGGCAGCAATGGTTCGGCGCTTTTAGACGATGACTATATGAGCACTGAACATTTTGATGCGGGAACGACTCTTACAATCAATGCATCAGAACCGATTGATTCTGTGTACATCAAATGGGACTCTATCCCGACTACATGGACCATGAAAGATGGCGGCAGCGAGATCTCCTGCGGACAGTATGGCTTCCTTCATGAGTATGTAAAGCTATCCGGCTCGTCCAATTCCGCAACGATCACGATCCCGAATGGTGGGGCAACAATAGCAGATATCTTTGCTTTTTCTGCCGGTGAACTTCCGGATTTCGTAGAGCAGTGGCAGCCGTCCTGGGAAAGACCGGACATCCTCTTTATCTCCACCCATTCGGACGATGAAGTACTGTTCTTTGGAGGTATGATCCCGATCTACACCAACGAAGATAGAGCACGAGTTCAGGTCGCATACTTCACTGATTTCTTCCAGACAGAGTCTTACAGAAATCACGAGCTGCTTGACGGTATCTGGACAATGGGTGTGGATCACTATCCGCAGCTTGGAAAGTTCTACGATAATTATTCTGAGTCCTTGGAAGAGGCGGAAGGACAGTTCGAGCATGACGAGTGTCTTGGATATATCGTTGATACGATCAGAAAGTTCCAGCCGCAGGTCGTTGTCACCCATGATGTTAACGGCGAATATGGTCACGGTGGTCACCAGTATGTTTCCAAGCTTGTAAGAGAAGCGGTCGAAATTACGAATGATGCAAGCCAGTATAGCGAATCTGCAAATACTTATGGCACATGGGATGTTCCCAAAACCTATCTCCATCTTTATGCAGAAAATCCGATTGAGATGGATACAAGAGCTCCGCTTGCAGACTTTGGCGGAAAGAGCGCCTTAGAAGTCGCAAAAGATGCATATCTGAAACATGGATCACAGCAGTGGATGTGGTTTTATGTAGATGACGGATATGATGAAAACGGAAATCCGAATGATTATAAATTCAGCTGCGCGAAATATGGTCTGTATCGCAGTACGGTAGGTGCGGATACCAGCGGAAATGATGTTCTCGATAACATCATAACTTACGCACAGCAGGAAGCTAAGGCAGAGCAGGAGTCGGTTCGTGAGGAAGAGACAACGCCTGTTCCGTCCAAAGATAAAGAGACTGATAAAAAGAGCAGCAAGGCTTTAGTCGTAATCCTGATCATCATTGCGGTGATCATTGCAGCACTGATCGTGTTCTATCTCTTAATGAGAGCACGTCAGAAAAGAAGAAGAGCTGAGATGCAGCGCCGTGCCCGTCAAAGAAGGGCTCAGGCACAAAGAAGACAAACATCCGGATACAGACCGGATAGCAGAGGCTCAACTGAGAGAGCGCGTGTGCAGACACACTCAAAAAGAGAAAATACTACTTCCGGCAGAACAACGCGGACTTCACAGAGAAATAGCTCCTCAAGGCGTACAAATTCTTCTGGAAACAGAGTGAACAGGAGCAGAAATTCAAGATGAATGTAGCGGTTATTTTACCCGTATTAAATCCGGATGAAAAGTTTGCAAAATTTGCTGACAAACTGGTAGAGACCGGATATCAGAATATTATAGTTGTCAATGACGGAAGCGCTCCGGAGTATGTCCACTTCTTTGATGAAGCGGCATTACATCCGGAGGTTACTGTGCTTACGCATGAGGTCAACAAAGGAAAGGGCGCAGGACTTAAAACAGCTATGCGCTATCTTTTAGAAGAGCGTCCTGATATCGACGTTGCGATTACCTGCGATGGTGATGGTCAGCATACGACAGAATCGATGCAGGACTGCCTGGATGCTTATGAAAAAAATCCGGGAACAGTCATTATCGGCGGCAGGGATTTTAACAGTGCCAATATCCCGCCAAGAAGCCGCTTCGGAAATAAGATTTCAAGTTTCGTATATCGTTTTGCCTGCGGCATTAAATTAAAAGATACGCAGACCGGACTTCGCGTAATCCCCGCAAGTTGTTTTGAAAACTTTTCGAAACTTCCGGGTGACCGCTATGAGTACGAGACCCAGATGCTGATTGAGATCGTGAACCGGAAAACTCCGTACTTGGAAGTTCCGATCGAAACGATCTATATTGACGATAATGAATCCTCTCACTTCAATCCATTAAAGGATTCCTTTAAGATCTATAAAGTGGTCTTAAAGTATTTCTTTAAATTTATCTTAAGTTCCATTTCATCCTGGGTTGTGGATATCGGTGTCTATTGGATTACGATGGCGATCTGCGGAGCTGTATGGAATTTAAAGGATTCGATCGGAGAGTCGATGTCACTGGCATCCGCTCTGATCCAGCATACCTGGAATCTGAATATTGCGGCCGTTTTGATCGCTACGCTGACATCAAGAGTGATCTCATCCATCGTCAATTTTATCATTAACAGAAAAGTGGTCTTTAAAGATGTAGCGAATGTCAGAAAGACCGCTACGAAATATTTTATCTTGGCTTTTTGTCAGATGATCTTATCCTTCCTTTTAGTGGATCTGGTCACAAATGGTCTGTTGCATGTGACGGGATTTTTAAATGTCCTGATCAAATGTGTTGTCGATATGTGTTTGTTTGTTTTTAGTTATGGCATACAGAGGAAATGGGTTTTTAAGGACAAAAAATAAATGAAACATTTCTTAAGAGCATTATTTATTATTGGTATCTTTCTGCTGACATTTGTTGCAGCAGTGATTGGGGCCCTTACAATCGTGATGAAAGGCCCTTCTACTAAAGCTGCCGAAATCATGACGATGTCTCTTCGGGAAACCAGCGCGCTTTACTGGATCCCGAATCTGTATTTCTCCAAAGAACGGATCCAGGAGATCGTAGATAACAATACGGTTAAAGAGATCAGTGAAGAAACGGATACTTCGCTGGTTAATATCGTTAATGACGAAACGTCTGCAAATTCAGATATTGAGATCTTTGAAATTTCCGGTTCGACTTATATCGGAGATGTTATGTTAATTAAAGACCCATCCAGAATCTTTATTGGAAACAAGGGTCCTTATGATGGCAGCGACGGTGATACTGTCGATCATATCGCAGAGCGCTATGGAGCGGTTGCAGGAATCAACGGTGGCGGTTTTTACGATCCGAATGGACAAGGTAACGGCGGCACCCCGGATGGCTTCGTAATTTCAGAAGGTGAGTTCGTATATGGGGATATGAATACGACATATCCAGCCATTGGATTTACAGCTGATCATAAAATGGTTCTTGGAAACTATACCGGTCAGGAAGCTTTAAATATGGGCTTTCGGGATTGTGTCTGCGTTCAGACATCCTATGCACCGGTATTAATTTTGAATGGAAATGAGCAGGAAGTTTCCGGAGCCGGCGGCGGATTAAATCCTAGAACTGCGATCGGACAGGCTGCTGATGGAACCATTATTTTTGTAACAGTAGACGGAAGACAGGCAAATTCAATTGGCGCTACGTTTTCCGATATGATAAAGATCATGAGCGACTATGGGGCAGTGAATGCTGCTTCCTTAGATGGAGGTTCTTCAACGCAGATGGTTTACCAGGGCGAGTTTTTAAACACACCATATGCCTTAAGCGGACCGAGAATCGTGCCGAATGCATTTCTTGTGAGGTAGAAGACTATGGCACAGAGACGACCGCATGGACAAAATATAAATACCGAGAGTATAGATTCCGCTGCATCCTGGAGAGCAGAGGCTTTAGAAACAGACCAACTTCAAAGCGAGAGTATCAACAGACGCAGAGCGCTTGAGGAGACGATTGGAGAAGGTCTTTACTCGACCAGACCGAATCCTGTAAAACGCAGAAGATCTGCAGAAGATGATCCGATCGAGGAGCTAAAGAAGCGCTCGGCAGAACGCATCAGACAGGAACAGGAACGCCGGCTTGCAGAAGAAAATGAGAAAATCGAGCAGGCAAAAAGAGAAGCTTCTGAAAAACGCAGAGCAGAAGCGCAAAGACTTTCAGAAGAGATAGCAGCAGAAGAGGAACGGATCAAAGCTGCTGAGGCCAGAGCTCAAAGACGAAGAGTGCTGGAAGCGAAAGCATTAGAACAGGAAAAAAGCCCCGAGCAGATACAGTTCCGGAGAAGATCTGCATCTATAGGTTCTGAAAACAAACCCCGTAGAATGTCGGAAGAAGATCTGCAGGATATCATGCGTCAGATCCGAAGAGAACGGGGAATTGACGAAGAATATGAACAGGAACTTCAAAGAAGAAGGGAAGCGGCACAAAGAAGAAAAAGAGCCGAAGAACTTGCCAAAGAAAGAGCTGAAGAACTTGAAAAAAGAAGAGCTGAAGACCGCTTAAGGCAGCAAAGAATTCATGATGAAGCCAGAAGAAGACGGCAGGAAAGACGCCGCGCTTTAGAGGCTGAAGCCTTAAGAGAGGAAGAGCAATACTACGAGCCGGAAGAAGAGTACGAACCTGAGGAAGCGTATGAGCCGGAAGCAGCGTATGAGCCGGAAGAAGAGTTTGAAGAGAGACGTCCGGTAAGGAAAGCAGCTGCAAAACAGCCTGTAAAGAAAGGCAAGGGCAAAAAAGAAAAGAAAGTTTTTACAAAGTCTTTTAAAAAAGGGTTCTTTATTGCCTGGGGAGCTTTTATCCTTGTGCTGATTGCAGCAATGGTCCTTTTGTGGACGTTCTTAAGCCGCTATGAAAACGGTCTTCCGGAACATTATATGAATAAAATCGTAGAAGATATTCAGGAAGGCAATTTAGAATCGCTGCATCTGGTAACAGCAGATGACGTTGCACTTTCTGATCCTTCGCTTTTTGGGGCAGAGGGTACGGTTGCGAAGTACCTGCAGGATAAAAATGCGGAGAATAAACTGCGTTATGTAAAAATCAATGCGGAAAGCAGCGGAGATGAAAACGTATACATGATCCGCTCCGGAGATGAGAATCTGCTGAAACTTTATCTCGACAAAAATTCAGGCAGCGGTTCTGAAAACAATCAGTGGAGCGAACAGAAAACACAGCTTGCTTCTGAAGAACTTAAGGTAACGGAACTTGTAGCACAGATTCCGACCACCGCAACTTTGACGATCAATCAGCAGGCTGTAGATCGTTCCTTTATTACGGAATCGGGAAGCAGGATTCAGATTTTATCCAGACTGATAGATGAAGGCATTATCGCAGATATGCCGACAGTTGATACATACACGGTAAAAGGAATCTTCGCAGGAACGGATGTTTCCATGACTGATGAAAACGGAAACAGCACTCCGTGCAGCCTGATCGGTGATGTGTATACGGCGGGCTTTGATGCTGATGAGGCATTTGCAGCAGAACAGACAGAGCGGGTTAAATCTTTATTTGATCCTTACGCAAGATATTTCTCGGGAGATGCCGGAAGAGAGGCATTAAGTAGCGTCATGCTGGATAATTCTCCGGCGTTTGTCAGCGCCTCTTCTGCAGATGTGTCCTGGATGCAGGAACATGACGGCATCCAGTTGAGCGAAGAAACTGTCACAAATATCAAGAAGTATTCCGACAGCTGTTATTCCTGCGATATCAGTTTTGTACAGGATATTTTAAGGGACGGCGAATCTGTAAGAACCTGGGATACGAATATGACCTGGATCATGGTAAAAGACGGTGATTATTATCTTGCAGATATTATTACTAAAACCTCAGATAATTAAATGGTGAACATATGAGTCAAAGAAGAAGTAATCAAAGATATCAGAGTGATAGAAGATATCAGACGCAAAGACCGCAGCGAAGAAATCAGAAAAAACGCAGAAGAAGAGGCGGGTTTAAACCGGGAATTCTTTTGCTGATCTTAATCGTATTGATCGCTGCAGTGACCGTCTTTTTGGTGACCAGACCAAAAGAGGAGGCACCGGAGGAAGTAAGACCTCGCCTTGCTTCCCCTGCTATTGCATCTTCAGTAACGGTTGGATCTACCGGAGATATTCTGATTCATTCACCGATCTACGAGGCAGCAGCTACTGGCGGCGGAAACTACGATTTCAGCCGAGACTTTGCTCTGGTCGCACCATATTATTCAGCGCCTGACATTATGGTCGCAAACCTGGAAGTTACCTGTGCCGGCGAAGAGAATGAATATAAGAGTTATCCGCTCTTTAATTGTCCGGATAATATCGTAACTACTCTGGCAAATGCAGGCGTTGATATCTGCCTTACAGCAAATAACCATGCAAACGATTCCGGAACCTACGGCATTAAAAGAACACTCGATGTGATCAAGGAAAACGGTATGGAATATACCGGAACAAGACAGAGTACGGATGAGCACTACATCATCACCAAGATGGTTAATGGCATCAAACTTGGCTTTGTCTGCTATACCTACGATACTCGTGAGAGTACCGGATGGACTAAATCCTTAAACGGTCTTCCTCTTACAGACGGGGGAGAGGACTTAGTCAACAGCTTTTGCTATAGCGATTTAGATGAACTCTATAATGCTGTGCAAAGTGATCTTGATCAGATGGATATGCTTGGAGTAGAGGCTAATATCTTCTACATCCACTGGGGCGATGAATATCAGGATGATCCAAATGAGGATCAACAGGCAATCGCCCAAAGACTTTGCGATATGGGAGTCGATGTGATCGTTGGCGGTCATCCGCATGTTATTGAGCGTTATGAGACACTGACCAGCAGCAATGGCCATGAGATGCTCTGCCTGTATTCAATGGGTAATGAGATCTCGAATCAGAGAGCAAATCTGATGGATGAGGATGGCAACCGCGGCTATACCGAAGACGGTCTGATCTTTAATGTCACTTTCTCCAAGTTTAACAACGGAAAGGTCAAGATCACAGGCCTTGATATCATTCCGACCTGGGTGGATCTTACAGATGACGGACAGGGTAGAGTTTATTCGATCGTACCGCTTGATAATGAAAAAGATCCATCAAGCTGGGGCGCAAGTTCGGAAGGAGCAGCAATCGACTCCTACAACCGTACGATGGGCAGGATCAGCGGAGAATATAACAGATTCCGCGAAAGCATCCGCTTGGAACCGGATCCGGAAGGCTTTTAAAATATGGAACTAATTAAAGAAGCGGCCAGTCCGCTTCTTTTTCAATTTTCAGGGACTTTTTTTGTACAATTTTTCAAGAAATATTGATTGCCAAATTGTATAAGCTCAAGTACAATAAAATAGAGATTTGTCGACAAGTTGACAAATTGAATTTTTTAAGCAATTAACTTCTATCTGGCAGTACTTTTTCAGGAAGGAAGACTTGTTATGAGTAAGATGATCATGAGCGGAAATGAAGCGGTAGCCCGTGGCTTCTATGAGGGCGGCGGTCATTTCGCATCTGCCTATCCAGGCACACCAAGCACAGAGATATTAGAGAATATCGGAGGCCTTTATAAAGACGTTATTTACAGCGAATGGTCACCGAATGAAAAGGTCGCAGCAGAGGCAGCTTCCGGTGCAAGTATCGGAGGCATGCGTTCAATCTGTACGTTCAAACATGTAGGTATGAATGTTGCCGCAGACCCGATCTTTACGATGGGATATTGCGGTGTGAATGGTGCACTTATTTTTGTTACTGCAGACGATCCGGCATGTCATAGTTCCCAGAACGAGCAGGATAACCGCCTTTATGCACCGCATGCAAAGCTTGCAATGGTAGAACCTTCAGACTCTCAGGAGTGCAAGGATTTTATTATCGAGGCGATGAAACTATCAGAAGAATACGACGTTCCGGTCCTTTTCCGTATGACAACGCGTGTATGCCATTCTAAAAGTGTGGTAGAGATCGGAGAAAGAGTTGACGTTCCGGTTAAAAAATATGAGGGGAATGCAGCGAAGTATTCCATGCTTCCGGTAAATGCGAAAAAACGTCACATCATTCGTGAAGACCTTCTTGAAAAAATGGAAGAGTATTCCAATACTTCAGCACTCAACAGAGTAGAGGAAGTTGAGGGAGCAAAGATCGGAATCATCACTTCCGGTATTTCCTACCAGTATGTAAAAGAAGTCTTTGGCGATACAGCTAGCGTTTTAAAGCTTGGTCTTACCTATCCGCTTCCGAGAAAGCTGATGGCGGACTTTGCTTCTAAATATGAAACCTTATATATCGTAGAAGAGGGAGAGCCGTATCTGGAAAATACAGTAAAGGCCCTTGGCTTTACGAATGCAATCGGAAAAGAAAAGCTTACGATCCAGGGAGAATTCAACACTAAGGTCGTAAGAGATTCCCTGATCGGATCTCAGGACGAGTTCCGTTATCAGGTAGATGCGGTAAATGTGCCGGCACGTCCGCCGGTCCTTTGTGCAGGATGTCCGCACCGCGGATTCTACTTTGCATTAAGCAAAATGCGCGACAAATTCGTTTCCCTTGGAGACATTGGATGCTATGCACTTGCGATCAATCCGCCGCTTAGCGGCTTTGATACCTGCATTTGCATGGGAAGTGGTTTCTCTTCACTGGTTGGTCTTTCAAGAGCTTTGAAAGCGCAGGGTGATAGCCGCAAAGCAATTGGTGAACTTGGAGATTCTACCTTCTTCCATTCAGGGCTTACTTCACTGATCGATATCGTAGCATCTGA
>ODAI010756656.1_pt1 | contig 12093 bp, 8 predicted proteins | sample 1539321 | NCBI WGS metagenome assembly ODAI01 (sample SAMN02144231, study PRJEB22623) | gut metagenome | biome: sheep rumen | host: Ovis aries | place: New Zealand
ACGGTAGCGGTGTCCGACGATCCGCCTGCGCCAAAGGGGTTGAATCCTGCAATCATCTCGTAGCCCACAACGCCCACAGGTGGGCGAAAGCGGACCATGGGTGAGCAGCTGGGCAAGCGTTCCTCCCTCGACGAGCTCCATCACAAGAGCGGGGCGACCATCCCATACATCCGCTGCGTAGATGCGCACGATCCCAGGATGGTTGAGACGTCCTGCCACGCGAGCCTCGGCAACGAAGCGCTGCCCCAGCTCAGACACCGTCTCGCGATCGAACTGCTCGTCAAAGAGCGGCTCCTTGATGGCAACTTCGCGCTGCAAGTTGGGATCCCAGGCACGCTAGACCCGCGCCATGGCCCCACGACCGACCTTTTCGAGCAACTAGTACGGGCCAATGTGGCCGAAGTCCGTCATGTCCGCTCCTCACTCGTCTTACTTCTTGGCTCATTCCCGTGTTTCAGCGGGAGACGTGCGTTTCGTTTACATCTGAAGCCGCAGCCATCGCGGGTCGGAGCTCTGCTGGATGCTTTGGAGGAGCTCGACATTGCGCTGAGCAACCGACCCCGCCGCATAGCTTCCACCCGCACCCGCGCTCGGATTGGGATAATACCAGCTCGTGCACTGCGTCTGGAAGTAGTCACGCAGCCCATCGTTTTTGAATACGTAGCCATTGGAAGCTGCGATGATTTCGTTCCAGGCGACGCAGCGCTCTGCATCGGTGAGTGCACGAGCATCCGCCTCGCTGATGGGCTCGGTGTTGGAGTACGGGAACACGCGCTCCGACGTGCCTTGACGGTGCACGTCGCCCGAAAGCGTCGCGCCTGTCGAGGCAACAACCGTCAGGCGCACCGTCGAGCCAGCCGCCTCAGCCTCGGCTGCCGCTTCGGCCGCAGCCTCAGCAGCGGCTTCAGCCGCAGCAGCCTCCTCCTGCGCCTGACGCTCAGCCTTGGTGGCGCGAGCCTCGCTGCGATACTCACTCACGATGTCGGCAGCTTCGTCGTAGCTGTCGGCAGGAATGCCCACCTCAAGTGCTTCAACCGATTCGGAGCTCAAGTTACTGGTGCGGATTTTGGTGCGCTCGTAGGGCTCATCCGATGTGTTGGTAAAGATGGCCACCCGCCCGTTTGAGACACCCACGTAATAGGTTGAGGAGACAGTCACAGACGAGGACGAATCCGCAGGCGCGGCACCACCCGAGCCACCCGAAGCTGGCTGCAGCGCCGATGCCAGTACGAAGCCCAGTACGACCGCCGCCACACCAGCTACCGCAGCATACGGAATCCAGCTGGGCAACGTGCGCGTCGGTGGTGCTGCAGGGGCAACACTATCCTGCCCCCACGTCTGATACTGACCAAAGGCACTTTTTGGCTGCGCATCCCTCGGCTGCGTAAAGTGCACGCCAGCCCCCGAAGCACTTGCTCCACCATTGGGATCATAGGCAGGGGTCGCCCGTCCATGCAGCATGGCAATGAACTCCGCCGCCGTCTGAGGGCGATAGGCCGGATCCTTTGCCAGGGCAGCCATGATGGCCGGACGCACGTCGGAAGGCAGCCCCGCCGTACTCGCTTCGGGTAGCTGCTCTGCCGGCTCATGCACGATGCGGTAGATGAGCGTCGTCGCATCGGTGGCAGACCCTGCGCCAAAGGGATTGGCGCCCGTCAGCATCTCATAGGCCATGACACCCACCGAGAACAGGTCGCTGCGCGCATCGACGGTCTTGCCGGTAGCCTGCTCGGGTGACATGTACCCCGGAGTGCCCAACACCGTACCCGCAACCGTGCCCATGGTCCCCATCGACCCATCGAGACGCGCGATGCCAAAGTCTGCGAGCTTCACGCGACCGGATGGCGTGACAAAGACGTTGTCGGGTTTGATGTCGCGGTGTACCACGCCGTGTTCGTGCGCGTAGCCTACCGCCTCAAGCAGCTGCTCGACCAGCGGAATAGCCTGAGCAGGGGAAAGCTTGCCATGCTGCAGCATCTGCGCAAGCGTCACACCCTCGATCAGTTCCATGACGATAGCGGGGCGTCCGTCCCACACGTCGGCGGCATAGATGGTCACAATACCCGGATGATTGAGGCGCGCCGCCACACGTGCCTCTGCCACAAACCGACGGCCCATCTCGTCAAGAAGCGACTCAGACAGACGCGTGTCAAAGAGCGGCTCTTTGATGGCCACCTCGCGCTCGAGATTGGGATCGAAGGCACGCCAGACGCGCGCCATGGCACCACGACCCAGCTCGCCACGCAGCTCATACGGGCCCAAGCGTTCGAAACTCATCGGCTCTTCCCCCTATAACTCAGCGCCACCATGCAGCTGACAAGCGCCGTAACAACAGCGGACACCACAAACAGCGGGCCCGCCCCCTCACCTACGCCACCGATGCTGGGGTCGTCCGCCCCCATCAGCAGCACCACAAACAAGACGAGCAGCACGGCAAAGACCTCGGCTGTTATCCTGTTCGCATCACGCGAAGTTATATAGCCCATATCTGCTCCCGTTAGCCCTCGTCGCCGGGCATCCGCGCGCCGCCCTCAAGAGCACCCGCCGAAGGCCGTCCGCCATAGTCCTCAGTGCCCTCATCGGGCGAAGGAGCGTCCTGCGACTCGGTTGTTGGCGCCTCGGTAGCAGGGGCTTCGGACGGTTCCGACACCTGCTCGCCGGTGGCAGGCACGTCCTGCTCGAGTGCCGTTGACACCACGAGCAAGTGCGCCACCTGCGCCTTGAGCGTCTCTTGGTCGAGGCCTGCCAGAACCTGCACGAAGGCCGCATACTGATCGGGATCAGTCATGTGCGAAAGCTCGCTGGCAAACACTGTGGTACCCTCACGCGCCAAGGCCACATCGTCCATGAGCTGCGTGAGATAGGTGTCGGAGAGCTGCCGGTACTGGTAGGTCGTACGTCCATAGGCATTCTCTTCGGTCTTTGCCTGGAGCTCGGCGCCCACGTTAAACGCAGGAGCACCGCTCGCCTCAAGGGGAGTGTAGGAGAAGTCTTGGGCCACGCCCGCAGCATCAACGTACTTAAGCGTCGCCAGATCGGCATCGCTCACCGCATAGGTGGCAAAGCCCTCCTCGCTCGCGGAAGCCTGCTGCTCGGTTGATGTGGCAGCAGCGTCGGTCGCATCGGCACTTTCCTGCACTTCTTCAGTGTTCGCCTTGTCTGCGCCTTCGCTCGAAGTGCTGGCTTCACCCTGCTCAGCAGGGGTATTTGGCGCTCCTCCCTCAATGTTGCGGCCCGTTTTGAGGAAGAATCCCACGAGCGTTGCGCAGAGCGCGGCGCCCAAAAGCAGCGGAACAACCGTGGCCGCCCGACCCGAGTGCGCCGGTATGGGTGTCGACTCCTGCGTCGGCCAAGCGGGGGTAGCCACAGGCTCCGAGACAATCGTCCCCTCTTCGGCAACCGCCTGCGAGAAGCGCAGGGTTGCCCCCGCCTCTGCGGGCGCGTCAACAACCACCACGCACGTGGCGTTGTCATCGGTGTCGCGAGAGAGCGCCTTCTTCACCACGCGATGCGCAGCGTCGTCGGCGCCGTTCGCACGACGCACGCAGTCCGCCAACAGCCCGCTGTCGAGTACCGTGTACACACCATCGGTGCAGAGAAGCAGCCCGTCTCCCGGCTGCAGATCGACCTCGGTAAACTCCGGCGTCGCATCGCTAAAGCCCAAGGCTCGCTCGATACGGTTGCGATCGGGATGATTCTGGGCCTCCTTCTCGGTGATGACGCCTTGGCTGAGCAGGCGCCCCACATGCGAGTGATCCTGCGTCAGCTGCAAGGCCTTGCCGTCACGCAGCAGATAGGCACGCGAGTCGCCAATATGGCCAATCCAGGCGTGGGTCAGGCCCACAAAGGCTCCCACGAAGGTAGCCCCCATGCTCGCATTGCCGCGACGATGTGCCTCGCCAAGAATCGATTCGTGCGCATTGCGGGCAATCTCGGCAAGCGCTGCGTTGGGATCGAGCTCAAGTTGATGCTCGCGCGCCATCGACAGAAGCTGTTCGAGGTAGGTCTTGGCACAGCCCACCGTGATACCGCTCGCCACGTCGCCACCAAGGTATCCGCCCATGCCGTCACTCACGAGGGCAAATGCCACAATGCCACCCGAAATCGAATGGACGTCCGAGAAGTCGAGCACAAAGAAGCTGTCTTCGTTTGCCTCGCGCGGACCTTGTGTCGTGCAACCACCGAGGTTCATTAGTAGCCTCCACCAGGATAGGAACCCGGACCACTCGTGGCGGCCGAGCGCTTGCGCAAACTGCGCAGTACCACTGCCATGATACCCACAATCAGCGCCGCGCCACCACCAATCAGGATATAGAGCCCCACGTCGTGCTTCTGACCGCCCGAAGTCGCGCGGGTCACGATGCCTTCCTGTTGCACGGCAAACACGTGCAGGGTACCGGTATCGCCCGACATCTCAAGCGTGTACTCCCCCATCGGCGGAACGAGCACCTGGATGGTCGTCAGACCATACTCTTCCTGCACGTCATAGCTCAAGTCGGCCGGCTCTTTGCCGTTCACCTTCAGCTTGACCGTGGGAGAGGTCTTCTGCGCCACGATGCCAATCTGCAGCGCACTCGTACGCTGGTCGGCACTGCCCAGCTTGATGGTAGCGGGAGAACCCGCCTTGACCTCTTCGTCGAGGAGCTTCAAGCCAAGCGAGGTGTAATACGACTTCAGGAAGTCAACCTTCAGCGAGAAGATGTCAGTTGCAGAGTAGTAGGCGCCGCCCGTTGCGTCGGAGACGCCATGCAAGAAGCCCTCGTCAGACTCACCGATACTGCCAAAGCCGATCGTGTCAATAACGATGCCGTTCGCCTTGGCGCGCGCCACGGCACCCGCCATGACCTGGGCATCACTTTGCCCGCGCGTGCTCTCGCCATCCGAAAGCAGCACGATGCGGCGGCTCGCACAAGTCGGCGTGTTCTGCAGGGCTGCCACGGCCTTATCGAGTGCCTGACCGATATCGGTCTCGTCATAGGCCGTCATGGTGTCGATGGCATCGCAGGCCTTCTTGTCGTAGCCCGAGGCAATCGTGGTGGTCTGGAGCGCAAAGCCGTAGACGTTCGCACTCATGGGCGCGGCGTGCGGCATCTTGCTCACCGCCTGCATGGCGCGCAGATACTCCTTGGCGGCATGCTGGGCAGCCTGGAGCTTGACGGTGCCCGGCTCAATCTGGTCGTTCATGCTTCCCGAGATGTCCAGCAGCAGCGTGTTGGCGTTGAAGGTCACCGGCGCACGGTCAAACCACTCCTGGTAGAAGGCACGCACGGCCCGCTTCACCTCGCCTGAGGTCTCGTAGCCATACTTGGCTGAGAGACGCTCGGTGAGGTCGGGGTCGATGTTGCGCTGCGGATAGTTGACCTCGGAGGTAAACGGGGTCCAGCTGCTCGTGAGGTCGCAGTTCTCCCCCGCCACCGCGTCGACCTCCACCTTGTCGGACTGGTCGGAGACGGTGGTTCCCAGGGCATGGTCGGCGTCAACGCACAGGCCGTCCGTACGACCAAAACCAAGGTCGCCCACAATGCCATTGACCATGAGGCTCTTGGTCACCGCCGGAAGCGCGCGCTCGTTCAGGGAGACAAGGTAGGCGCTTCCCGGTGTCAGGTCGGCTGTCGTAAGCCCCACCGAGTGGGCTACAGTCTCCCACAGCGGCATCTCGGGATAGAGCGGCAGTGCCGAGTAGCCGTTCTGGGGCATGCCACAAAACGCCATACCCACGATATCGGCGCGTGAGCTCTGCCTGACCGATCCGAGGTCCTCTGCATACTCGCGCAGGCGCAGGCCCGTAGCCCCCATGGCCACCACAAAGGTGCGGCGCTCGGCGCCCGAGGCGCCAATCTGGTCGAGGGCCCAGGCGATGTCGGAGACCTCGAGTGCTTCGGTACCCGTGGGGCACCCCAGGACGAAGGTGGCGGGAGCAGCGCCCTTGCCGCCACCATCGGCCCACCAAGTGGGGTCGGAAGAGGTTGCCAGCTCAAAGCCATTGCCCGTAGCCAAGACCTTGGCCTTCTTGCCCAGCCAGTGCAGCGAACAGGCCTCGTAATCACCTAAGCCGGCATCGATGACCAGCACGCTGGGGGCGCCGCTCTTGCTCTTCGCAAAGGCCTCGTCACTCACCGGCGCAAGCAGACTGCCAACCAAGGAGGCCATCAACACCAGAAGGCAGAGTAGTGAAAGACGCTTGTTCATGCGCTTCATGGCTGCAGCGCTCCTAGCGGCCCTGACGGAACACGAGGGTCGTGTCGCCAACCTTGATGGAGTCGCCATCGGCAAGGCGCTGTGCGTCGTTGACGCGCTGGCCATTGACGTAGGTTCCGTTGGTCGAACCCAGATCGAGCACCATCCAGACGCCATCCTGGTAACGCAGACGCAGGTGCTTGCTCGAGACCTTGCCATCAGAGAGCACTACAAAGCCGCTGGGATCGCGCCCGACCACCACGTCGCTCATGGGCAGGTCGTAAATCGTGCCGCGACCCTCGCCCGTCTGGACGGTCAGGGTGTCGCCCGACTTCGGCAGATCGATGATCGTGGCCGCCTGGGGCTTGTTGTCGATAATGGTGCCGTTGAGGCCCGTAGCCGGTGCATGAGGGGCCGTGATGGGAGCGGAGGGCAGAGGGGTCGAGGGCGTGGGTGCGGTGCGGCGCGACTCTTCCATCTTGCGCTCGAGCTCGTCCATGCGGCTGTTGATGTTGTGACCAAACATGGTGCCACCCATGCCGCCAATCTCAACCTTGATGCGCCGCACCGTGCTGGCATAGATCACCATGGCCACGATGGAGAGCACGACACCAAACAGGCAGACGAGAGCGATGGTGGGACCGTAGCCGCGCAGCAGCCAGTTAACGTTCCAGTTGATGGGGCCGGGGTAGGCCGGTGCGCCCTTCTCGCCCTTGAGGATGACCAGCGTGCTGAAGCCGTCGGCGTTGCCGGTGAAGCGGAAGATGAACGCGGGGATGATGAGGAAGAAGCCCACCATCGCCATGATGCGCGGTACGAGAGCCTGCTGGTCGGCGCGCTTGTTGATGGAGTCGAAGAAGATCCAGACCAGGATGCCGAGTGCGGCAATCAGGAAGAGGTACATGCCCCACACATAGAGCCACGAGAAGCTCTGGACTCCTGCCAGCTGTGCGTCAACACGCGCCTTGTCGTATGCGACCTCGATGATTCCGGTTCCGCCGTTCATGGTGTCCTCCTTGCATAACCGCTGCGTGCGCAGGCGTGCAGCACGCTCCTTTACTTGCTGATTGAAAGTATATGGGGCATGTTGCGGTGCTTGTTGCGCAACATCGGCGCATCCGCTCTCGTTTCTTTGCCCCACCGCATTGGCTGCCTCCGCGCCTGGTAGATTGACTAGCCACTCAGCTGCATAACCAAAAAGTGCGTCATGCTACCCAGACACAAAACGTCTCCCGCCTCAATCTGATGCGGGGTGGGTTGATAGGGCGCCGTCATCGAGCGCCGTGCCGGCTCCACCGTCATAAGCTCGCCCGTACGCCCCTTGGTGAGGAAGGTCCCGTTGGTCGATCCCAGCCCCTGGCACCACCACGCGCCATTCTGATACCACACAATGAGGTGCTGACGCGAGACGTCTACCTCGACGTCGGTGATGGAAGATCTTCCCTCCGACGGCAGCGACCCCAGAATGGTCCCATCGCGCTCCATCGAAAGCGGGTAGATGGGCGGACGCATGGCGTCACCAAACACCCGAATGAGCCCCAACTGCTGCGAGTCGGCATTGGACTGACCCGCAATGGTGCCAGACTTTCCTCCCGAGAAGACCGTCCCCAAGTTTGACGAGAGCTTCTCGCGCATGAAGCGCTCTACCCGATCTGCCGCAGCACGTGGATCACACAGGCAGCCAACGACGCAAAAGGCCATCACCAAGAGCACGGCACGGTCAGCGGGGCGCTCGAGCTCGGCTGAGAGCACACGCATGACCGTATTGAGGTATATACGCCCCTGATAGCCGTACGAATCGAGAATTGCCGCCATGGTCTGCGCCGCATCGCCCCCGTAGCGCTCGATAATGGCCGCGTAGGAGCCCAGGCCACGCCCATTGGCCGACGCAAGGCGCGCCGTGATGGTCTGGGCACTGAAGGCAAAGTCACCATAGACGGAAGGATTCACCCGATCGGGCTGAACGTGCACCACCTCACGCGAGAGATAGGTGCGCTCTCCCACACGGTCACGCGGCGAACGACCCGCATAGATGGGACGGTCGGAAAGCAAAAGGAGCGCCGCGTCGCGGTTAGACAAGCCAGCTTGCTTACGAAGCTCGTCGAAGAGAAAGGCGCTTGGCGTTTGGTACAGTCGCATAAGCCCCCCATATCAAAGAGTCACATCCTCTATTTTATGCAAACGGAGGATGTGACTAAGTCTCAGAACAAGCTTTGAAGCCAGCATGTTACACGCAGGAGTTACCCGGTCAGCGCCTGTGCGCCTAGCCACCAACGAGGTGCCTGTCTTTGCCATGGACCTTGGCACGCGCCCGTCTCACATCTTGGCCAGGATAGGAGCCCCTCACCTCCTCTTGCTCATGGCGTAGACCATGGCGATGCCTGCCGTAGCGCACACGGCGAGCAGGAACATGAACAGGGAGCTGTTATCGGTGGCTGCGCCGCCCCCGCCCGTATAGCCCGAGGGGCACGTTGGCTCTGACTCCTCGCCTTCGACCAGAGCAGCCGCCGCATAGAAGGGCTCGTCATCCATCGATGTCTCGCGGCCATAGACTGCCATGTCCCACTCGCCCTGCTTCGCATTCTCTATGGTTATGCGGGTAGGAATGGTCGATGTATCAAGAGTGTAGCCCTCGTATCCATCCTCGACCGTCACGCCATCGGGATCGGTGAGCTGCAGGTCGAGCACGCTGCCTGGCCAGTACAGATAGCACGTAAGCGTGCCGTATGTGTCAACCGTATACGTGCCAGCCTGAACCGTAGCCCCCTGTTGCACAGAACCCGTCGTGCTCATCAGAAGCTGCTGGGTCTCGCGCAGCTGCGCGTCCATCATGGAGGCAAACAGACCGACAGAGGCGGCGGAGACGCTCGACGGATCCTCGTGAGAATAGCTGCCTCCGGTGATCTCTGCCATTTCCCTGAGCAGGGCTTCGTCCAAGTCGCTGTCCTGACCAAAGCCAATCGTGTAGATGGTGATTCCCTTGTCGGCCGCTTCGTGCGCAAGGTCAAGAATCTCAGCTGACGAGGGGCCAACGTTGCTCAAGCCGTCCGACAGATACATCATGATCTTCGTGCCGCCTTGGCTTTCCAACTGGCTGATTCCCATCTCGAGCCCCGCATACATATTGGTCATGTTGAGCGGTTCGAGTTGATTGATAGCCGAGGTGATCGTTGCAGGATCTTGGGACAGACCGCATCCGACCCAAGCATCGCCAGAGAATCCAACGACTCCCACGCGAGCGGAAAGACCGTGTGCCCCTCCCTCACTCCGGACAGAGCCGTTGACAAACCCGGTGCTCTGCTGCTTGGCGCTCTCCAGTTTTGTCATCCCTCCATAGGCTGAGTATTCATCCATGGAGCCAGAGCTGTCGACAACGATGGAAATAGCTACGTCCTGACCAAGATCTACGGCCTGGTTTGCATTCGTCGTCGTATCGGGGAGAGAGCCCTCTTCTGGCGTATCATCCGCAGAATCGTTGGTATGTGCCAAGCGCACCTCCTCGAGCTCGTCAATCTTCTTTTGCACGGTCTCTGCGTACACTTTCTGCCCCTTTTCCGAAGGATGCACGGAATAGGCACTGGGTGGAGCCTGCTTGATGTCCTGCTCGTTTGGCATGAGCATGACGGGATTGATGCAGCCGTCTCCCGCCGCGTCAAAGGCGTCCCGCACATCGACGAAGCTTATGTTGTCTAAGGGAGGCTCTTCGACCCCACGGGTCACAATCAGCTCGATACCCTCGTCAAACACGTCGCACGCAGCATTGATGATTCTCGCGTCGTTTGCACTTACCCCGATAAACCCCGCAGGCACCCAGTTGTTGGCAAACCCCAAACGCCCACTGATATTGAGGTCGACCTTCGAGCCCGTTGCCGGAAAGAGGTGCGGATACCCCGCAACTATGATCTGCGCCTGATTGCCCACCTCGTCCCGTATAACGTGGTAGGAGTCTTCCAGGCGATACTTGGTCTCGCCCTCAAACGTCTCAATGGAGTTCAGCAGTTCCGTGCTGAGATTTCCCTCACTCAGCAAGGGGATGTCGCCGAGAATGCTAGCGCCCCCTGCAAGTGGATTTCCGGTAGATCCAGCGAGATCCAATCCCGCCTGGACCCAAAAGTTATCCGGTATCGCATTGGCAATTGAGTACTTGACGATATCGGCAAACCCGACGTCATTTCCCCCGAGCGTCATGGTTACATAATCTATGGGACCGTCAATCTCGTTTCGCTCGATCCTAGCGTCCAGCTCATCAATCTGAGCATTCAGATTCCTCGAAACGAAAGGTGCATTGACCCCATACTCCTTATTGATTCTGCCGTAGGTTGGCTGATTATCTTGGTCTACCCCATCTTTGAGTATGGTGTCAGTGACGGCTCCCGATATGGCAAGAAAGTACCACCCATCATCCTTTCTCTTGCTCAGGGGCACCCCATCAAACTCAAGCTGCCCCGCCCAAGCCAGCTTGGAGCGGTGGGCCAAGAAGTCGTCTTTCGAATAGAGGGTGATGTAGTCCTTCTGCGCGATGTATTCGCTGTAGTAGAAGTCCTCGGTCCCTTCGCCAGATGAGTAGGAGTCGCCAAGTGTGACAACGATAGGCTGGTCGTTTGATGCCGCAAAGGCACGAGAGGGGCTGCTTACAGCAGCTGACAGGGCAAGACAGCACAAGACGATGCGCACGATTCTGTGAAGTGCATTGTGCGTTTTGGCAGTCACGGCGATCACATCGCTTCCAGGTCGGCAACCGACAGCGAGTCGAGATAAGCGCTATCGATTCGATCCACATGGATTCCCACAGTCCCATTCGGCAGACTGTCAAGCGCAAGGTCGCTGTAGGTGTTGCTCGCCCCGTCGTAGCGAACGATCACATCGGATTCCGTGAACAGCATCTCCCGCGAAATCTGCGCGTCCTTGCTCGCGACGGGCACCGCAAAGACGCTGCCATCGTTGACCACAATCTGCCACATCACGTTCTTTGCAGAGAGATAGGACATTCGATAGGAAGGGTATTTGTCAGCAGACCGCGGATCGGGCTCCGTGGCAGAGAGGTACGTGCCATCCATGCCAAAGCTCACTTGAATGGTCACATCCTCGAAGTTCCGTCCCTCCACGTCGTCGTATGTCTGAGCAACGGACTGCACACGCTGCGAAGACTGGGCACTTCTCACGTTGATGCCGGCACCGCTGTCTCCGGTCAGCTCTTCCTTCAGCCGCTCCAGATCGGTCTCGTAGTCTCCCGTGGCCCATCCGCTGCCACCAGACGATGACGGCGATGATGACTCGCCCTGACTTGAGGTCCCGCCCCTCTCCGCTGGTGCCGATGATCCCCCACCGCCGCCGCCTGCTGGTCCGCTGGCACTTGCGAATATGACCACGAGCGCTGCGAGCATGGCGCCCGCAACTGCGACCACGATCTTGTTGGCGTTGCTTTGCATGTCCGCCCCTCCCTCACTAACCCTGGTGATACGCGAGCACAATCCCACCGATCCAAGCGCCGTCGCAACTGACCTCGACAAAAGCGGCGCCCTTGTTCGCGGCATTCCTTCTCGCAGTAAAACCAGATCTTCAAGGCAGCACCTTTCGATGCTCCTATTCTCACTGCGATGATAGTAAGGGCAGAAATACCATGCTTGTTGCGCAACATGCATGACGTAAAGAGAGGGAGGTCGATCGAGCGGACTCGTTGGTCACCCCTAAGAGCGGACGAGAGGGAACCGCATTGCCATCTGTCGGAGGCTCCGCTCCCATGGGTAGCAGCAGTGTGCGCGATACGGGGGCTTGAGCGCCAAAGAGAAGAGGTCCGGAATGGGCCGAGTGTGCAAGAGAGCTCTCGCACGTCACCGCCCCTGGAGATAACGTGCGAGAGCTTTTCTTGCTTACCTCATATGAATGGTGCGCTCGGGCCTTGCTTCGTGCGTGCTC
>ODAI013810570.1_pt1 | contig 12093 bp, 9 predicted proteins | sample 1539321 | NCBI WGS metagenome assembly ODAI01 (sample SAMN02144231, study PRJEB22623) | gut metagenome | biome: sheep rumen | host: Ovis aries | place: New Zealand
AGTAAAACCATGAGAATAAGATATTTGAGTTGTATTCTTTTTATCATCTATTTGTTGAGTTCTTGTTCATTGGAGCATACAATCACTGGGACATACGTTCCCCGACAAAGAGGGAAGTATCCTAAGAGAATACCGACAACACTTAGGATAACATTAGATGCAGATAATCATTTTACTTATTTATATCGAGCGGGATTCAAAAAAGAATACTCTGAAGGCACCTGGCTTTTTATCACGAAGGATACTCTTTTGTTAAACAGTCAATTACAAGATATCCATTCTATTCCTCTTATCATAGAAAGAGGCGAGCATCGGGATAATGATTCTATCGTTTTTTTGTTCAACAATAGTCTTAAAGATACATCTGTAATAAACTGGACAATTGAAGTAAATGATGTTCCATACGAATTTAATCAAGATAGCCTAGTTTTACAAATGGGAGATAGTTGCAATTTTTTTGTAAGAGGAACCATCCCTCTTGAAGTCGATAGTCTAATTGTTCCATACCTACTGAACACAAAATTAGAATCGTGTTCTTATTCAATCGGGAGAAGTAAGGGTACTCGAATCGTTATTTCTTTTCCACATTATATTACTTGGGATGTCGTATATTATCTTCCAATAACAGAGCGAATAAGAGTTAAAAACAAAAAACTTATCATTGATGAAGGTATTATTGCTAAAAAAAGGATTGTATTGTACAAAAAGTATGATTGAATGGTGCCGTATAACACAAGATGGCTGCGCACACCGGTCTTTAAACGGCGGGTTGGTGCCGAGTACGCATATAGACATAGGATATCAGACTTATCCATATCCTTTTCTGTTCGCCGAGATGCGGAAAGAAAAGCTGTTGGCTTTGCGAATTTAACCCTGTGAATTTCTATAATCAAAAAGAATCCATTTCTAACTTCCTCGAAATAGGGCATAATATTGATAGCTCGGCATATGGCTTTAGTTATGATATTTATTTGGACGGGGGTAAAAGTGTTACGAATTATATTATCATTGGAATCAACCAAAACAATTCCATATACTTTATAAAATACACAGAAAAAGACGAATTTGACAAAGAGACAAGCCTATGGAAGAAATGACAATGTTGAAACGAATAATACTCCTCGTTACTATACTATTGGATTTGTTCCTATTTGTTATAGGAATAGAAGCTTTAACCCCTTTTTTTATTCACACAAAACTTTATTTAGTATTATTTCCTCCCGCTGGATCTATAGTTTGTTTGTTGGTGTCGGTAGTTGGTATTGTATTGGCATTCCTTTACCTAAAAGATAGGATTAGATTAAAGCTATATTTGATAATTCATTTAATTATCCTATTGATTAACATACTTATTCCTATAGCTTGCATGTTGTGATAAGAAAGGCTTTCTTTTGAGTAGATGAACACGCACCGTCCTCAAATAAGCATCCAAATGAGGATGGGGAGACGAAAAATGAGATGCCATCCTCAAAGACAAACTTCCTTGAGGATGGCAAGCTGCTTGACGGCGAATCAGTAATAAAAAGATATTACATGTTCTCGAAAACTTCGCGGATGATGCCGACCGCTTCGCGGAGCTGTTCCTCGGTGATGACCAACGGCGGGGCGAAACGGATGATGTGGCGGTGGGTCGGCTTGGCGAGCAGGCCCTTTTCGGCCATCTTCAGGCAGATGTCCCAGGCTTCGATGCCGTTCTGCGGCTCGGTGATCACGGCGTTGAGCAGGCCCTTTCCGCGGACTGACTTGAAGTATGGCGACTTGATCTTGCCGATCTCCTCGCGGAAGATATTGCCCAGATAGGCGGCCTTCTCGGTGAGGTGTTCGTCGCGGATGACCTCGAGGGCGGCGACGGCCACCTTGGCGGCCAGCGGGAATCCGCCGAAGGTCGAGCCGTGCTCACCCGGCTTGATGGTCAGCATAATCTCATCGTCGGCCAGGACGGCGGAGATCGGAAGGACACCGCCGGAGAGGGCCTTTCCGATGGTGATCATATCGGGACGGACGCCTTCGTGGTCGCAGGCGAACATCTTGCCCGTACGGGCGATACCCGTCTGGACCTCGTCGGCGACGAAGAGCACGTTGTGGGCATGGCACAGGTCGTAGCATTCCTTGATATAACCCTCGTGCGGGACATAGACGCCGGCTTCGCCCTGGATGGGCTCCACCACCATGGCGCAGACCTTGTCACCTTTCTCTTCGAGCACTTTCCGGAGGGCTTCGGTATCATCGTACGGGATCCGGATGAAACCGGGGGTGAACGGACCGTAATTGTAGTAGCTGTCCGGGTCGTTCGACATCGTGACGATGGTGATGGTGCGGCCGTGGAAGTTGCCTTCGCAGACGATGATCAGGGCCTCGTTTTCGGGAATGCCCTTGACGACATATCCCCAGCGGCGGGCCAGCTTCAAGGCCGTCTCGACCGCTTCCGCGCCCGAGTTCATCGGGAGGAGTTTGTCGTAGCCGAAGAATTCGGTGGCAAACTTCTCATACGGACCGAGGCAGTCGTTGTAGAAGGCACGCGAGGTCAGGCACAGGTTCTGGGCCTGGTCGCAGAGGGCCTTGACGATCTTCGGATGGCAATGTCCCTGGTTGACGGCGGAATAGGCCGAGAGGAAGTCGAAATAGCGTTTGCCGTCGACATCCCAGACAAAAGCACCTTGTCCTTTGGAGAGGACTACGGGCAGCGGATGATAGTTATGAGCACCGTACCGATCTTCCAGATCGATGTACTTCTGAGCGTTGGGGGTGATAGTCATAGCTTTTTATTTGTTGTGTCATTCAATTCTACAAAATTGCAAATTATTTCGCAAGATTCCGAATCTTTTTCCACGAAAATGTCAGATACAGCGAGCGGACCGCTTGATTGGTGAAATAAGCGATATAGAGGGCCTGGGGGCCGAAATGCGGCTCGCAGAGGAAGAAGGTGGCCAGGAAGAGGGCGGCTGCCCAGATCATGCAGAGCATCAGCTGGCGGGCGGCCGTAGCGCCGATGTAGATGCCGTCCCAGATGAAGGCCGCACAGCTGAGCAGCGGCATCAGCAGGAGCCAGGGCAGATAGGGCCCGCTGGCCGTGATGACCTCGGCATTGTCGGTCAGCAGGCCGATGACCGTGCGGGGGAAAACCGCATAGAGCAGGGTGAAGAGCAGGCCGATGACCGCACCCCAGAGGAAGACATATTTGACAGTCTGCCGCAGCGCCGGCGCATTCCGCTCGCCGATGAAACGCCCCGTCATCGCTTCACCTGCATAGGCGAATCCGTCCACGAAATAGGAGAAAAGCATGAACAGGTGCATCATCACCGAACTGACGGCCAGTTCGACGTCCCCGAAGCGGGCCGCCAGGATGGTGAAGCCTTCATAGACCACCAGCATCATCATCGAGCGCACGAAAAGCTGGCTGTTGATCGAGAAGAAGCGCTTGAAATACTTCCATTTCATGCTGTGCAGGATGGTCGTCGACTGCAGCAGGTCGCGGTAGCGGGAACGCATCAGCAGGAAAGCCAGCAGCAGGCCCGTCCACTGGGCGATGAGCGTTCCGTAAGCAATTCCTTTGATTCCCAGCGGCGTATAGAAGGAAAGCAGCCAGCTGGCGAGCATATTGGCGAGATTGACCCAAAGGTCCGTGATCATCGGGAAAACCGTATTCTGCATCCCGATGAACCAGCCCTTGAACACAAAGAGCGAGAGCGTGGCAGGCGCCGCCCAGATGCGGATATAGAAATACTGGCGGGCTACCTGCCCTACTTCGGGGGAACAGGGCACCAGGCGGAGCATCAGCTCGACGAAGCCCCATTGCAAGACCAGCAACAGCAGCGAGACGGCCAGTGCCGTGGCGATACCTTGTGAGAACGTGCCGATGGCGGCCTTCCGGTCGCCCCGGCCGTATGCCTGGGCGGTGATGCCGCCCGTGCCGACCCTGAGAAAGCCCATATTCCAGTAGAGCAGGTCGAAGAGCATCGTGCCGATGGCGATGCCGCCGATGAGCGAAGCATCGCCCAGGTGCCCGGATACGGCCGTATCCACAAGCCCCACCAGCGGCACCGTGATGTTGGCCAGAATGCTCGGCACGGCCAGGCGGACCACTTCGCGGTTGATGGGATTCCTCAAAGCCATTAGCGGTATTTCTTCTCCTCTTCCAGCATGCCCAGGTAAGAGTTGTAGCGCTCGGGGGCGATCGTGCCGGCTTCGACGGCGGCTTTCACGGCGCAGCCCGGCTCATGCGTATGGGTGCAGGGCTTGAAACGGCAGTCATCCATCACGCGCAGCATCTCGGGAAAATAGGTGCTCAGTTCTTCCGTTTCAATGTCCACCAGGCCGAAGCCCCGGAGCCCCGGCGTATCGATGACAAAGCCGCCGCCCGAAAGCGGGTGCATTTCATAGAAAGTGGTGGTGTGCTTGCCCTGCAGGTGGCTGAGCGAGATCTCGCCGATCTTCGGGTCGAGGGTCGGGTCGAGGGCTTTCAGCAGGGAGGATTTGCCCACGCCCGAAGCCCCGGAAAAGAGCGTCAGCCCTTCGCGGCAGAGGGAGCGGACCTGCGGGAGGCCGGTTCCTTTGACCGCGGAGATTTCCAGCACTTCGTAGCCGGCGTTGCGGTAGAGCGCCTTGAAATCGGCGAGCATTGCCTGAAGCTCCGGCTCCGTGTAGAGGTCCACTTTGTTGATCAGGATGACGGGATGGATGCCGTAGGCCTCGCAGGTGACCAGGAAGCGGTCCACGAAGGCCAGTTTGGTTTCGGGCAGGATGAGGGTCACCAGCAGGAACACGCGGTCCAGGTTGGCGGCGATGATGTGGCTTTCGCGGCTCAGGTTGGTGGAGCGGCGGATGAGATAGTTCTTGCGGGGAAGGATCTTCGTGATGGTCTCGCCTTCGAATTCCACCCGGTCGCCGACGGCCACGGGGTTGGTGGCCTTGGAACCGGCCAGACGCAGCTTGCCCCGGATGACCGCCGGGAAAGGCGCCCACTCCGGCAGGCAGGACAGCAGATAATGGCTGCCCGTATGCTTGACGACTGTTGCGATACCTGTTTCCATCGCTGCAAAGATACGGAATGACGCATTTATTTCCTACCTTTGCCAGACAAAAACTTTATAGAATGTACACCCTCGAAGAGATCGACCGCATCCTGGAGAATTCCGCCCGACTGAGCACGATCAGCCGCGAACCCGCAACGCTCTACGAACCGCTCGACTATATGATGTCGATCGGCGGCAAGCGCATCCGCCCCAAGCTCTGCCTGCTGACGGCCAACCTGCTGAGCGACGACTTCCGCAATCCCCTGATCTATCCGGCCATGGCCCTGGAAGTTTTCCACGAGTTCACCCTCATCCACGACGACATCATGGACCGCTCCGACACACGCCGCGGCTGCCCCACCGTCTATAAGAAATGGAACGAGAACGTGGCGATCCTCTCGGGCGACGTCATGTCGATCCTGGCCTACAAATACCTGGCCTATGCCCCGCAGGCCGTCCTTCCGCAGGTGCTCGACCTGTTCACCACCACGGCGATGCAGGTCTGCGAAGGGCAGCAGTACGACATGGATTTCGAGACACAGCCCTTTATCACGATGGACGACTATCTGTCGATGATCGGCCTCAAGACGGCCGTCCTGCTGGCCTGCTCCGCAAAGATGGGCGCCCTGATCGGCGGCGCTTCGAAGGAAGCCTGCGCTGCGCTCTACGACTTCGGTTACCAGCTGGGTATCGCCTTCCAGATCACCGACGACTACCTTGACACCTTCGGCAACGAAAAGGTGTTCGGCAAAAAGATCGGCGGCGACATCGTCAACAACAAGAAGACCTGGCTGCTGGTGGAATGCCTGCGCCGGGCGGCCGGCGAGCAGAAGCAGCAGCTGGAGAAACTGCTGCAGCTGGGAGAAGACCGCCGCCAGGAGAAGGTCGAGGCCGTCCGTGGCCTCTATGTCGAACTCGGCGTCCGGGAAGCCGCCGCCGACGCCATCCTGGTCTATCACAAGAAAGCGATGGATGCACTCGCCGCGTCCGGCTTCGATCCGGCACGCACCCGTGTCCTGGCCCAGTTCGCCGAAGAACTCATCCACCGTGAAAAATAAGCGTTTGGAAATCATGGCTCCGGCAGGCAACTTCGAATGCCTGCAGGCCGCCATCCAGGGTGGCGCCGACTCCGTGTATTTCGGCATCGGGCAGCTCAACATGCGCTCGCACTCGGCCAACAATTTCGCGCCGGAAGACCTGCAGGAAGTCTGCCGGATCTGCCGGGAGAACGGGCTCCGCAGCTACCTGACCCTCAACATCACCCTCTACGACGACGACCTCCCCGCGATGCGCGGGGCGCTTCAGGCGGCCCGCGAAGCGGGCGTAAGCGCCGTCATCGCCTCGGATATCGCCGCAATCACGGAAGCCCGGCGGCTGGGCCTGGAGGTACACATCTCCACGCAGCTGAGCATTTCCAACAGCGAGGCCCTGCGCTACTACAGCCAGTTCGCCGACGTGGTCGTACTGGCCCGGGAGCTCCGGCTGGAGCAGGTCCGCACGATCCGCGATACCATCGCCCGCGAAGGAATCTGCGGCCCTTCGGGCCGGCCGGTGCAGATCGAGATGTTCTGCCATGGCGCACTCTGCATGGCCATCTCCGGCAAATGCTATCTGTCGCTCCACGAATATGGCGCTTCGGCCAACCGCGGCAGCTGCTACCAGGTCTGCCGCCATCCCTATGAGGTCACGGACCTGCAGACCGGCTCACAACTGCTGATCGACAACGAGTATATCATGTCGCCCAAAGACCTGTGCACCATCGAATTTCTCGACAAGATGGCCGATGCGGGCGCCACGGTCTTCAAGATCGAAGGGCGGGCGCGCAGCAGCGAGTATGTCAAGACGGTCACACGGGCCTACCGCGAAGCGGCCGACGCCGTCGAGGCCGGGACGTTCACCCCGGAACTGGGCACTGCGCTCAAGGCACGGCTCGCCACGGTCTTCAACCGCGGTTTCTGGGACGGTTACTACCAGGGCGCCCGGCTGGGCGAATGGAGTACGGTGTACGGCAACCAGGCCACCCGCACGAAAGTCTATCTGGGACGCGTGACGGACTACTACGCCCGGCTGGGCGTCGCGGAGATCCAGATGGAGACGGGCTCCTTCCGCATCGGCGATCCGCTGCTGATCACCGGTCCGACCACCGGCGTGGTCGAGGTCGCCCCTTCCGAAATCCGCCTCGACGACCAGCATATCCTGGAAGAGGCCGCCAAAGGCGACCTCTGTTCCATCCCCGTCCCGGAAAAAGTCCGCCGGGGCGACAAAGTCTTCTTATTTCGCTAACCATTTTTCCGCTGCAATGTACGCAGCAGTAAGCCAGCGGCTTATGCAAGTTGATCCCCCTCGTTTACAGGGGGATCAACTTGTGTAACAGACTGATAGTCAGATGCGTCCGTTGCAGCGAAAAGAGAGAAGGGAAAGGTGGGGGCGCTTGCCGACCGGAGACACGCTAGGCCAGTACGGCGTGGAGGACGTCGAGGCTGCGGGCGTCGATGGTGGTGCCCAGGTGCCAGGACAGATATTGGAGCATGCGGCGGGAGAAAGCCTGTCGGCGGGCGGCTGACAGCGGAATGGCCATCGCTTCGTCAAAGGAACTGCGGAGGATTTCCTGGAAAAGCGCCGCTTCGTCGGCGGCGAAGATGCCGGCCGGCTCGATGGCCTCGCCCGGCATGAAGCCCATCTGGACGGCATAGCTGACCAGGAACCAGAGGTGGAAATTGGCGACGCTGCCTTCCGCCGATTCGAGCGTCGCAATCATTTCGCACAGCCAGTCGAAGAAGCGGGGGTCGGACAGTTCGTTGGTAAAACTACGGTACAGCACCTCGCTGATGAACATCGCCAGGGAACTTTTGACGCGGCTGCCGCGGATATCGTGGAGCGCCAGGGCCGGCTCCCATTCGCGCAGCCAGCCCAGCGAACTCTTCGGAGAGGCGGCGCTGACGATGTCCAGCAGGCTGAGCGGATGAAAGGCCGCCACGGCGTTGCCGCGTTTGATGCCGCGTACCAGATAGCTGCACCGGCCCGCGACGGAATCGACCGTGTGGAGGATCAGCGCGTGGTCGGAATACTTCGTCAGGTGCAGGACGACTATCCGTGACGTTGCTGGAGATGGCATTGCAGCATCCGCATCGCCTTTCCCCGGTGGGAAAGTGCATTCTTTTCTTCGATGGAAATCTCGGCAAGCGTCACGTCGAGTCCGATTGGAACAAAAATTGAATCATAGCCGAAGCCTTGGACGCCTTCGCTTTCCTGCAAGGCGATGTGCCCCTCGCAAGTTCCTTCAAAGACCGTAAGCGCACCGTCTTCGATGAGCGAGACGACGCAGCGGAAACGGGCGGTCCGTTTTTCGAACGGAAGCCCGGCCAGTTCCGCCAGGACGCGGCGCCGGTTGGCGGCCGGATCCTTGTCTTCTCCGGCATAGCGGGCCGTATGGACGCCAGGCGCCCCGCCGAGGGCGTCGATCTCCAGGCCGGTGTCGTCGGCGAAACAGTCCTGCTGGAAGCAGTTCCAGACGGCGCAGGCTTTCTGGATGGAGTTGCCGCGCAGGGTGTCGCAGGTTTCCGGCAGGTCGCCGGGAAGACCGAGCGCAGCCGGGGTATGGACTTGGAAAGAAGGGCCGAGGATGGCCTGGGCCTCTTCCTGTTTATGGGGATTGTTGGTGGCAAAAATGATATCCATGGACGGGAATTTTGAAAAAGTAAAGATACAGATAAATTTGCTATTTTTGTAGCTTATATGTTCGCACAGATGAAAAGACAGATGAAAAGGGTGGCGGCGGCCGTGGTGCTGCTGCTGGGCGCCGCACAGGCCCCGACGATGGCGCAAAGCCAGGATTTCAAGCTCGGACAGAGCCTGGAGGTGGAGTATTCAGTCCTGAAGGAAGTCGCACAATCGTATGTGGATACGGTCAATTTCGACAAAATGATCATCGCCGGCGTCCGGGCGATGCTTGCCACGCTCGACCCTTATACGGTGTATATTTCCGAAGATGAGGGAGAAGATTTCGAACTGCTGACTACCGGAAACTACGGCGGCGTGGGCGCGCTCATCCGCAAGGCACCCGGCGAAGGGGTGCGTATCATCGAGCCGTACGAGAATTCGCCGGCCGCCAAATTCGGCCTGCTGCCCGGCGACACGATCATCGAGATCGACGGCAAGCCCGTCTATGACGAGACCTCCGAGCAGAGTTCCGGCCGGATGAAAGGACAGCCCGGTACGGAAGTGAAGTTCAAGGTGATCAAGGGACGCACCAAAGACACGGTCGATGTGGTGGTGGTCCGCGAACGGATCCACGTTTCGGACATTACCTATGCCGGCCTGTACCGCGACAAGATCGGGTACATCCAGCTCAGCGGCTTTACGGCCAAGATTGCCGAAGAATTCAAGGAAAATGTCCTGAAGCTCAAGGAAGCCGGCGCCGAGCGCCTGGTCATCGACCTGCGTGACAACGGCGGCGGTGTGATGGATGAGGCCATCAACATCGTTTCACTCTTCGTTCCCAAGGGTACGCTGGTGGTCTCCTCGAAAGGCCGTGTGCCGGAGATGAACCGGGAATACCGCACCACCTCCGCGCCGGTGGATACCACGATGCCCCTGCTGGTGATAGTCAACGGCAATTCCGCTTCCGCCTCCGAGATTACGGCCGGCGCCCTCCAGGACCTGGGCCGCGCGACAATCGCCGGAACGCGTTCGTACGGAAAAGGCCTGATCCAGTCGATCCGGCCGATGCCCTACAACAGCCAGATGAAACTGACCACGGGTAAATACTATACGCCCAGCGGCCGCTGCGTGCAGGCCATCGACTACAGCAACCGCCACGAAGACGGTTCGCTCGACAAGGATGCGAACGGCGGCATCGCCCCGGACATCGAAGCGGCCGGCCATCCGTTCAGCCGTCCGACCGTCTCGCTGGTCTATTATGATATCCTCGGTTCCTACGCCATCGAATACTTCCTGGCACACGAAAAGATCGACCGCGACTTCCACCTGACGGACGCCGAGTACGAAGAATTCGTGGAATATGCCGCCGCGCAGGATTTCGACGCCCGCACGGCTGCACAGACCGCCCTCGACCAGATGATCAAGGCGGCGCAGGCAGAAGACCTCTACGACAACTACAAGGACGAGATCGAAGCCCTGCAGAAGAAGGTCAATATGGATAAAGAAACGGTTCTCCGCGCCAAGAAAGCCGAGATTCTGCCGCTGGTCGAGCAGGAGATCGTCACCTGCTACTACTTCAACCGCGCGGCCGTTCCCGTCGCCCTGCGTTACGATGAGCAGCTGCGCGAGGCGGTGGACAAATGGTTGCAGAATGGTAAGTAGCCCCTTCTTCTGATATTAACGGGTGACCACGATGGCGTTGGCCACCACGCGCTCGCCAGCGGGGTCGAACTGCTTGTTGTCGGAAGGGTGGTTGACCACCTGGCCGCGGACGACCATCGTCGTCGAGCCGCCGCCGTCGAGGTTGACGGCATCGCGGCAGCCGAGGGCGGCCATCACCTGCTGCAGCTCGGACATGGACAAGCCGGCTGCCTGTGCATTCCGGCCATCGGCCACCACCAGCAGCACCGTTCCGTCAGGGCGACGGCCGACGGCCGTCCGCGGATGGCGGGTGGTGTTGAATTTGTCGGCCACGACCGGCTCCGCCTGGCCGCCGATCAGCAGCAGCGGTCCCGTCGTCACAATATCTTCAGCCGCAATATAGCGTTCCCAGGTACGCAGGTCATCGGCCTTGACGACATAGAGACCACCCTGCCACGAGACGACAGCCGCCGTCTGGCGCGTGCTGCGGCCGCTGCCCGGATTCTCATACGAATCGAGCGCATTGGGAGCGAGCTCTTTTCCGTCCACCCGCAGGTAATTGACCGAACCGTACGGCGCCCGCATATTGAAGAACGAACCGTTGATGGCTGCGACTGCACCCGTGCGTGCAGCCAGGTCCGTCGTTTTGATCAGCGTTTTGTCGTCGGCCGGTACAATGTCGAAACGCGCACCCGGCGCAATCTCCAGGACACTCAGATACTGGTTGGCCCCGAACAAGTTGCCTTCAAAAGCGGCTTGCCGCAAGACGATCCCTTCGGCGACCTGCTCCTGCTGCCAGGCAGCTGCAGACAATAAAGACGTCTCCTGCGCCCCTGCGGGAGCAAAGAGGAGGAAGGCGGCAATCAAACTGATAAGACTATTCTTCAACGAGTTCATAATCCAGGATTTTTTGTTCAAGATTGGCACGCAGCACCCGGACTTTGACCGGGTCGCCCAGATGGAAAACCCGGCCGGAAGCCTTGCCGCGCGTTTCATATTTTTCTTCATCAAACTGATACCAGTCGGTACGGATGTCCCGCAGCGAAACCATGCCTTCGATCTTCGTCGGCTCGATCTCCACATAGATGCCCCACTCCGTCAAGCCGCTGATGTGCCCGTCAAAGAGCCGGCCGATCTTGTCCTGCATGAATTCCACCATCTTGTACTTGATGGAAGCCCGTTCGGCATCCGTCGCAATCTGCTCGCGCACCGAAGCGTGTTCGCAGCAGTCTTCGTAGTAAAGCTTGTCTTGCGAGGAAGCTCCGTCCATGTACATCGCCAGCAGGCGGTGCACCATCATGTCGGGATAGCGCCGGATGGGCGAGGTGAAATGCGTATAGTATTGGAAGGCCAGGCCGTAGTGCCCCACATTATCGGTGGAATAGCGCGCACGGGCCATGCTGCGCAGGGCCAGCAGCTGCAGCGCATTCTCTTCGGGCTTGCCCTTGGCCTCTTTCATCAGCTTGTTGAGCGCCCCGGCAGCCTGCTTCGGATCGGAGGTATCGCCCAGCTTATGCCCGAAATTCTTGGCGAAGCTGCGCAGATTATCGAGTTTTTCGGGATCGGGATTTTCGTGGATACGATAGACGAAAGTGGGATTCTTGGCTTTGCACTTCTTGGTGGCATACTCCGCCACGCAGCGGTTGGCCAGCAGCATGACCTCCTCGATGAGCCAGTTGCTTTCCTTGCTCTCTTTCTGGATGACATCCACCGGCTTGCCGGTTTCATCCACCAGCACCTTCATCTCGGGCCGCTCGAAGGAAATGGCGCCTTTGTCGAA